>Ga0335398_10008231_pt1 | contig 12435 bp, 15 predicted proteins | sample BON03_FD_205742 | JGI IMG/M metagenome (GOLD analysis project Ga0335398, IMG submission 205742) | Freshwater microbial communities from Lake Bonney liftoff mats and glacier meltwater in Antarctica - BON-03 (spades assembly) (version 2) | ecosystem: Environmental > Aquatic > Freshwater > Ice >...
CCGCAATACACACGCATGTCACGCACACACACACACCACGCGCACACACACACATGCGCACACGCTCTCTCTCTCTCTCTCTCTCTCTCTCTCTCTCTCTCTCTCTGCCACGCACACACACATACAAACACACACATAATCTTCTGTCGCTCTCACATGCACACGCACGCACGCACGCAATCAAGGATGTAACAGGCCTTTTCTCGGAGAAATCGGGCTCTGTTGAGATTGTACAGGGCTCCTTTGCGGAGATATAAGGCTCTTTCGAGAATGCACAAACTCACAAACCTAGGGGTTGAGGGCTTGAAGGGGGCAGGCACGATCTGTAGAGCCTTTTTCTCCAACTGATATTTTTTGTCCTGGTAGATATCAATCATGAAATGACACGAGCACGTCAGTACATTTACATGTAATAGCATATACGAACACATGTACGTATACCGTGATATATATATTCATATGAGTATACGTATACGCATACGTATACATATAGATATGTTTGTCTATTTACGCACGCACGCACGCACACGCGCACACACATGCCGCATGATGCATACCATATAAACAGAGACACTGAAAAATCACATTCAAATGCAGTCAAGACCTGATCATAAAGAGTGGTGTATTTAGACCCAACAAAGACAGACTCGGTTTGTTTCGTGCTGAAGTACACTTCCGGTGTCTTGCCCTGATTGTGTTGAGATGAGGAGAGTCAGCAGAGGCAAAGAAGAGGCGAGAAGCGGAAAGACAGCGAAATTGCAGGATTTAGACAACAGAAGTTTGAAGTGCCAGTTTTTAAGGCTATATACATGTATTGTATTCCAGCAGCATACAAACTCGCACTCACTCATGGGCACCTAGTATATATTAAACATCCTACAACAACTACAATGTGCAGCAATTGAGCTTGGGACCTTTTTTATGGGGCTAGTAGAGAACTGTTTGCCCTTTTCTTTGGTCTCAGGCCTTGACTTTTCATTCTTGCCGTATGGATCGCCATGTGTCACACTGTTTGTGTACCTGCAATTGCGTTTGCATGGCATGTATGTAGTTTGAGAATTGTGAATAATAAGCTTCGTACAAGTCTCTGTACATGTACTATAATCTCGGACTGCGCGGTGATGCAACTCACTCGAAAAGTCCAAATTGATTCTGCGAAGTCACGTCGCCTTTTGAAGCCATCTTCTCGTGCGTGTAAAGTTGCCCTGTAGCTGTGGCCTCCAATGCCTTTCCACTGAAAAACTGCTAAACCGTAGGTTATGCAACGGCTAAACCGTGGAAAATGAAAGTTGACACGACCGGGACGCGTGACACAAAATCGGAGGGGTTATTCCCCCCCTTTCATCGGGGCGTCCTCGTGTCATTGATTGATGTTGTTGGGGTTGGGTATTTCTCCAACGAACGCGGATTCTCAGTGAAATCCAGTTTACAACGCATTTCATCGAAATTGTTGTTGTGGAAACGAAACGATTCGTCAGTAGTTCTGTAAATGTGATCTTGACGCTGCAAACCTGCGGCCAGCGCTCGAGCAGGGCTGCGGAAAGCAAACGCCATCGCTAGGAAATTTTTTTCCGAGCGAATTTGCTATGTGTTTCTAACGTCAAAATGTAGAGGAGACTGAGATCTAGGTCTGTGCACTTTTTGGGTACTTGCGAGAAGAGAACCGCTGCGCGATGCCGAATTCTGACTTTTTCTGCGGGCGAAACACGTTTTTTTTCGGAAGTCGCCATTGCGCAGCGGTTCTTTCGAAAGTAGACATTGCGCAGCAGTTTTTTGCAAGTAGAAAAAAAGTGCACAGACCTAGATCTCAGTCTCCTCTACATTTTACATTAGGAACATATGGCAAATTCGCTCGGAAAAAAAATTTCCTAGCGATGGCGTTTGCTTTCCGCAGCCCTGCTCGAGCGCTGCCCGCAGGTTTGCCGCGTCAAGATCACATTTACAGAACTACTGACGAATCGTTCCGTTTCCACAACAAAAATTTCGATGAAATGCGTTGTAAACTGGATTCCACTGAGAATCCGCGTTCGTTCGAGAAATACCCAACCCCACCATAAGAAATAATCTAGTATCGTTGCTGGAAGCTCTATTTGTGGACGTACAACTCCAAATCCATTGCAGGCCTGAGTGCCCATGGGCCAGGCGCTTATTCTGTCTTCTTCATGCCTTTCTCCTGGCACTCTTTGCCGTATATACGGTCCGGTTCTGTAAGTTGCGATATTCGCACTAGGGTGGGGAAGGTTCGTTGGATAGCTTATCGAAGGGTTGGGTATCCTGTGGTTGTATTTTGGCCTTCAGTTTTCATCATGAACGTTTCGCCTCCTACGAATCGCATGGTTACTTGTTTCCCCTTTGCCGCCACCTCCATGGTTTGAACCCTCTTCCACTCGTCCTTTTGTTGTATGTGGACCAGGTGTTGAGTAGTTATCATCACCTGTGCTACATCTGTATGTGTGGCAGATCGGGTGGAATGGGTCCCAACTTACTTTTATACCTAGCGTGCTCGTGAGGTGACATGCAAACGCAAATGTGTTCTGACTCGCTTGATCACAAGTTAGGAATTCCGCTTCAAATTGTAGGTCTTCCATGTCCAGGCATCCGTGTTGTTTTAGGGCGTCCTTATATGTGATTTCAGCCCGCTGTCTTGTTCCAACATCGAATTGGCAACACTGGGTTAAGTGGCTCCACGCAGCCAGACATATGATAGCTCTTGGCATTTTTATCTGGAGGCCTCCTTGGTCTCGGGGGAACATAAAAAGTGCCGTGGACGTATTTGGTGACATATGCCAGGCTTCTTTGTTGCATCTCACAAAGGCTGCCGTGAGTTGTTTGAATTCTTTCTCCAGCCATATGATCACCAGCCCTGAGAAGGCAAGGAGAGGGGCCAGAGTACATTCTACCAATCTCAGGCTGTTTTCGATTGAAAGATCTCTATGTTTGCGGAAGAAGCAAGCCCTTTCTGTTATTCCGTCCATGACATATCTTCTCTGTGCAGTGCTGTCTAGCCACATTTTGTACCGTATGCCCAGGAGTCTCATTGGCGCCCGTCCCGGCGTGGATAACCTTCAGGTCTGTTCCTTTGTATTGAATTCCTACTGGTTTCCACGTGTGTTGGCATTCCAGGCAGGGTGGGGTGGAGGTGAGGTGTGTTGGGAAGTGACAATTTTTTGTTGCATATGGGACATTGGCTGCTCATCGTTGCCAGGTTCATTTGCCAATCTTCTTGTCCTTTTTTGCTGAGTTGTGTCGCGTTTTCTTCGTCTAATGCCACATCCATGGCCCCTAGGGCCTGGATTTGAGGGTTCATGGTGTCCGGTCCAGCCTCTTTTTTCCTCTTGGCTGTGTCCGTTTTCGCCCTGTCTGATTTCCTCTCCGACCCAGTACCGTACATTGCTCCCGTGGCCAGCGACTTCGGGATTGAGATGCGGAGTCCGCTCCAGTCCTCGAACTCGTGGACCACGTCCAGCAGTTTGTTGGCGTCCCTGACAGTACATACGTATATAGATAGGTCATCGGCAAAGGCCGCATGGTTCCATTGGGGTATTCCCCTTATGCCGTGCGTTGTGCCTGTCGCATCAAGCAATCGTAGAAGGGCGTTAAGAAATAGATCAAAGAGGAGAGGGGACAGTACGGATCCCTGCACTGTGCCTGTGTCTAGCTGTATGGGGGCTGTGTATTCTGATCCTACTTGTATTTTCATCCATGAATTGCTATATAGGGCCTCTAGGAAATCTTTGTCCGGAACTCCCAGTCCTCTCAGGATTGCCTAGAGGCAGGAGTGCCCTGCTGAGTTGAATGTGTTTTTGAAGTCTAGATCGATTCGGATTAGAGTGCCACTATTTTTCACCCAGTGGACCCTTTGTACCACCATTTGTACTTCGTGGTGTGCTCGGGATTCCGTATTGGAAGCCTTCCATTACCGCGTATTTCTCCGAGAGTCTTCTGAGTTGGCTCGTGATAATGATGTTGATGAGTTGATATATGGTATTGAAGGGTGCTATGGGTCTGTAGTGGTCGAGGATGGCGATGTCTTTGTCCTTGGGAATGGGATTACTTTTGCCACAAGTAGATCCTGCTCGCAGTCAAACTTTCCTTCAAGTATCTCATTTACTAGGAGGTGGATGCGCCCTTCGAATGGGGCCAGGTCTTGTTTAAGCAGGTCCGCCGGTATCCCGGAAAACCCCGGGGCCTTGTGGGAGGGCATTCTTTGTATGAACTGTGAGAACTTTCTGAATGTGTTTACAGGTTCTCGGATTGTCTCTCCTTTCGCTATTGTTCGAAAGTCGAATATGCCTGCTTTGTCTGAGAAGGTCTTATCTTTAGTCAGATGCCTCGTGCTGCGAAAGTGTGTCGGATCCATACGGAAGCATTTTGTGGCCTCGCAAAAATGTTCTGTGCTTCTGATTGGAGAAGGTTGCCCTAATATGGAGCTCTTGGTAACGCGGGACAACGGTATAGGGCCCATTTTCCCACATTCAGTATTGCCGCAGGTGCATAAGGATGATAGGCGTTCTTCTGAAAGAAAGTTTCGATTCCCACTAACAGGTTTTCCCCTTTCCAGGGTCCAACGTCATAGATGAGGGAACGTGTTTGAAGGTCCTGTGAATGAGTTTGGGTCGCTTGCATAAGGAGGGTCATCTCGGCTAGGGCCTCCAGTCGTGTTTCCACCACCTCCTGGGTCAGCCTCGAAGAGTGGGATTGAAGCTTCTCTGTGAGAATGCTCGTCCATTTGATGTGTTGCCCAACCAATTTCTGTAGGGTGTCTCTGAGGTGGATGAACCCCAGTCCCTGCATGGCTTTTCGTGTGGCTCCTTTCATCTTATCCTTGGATTGTGACGGCGCAGCCTCCGCGAGCGCTGCTTTGAGCAGGGAGATCCTTTGTCGCAGGTTGTTTTGGGTATTATTCCTTTGTTCTTTTCTCTCTCCAGCTCGTCTGCGTGCCTTCCATGCTCTGTCCTGCAGACATCTAACCTCTTTGGCGAGGATTTCTTGTTCCTGTTGTATCAGATGGGCCAGAGCTTGGCCTGTCGGATTCTCTTTCATTTCTCCTAAGATCCGTTTCTTGATCCGTACTTTCCAGTCATCCGTGTGTCGTTTAAAATAGACAGTATCGATTCGCTGGGAGAAGTCCGGTGGAGGAGTCCGTGCTGAATTTGCCTGTTTGGTGAAATCCATATGGGGGAGTTGCGTCCAGATTTGATTATGGTCCAATTTGATAGTGATTTGGGGTTCAGTTTCGCGACATGGGGTGGGAGATGATAATTCCATGTGACCACATGATCCAGTGTTGCTTGGCATCCCTTGACTTTTCATGTATGTTCCTGCTGTGTGTGGGAGTGTCCCCCCGTGCTGCTGAGGAAGTGTTCAAGCTTGTTGTCGGCCGTTCTTAGATCCTTGTTGAGGGGTTGTGCATAGTCCCATCGGCACCCCCGATGTGCACTATTTAAGTCCCCCTGCATAATCATTCGGCCTTTTTTCTGCTTGGTTATCCAATTTTCCGTCGTATTCTACATTTCGGTTTGACCTGTAGGGTTGAAGGCGGGAAATTGGTAGTAAACTCTCGTCTCATTTGTCTAATCTCTGGTCTCATTTGTCTTGAGTGTCGACATCGTACTTGCTTGGCCTTGGGAAGAAATGCCGAATGCAGGGCCGTTAGGACTGAGAATACGTAGGGCCGGTCCCTGCTGTCCTTGTGCGGGCTCTGGGCTGTGTTATATATATCCAATGGGTGAAGATGCGTTGGTGTTCTCTCTTTACTGAAATTTTCATGCGTTTTGGTATCCGCACGTCTTGGAGGCAGATGATGGGGGTCCCTGCTCAAAGATTTGGTGCACTACTTCCTTGATCCCCTCGTACCCGTATGGCCCTACAGTCCAGGATACTGCTTTTTCAACCTTGTTCGTTTCGATGGAGCCGGATATCAGGAGGTTTGACATCCAGCCTATTCTTGGGATCATGTTGTCTTTTTTTTGTTGCATTTCCACCCATCTTTTCCACCCTGTCTGTATTGGGCCCAGGCTGGCTTGTTTTTGTCTGGCGTATGTGCCTGCAAACCCGAATATGTTTTCAACCATTGACGCCAAAAATATGACGTCTCTTCTTTCCAGATTACGTATCTAGTATCCTATGTTTGTGATCAGGGCCGTGTTGAATTGTACCCTTATTTTCCAGGATTTCGTTGGGGCATGGGTGAGGCATTGTCTCGTCCTTCCTCCCTCAGGGATGGCTAGCCATAATTGCTCTTCCAAGGTCTTTCCTAGTATTGTGGAGTGTTCTCATTCGGGGGAATATGCGTGTGTGTCTGGTCCCCGTATCTGGTATTTTCTCGGTGGGTGTGTTGGCCTTAGAGTCCTTTGAATTGCCCAGGTTGTTTAGTTTCTGTACAAGGTCTTCCTCTCTGTCCGTGGCTTCCGCATTTCGGAAGATACATTCAAATAGGTCTGCTGGGGACCAGCTTTGGTTGGTGGGTGCTATTCCCAGGAGTGCTTGTACCATTCCTAGTGGCATAGGTTTATCTCTGTAAGGTTCTGGGGCCCATGATTGAAGGAATTTGCCTATGTCTGCCAGGTTGGTACCCCCTTCCCATTTGTGTTTCAGTATAGATCAGGTTGCTGAGCGAAGGAGATGTGCTTTTTGGAGGCGAGCTATGTGTAGCTCTATCGTGGGTATTAACATAATCGGGTTGTCCTCTGGGTCTTCTGTTAGGCAGTCGATCAGGTCCTCGGTCCATATACCGTGGGGAATTTCAGGGTCCAGTGGTTCAATGTCTAGCCATTTGCTGGTCATCTTTAAGGTGATCGGTGTGCCGGACAGTTCACTCAGAAGGCCAGTTAAATCCTCGATACGTCCTTAGCTGAGTTGGAGGTAGGTAGGGATGAGGTTGTGCAGGATAGGTAGCATTCCTGTGGGTGGTTCCTGCTGTTCCTCCGGATCCTGTGGGGTCTTTATGCCCTTCTCCATATTGGTGGTTGGGTTCTCAGTCCCAGTCCCTTGATTCGGCTGTCTCTGTGGAGTCCTTCCTTGGGGTTCTGGGAATGGTGGTGTGTCTGTTTGTGGGGTCCGCTGTTTCTCTGACCCCAACTGGTTCTCTATGAGTATTCCCTCTCCCGGCGCAGAGTTGGTCCATGGTTCTGTTCTCTTCTGTCGAGGGGGGGGCCTGTCTTGAGGATCCTGAGTTGACGAGTCGAGTCCTGGGATGAGGATTTCTCTGTTCCGTCTCTTCGCCGGTCTGGGTTTAAGGTCTCCTATGGCTGGCGATTTGGTCCCTTTTTAAAGGGGTCGGTCCCTCTGTTCTGTCTCCTTCGGTTTGGCTATGGGGTCTGGATTCCTGTATAGCAAGATGTACGCCTGTGTTTGGAGTACTTTCTGAGTTGGGATATGTGTATCGCTGGTACCGTTGAAGAGAGTCCAGTTTTCTTCCCTCTTCGTTATTGCTGTGTAATGTCCACTGTCATTTGTTCCGTGGTGTGATATTACCCCTGGCAATTGTGTTCGCTGGGGTTGTGATGGTTCCAGTGTCATGTATGGTCCGAGATCTAAAGTGGTGCCAGAGGCCGTGTGGGTTTGTATTTTCTCCCTTATTATCAGTCTCTTTAGATGTAGTATTAAAATCGTGGGGGTTCGTGTTATGGAGAGAGTTTTTGTTGCTCGACGCTTCTTTTTACAGGTATCGTACCAGTAGGCGTTGTCCCCCTCTAGTATTTCTGGTTCAAAGAAATCATGGAAGCTGTCTTCCACTGACAGGTTCATGTTTTTGTTGATCTGGATGAAGATTTCTTGTGTGTTATCTGTTCTGCTTGTGATGTGTTCGCACAGGGAGCACTTGACCGTCGAGGACATCCGGCCTTGGAACAGATGGGTCGTATTTTCACTCATGTCGTTGATTACTGCAATCAGCAATTCATGAACATCTGCCGGTTCCCCTTTCACATAGTGGTTCAAACGGGGAATATGTTGTATGAGGGGGAAGGGTGTGTAGGCTGACGCTGTTTTTTGTAGTTCCATTATGTAGATTGAGAGTTTGTCTTGTGTCGTCACGGGCTTCTTTTTTGAAATCCGGATTTTGCGAATTTCGTCAATGACTAAGAGACATTGTATGGTGGCATTGAGGAAGCAAGTGTTGAAACACTTGCTTCCTCAATGATCTTTTTGGTCCGGGGAAGTTATGCCCGATGCCTGCGCCGGGAGTTCGGTTGTGCTCTTGGTGGTATCGTGGATATCTTCTAATGGCATGGGCGCCGCTACTACCCTGTGTTCGGTGCATGCACAGCATTAGCAGTCAAAGATGCTTTGCCACACATCCTTGTCTTGTTGCCAGTATCTGGTCAAGATCGCAGTGTCTCTTTCGATATCATATCTGGCTCGCAGAAGGGCCAGAGAGAGTTTATAAAGATTAACCTCATGAACAAGAGCAAGAAACATTAAATTCGAAAGATGCCGAGATCGCAGCTTGAGAGCTTCCCAGACTGGAGGGGGGGTTGAGGGGAAACTACACTACGGTTGACGGCTGAGTCTGGAGTGTCTCAAAGACGTCAACGGGTGAGAAATGGCCATTACTTAGGAAATCGTTGATAACACCCGACTCTTCAGCTGCATGAGAGATCAACATTGATGTTCCTTTTGGTTCTTTCCAATAAACAATATTATCTCTCTCAGCTGCATTCTCCTACTCAATACTCAAAGTCAGAGGGTATGAGGCAGACCTGTTGATATCAACAACCACAGAGACTCCACCCTCACCGACTGCCGGAACAACGCCACTATCACCGTCGTCAGAATCAGCCATAGCAACAGCGAAATCACCATGACTCGATGGGTATCTGAATCCAAGGCATCAGAATCTGCAACAATAAAGACGGCACCTGGAGCCAAGGGAGAGGCATGACACACGACTGCAACGTCGTCACCAAGACGCCCATCGGCGGTTGCCTCACTGTCGGCACCTGGAGTCCAGGGAAAGGCAACACGAACGGCTGCGATGCAAGCACCTGGACGCACATCTGCGCTTACCACACCGTTGGCACCTGAAACCACATATGTGGCATCGACAACCGTGGTGACATCATCACCAGAGTTTGCTTTCAACAGCCTCTATGACATCAGGGGCTCATGCGACGGCAGGGGCCCCAGCCCTGTACGGGCAGCGCGTGTAGCGGCAATGCTTTCATCTACGATAACAGCGCCTGCCTTAACGTCTCCTGTCAAAGCAACATTATTGACGACACCAACACACTTCCCACCCCCCTCGGCGTTGGAGGATCCGACGGCAGCACGGTTCAACTTCAACCGTAATCCATCTCAGTGGGCGGCACGAAGGGCAGCAGCATCCAACACCGAATACAAATGCACATTGGGATATTCATCCAGCTTGACAGCATCAACAGCAACAGGTGCGATGTTTGACGCTGCAATCGCAGCATCTAACCCATGACAAGATCCACTTTGCTGAGTGACACCATGGGAAGCCGAGGAGGGTAGACCGCCATCACGTGAGGTGCCATTATGTCCTGCTGTGTTGGCACGGCGGCTGCAGGGCGCATCATCCCTGGATGCACACGGTCCACGACCACGTGATCCTCGTCCTGCCTCTGCGTGTGGGTGGGTGAGACTGTGCACCGACAAATGACAAGGGGTGGCACATGCAAATGCAACGGCCCGACCAACAGAAGTTTTGACGAAGTTGAAAGCATAGGCCCGCGCCCAACGAAACAACTCACTACTAATCCTATCCTCGTGCCCCATGCGCTCATAGTAAGACTTTACCTGATTGTCTGCCAGAATCTAGAACAGTCGCAGAGGTTCCTGTGAATCTTGCCCGAACGTGATAGAGACGATGGCCGGCGATAATGCCTTGTGTACTAGGACATAGGCGTCCTTGTATTTGTCGTTCTTGACTCGGGCGCAAGCTTCGAGGAAATCGTTAGTGTGAAGCTGGCCATTACGCCATCCCCCATCCACACGGCTGCTACCTGGAAACTCCCAAGCATTAGAGCAGTCAATGACAAGACCGTCAAAACCCACAAGAGAAAATTGCAGGATTTCAACGTCGCCTTGCTTGCAGCCGCAATCGCCTGTTGTCAATACACGACGATTGACACGTACAGAACCGATCTTCGAATTTCGAGCCAGGTTGGCCAGTACATCCAGAAGTGGTTATGACCACGGATGCAGCCAGTGTGTTTCTTGCAGGTAAAATTTTTTCACCCAACGGATCAATGCCTGATTTGCAGGCACATTCATTGCGGGCTTTAGCGTGAGCCTGAGCTAGCATCGTGGGGATGAGCGCTCCAAGGCTCCTGCAGAAAAAAGCCTGCCACACTGCCTTTGAAAAGAGGGTAGGAAGCTTATGCGCTGAACAGTTAGATAGAAAAGAGAGTGGGTGACAGCGACCAAACATTTTTCTTTCTTCTGTGGCATGGGCTCTTCCCAGCTGGGAAGAGCTCTGCAAACACTGAGTCCGCGGAGTTAGCCGGACCGGCAGGGAAACGCTGAGCGCACTGCAGATGCAACATCTCGACTGAACATTTGAGACCAATGTGACTAGTAGCTCCAATATGCTCCACCCAATGAACAAGGATCTGAGCCGTGAGGGTGCATTTTAGTGGGGACTCAACAGTATTCGCATCTGGCTCAGTATCCTTGTGAAGGCTGTCTCTTTGATTACTCTGAAAGAGCACATGAAGTGGGGGATAGTCAGAAGAGAGAGCAGCAGAGAGTGCAAAGGAGGGGGTACGAGAATCAGCATTCAATATGACAGGAAGAGCCGCTGAACCCGAGATTACCATAGGCACTGGCGCATTGGCAATGGCACAGGCGCAAGCCCCTCAGGGAACACTATACACGCGCATAGTCCTTGAGAAGTAGTAGAGAGTGTTTATTAAAGGGATAACCGTATCAAGAGGGTAAATGGTAATTTGAGTCATAAGGCTCCCAGATCTCAGACGGGCTCCCTAAAAGTCGAGGGGTAGAGCATGAGATTGCACCAGTGCCAGTAAAATGGTTGCAAGCCAAGATACAGGGATGTCTAAATCCTGCCCTGGTGCCCAGGAATTGACACTGTTGAGCTCTTTCATGAGGCCCCATCCAGGCAATGAGCGAGTATTTGGCAGAGTAGAAAGTAAAAATAGCGCTGCCGGCGTTGGGCGCCTATTTTGGCACAAAATGAGCATTTGCAAGTGAATGTAGCCATCTGAAATTACGGCGAGCTTGCCGACATGAGTAATGCCGACCCGAGCCTTTTCCTTGACGAAATCTTTTACCCACGTATCATCTCAAATGGGGACTCCAGCTACACGTTGCTGGAGTCCCTATATGCGCATATTGCTGATAGAAATCCCAGCTTCCATGTCAGCTAGATCTGAGAGCAATGTGTTGGACTGAATGGCCTGGTCGAATACATTTCTTGCTTCTCCAATGCTGCTTCGACTCCAGCAGGTTCGAATCCAGCAGGAAAAAGTGGACCTGCGGCTCAGGATCGTTACTGTGCCAGAGGTATAGGAGGAGGCGCAAACAAACAGCACACAAACGGAGAAGATTGGCGACAATCCTAGTCATTATGATGGTTATGTTACGTGTGTTGATGTACATTGTTTTTTATGAACTAAATTGGAATTGAATTGGTGTTGTGCAATTTGTATCTCAAGAGGTTGGACTTGACACAGGGTTTGTTACTTGACACTTTCTTAATTACTGCTTAGTATAAATTGTGTCGTTGTCATCATTGGGTATTGGAGTTCGAACCATTTTCACCACCAAAGAATTGGTAGACAAAATAAGCAATATGAAATCATTGCATCCCAGAATGACTGAGAAGAAGATGTTTTATGAAAAAAATGGCGCCGCAGGCCAGATTTTTGTATGAAACGAAATGCGCTGCAGGCAACATTTATCAAACAAAATGCGCCGCGGGCCAGATTCGTTGACTCAATTCTGATGGGTAGTCTGTCCTATTGATATCGAATGTAATCTGTTTATCACAAATCACAGCTCAGAATCTTCTTTCTGTAAGTACTCAATGAATTAATTCATTCATTAATTCACCTTTGGCCGGCCCATAGTAGGTTTATCTTCCCCACTACCTCTGGTTCCACAAATCCGTTAACCCGCCCGCTGTTGTCCCTCTCATGATGCTGTAGACTATGTGCGTTTTTGATTGCCGGTTGATCTACTGAGCCGCCATCTAAAACAGCCATTTTTTCGAATCCAGTTCTTTCTTTGTTTCTTGTGTTTGTTTGATTGTTTTTTTGTTTGTTTGTTTGTTTGTTTGTTTGTAAAACTGCCACACCGCTAAGGCAACCTCGCTGTAATAGTTACAGGAATCTGAATTTTCCCGTCAGGATGTAGAGTTTTCGAATTCTTGCTTCCATGGAATCATTTGTACCAGGCATGTTTGGATCCTTGATATTGTGAGATTCTGGTCGGTATATTTCAACTTCC
>Ga0335398_10008235_pt1 | contig 12430 bp, 11 predicted proteins | sample BON03_FD_205742 | JGI IMG/M metagenome (GOLD analysis project Ga0335398, IMG submission 205742) | Freshwater microbial communities from Lake Bonney liftoff mats and glacier meltwater in Antarctica - BON-03 (spades assembly) (version 2) | ecosystem: Environmental > Aquatic > Freshwater > Ice >...
TGTATTTATATATATATATACACACACACACACACACACACACATATATAAATATATAGTGCATCGTGAAACGGACATACGATTCAATTTTTTGCGCGGTTCTGTGTGGTCAGGTGGCTAAAGGGCGGAGTCAATATTTCGCACGGCCGCAACGACACGCTGCGATGCTGCGAAGAATATACGCCTTATAGTTATTGTACATCATAACGCAGACATACGATTTAATTTTCTTCTTGTGGTTCCGTGCGCTTGTATTTATCCAAGGTGGTTAAAGGGCGGCGTCAATATTTCGTACGGCCGCGAAGACACGTTAGGATGCTGGGAAGAATATACGCCTTATATTGTTATATATATATATATATATACACACACACACACACACACACACACACACACACACACACACACATATATATATATATATATATATATATATATATATATATACGTATATGTATATATATATATATAGTACATCGTGAAACAGACATACGATTGAATTGTTTTTTTCCGGTTCTGTATGGCAGATGGCTAAAGGGCGGCGTCAATATTTCGTACGGCCGCGACGACACGTTACGATGCTGCGACGCACACGAACAGGGCGCCGAAACCTGCTGTGAACGATCCTGCTGTGAAACGCGGGTTCCCTTTACGCGCGAACTGTTGAAGAGCGAGGTACGTTTTTTATGTTATCACCTTCTAGACCTATGTTACAAAACGGTGCAAGTAAAGAATGTCCTAAGAAACTGAGCAGAAGTTGGTTGTTAGTAATAAACTGCGTCCTCGCTTCGCGGGGCGCTGATAACTGCTGTGAATGAAGCTGTTGTGAAGCGCGCGTTCCCTTCACGCGCGAAGTATTGAAAAGCGAAATACGTGCGTAAGAATCGTCTAGATAAAGGTATGCCTGTTTATCCAACTAGTACGTATATATGATAGGATATGGGTTGTCAGTAATAAAATGCGTCCTCGCTTCGCGGGGCGCCGAAACATGCTGTGGACGAACCTGCTGTGAAACGCGCCTTCCCTTCACGCGCGAACTGTTGAAAAGCGAGGTGCGTATTCATGTGAACAAAGGAACACAAGCCCAACACTGGCGCACGCGCAAACAATACTCTACAAGTAACTAGGCCATCCTATAGGGAAGCCTGTGAGGCAGAGTGTGTGTATTTATGTTATAGCCCTCGAGACCTATATTTGAAACCGTAGTGAGCCAAGTAACACTTGCGCACGCGCAAACAATACTCTACAATTTACTAGGCCATCCCATAGGGAAGCCTGTGAGGCAGAACGTGTGTATGGATGTTATAGCCCTCGAGACCTATATTTAGAAACGTAGTGAGCCAAGTAACACTGGCGCACGCGCAAACAATGCTCTACAGTTTTCCCATAGGGGAGCCCGTGAGGCAGAGTGCGTGTATGCATGGTATAGCCGTCTAGACCTATGTTTAAAAACGGTGTAAGTAAAGAATGTCGTAAGAAACTGAGCAGGAGTTGGTTGTTGATAATAAAATGCGTGCGTGCTTTGCGGGGCGCCGAAACCTACTGTGAACGGACCTGCTGTGAAACGCGCGTTCCCTTCACACGCGAACTGTTGAAGAGCGAGGTACGTACGTAAGAATTGTCTGGATAGAGGTATGACTGTATTCTCTAACTAGTACGTATATAACAAGATATGGGTTGTTAGTGATCATAGTAACTGCGTGCTTGCTTTGCGGGGAGTTGAGGCTTGCTGTGAACGAACCTGCTGTAAAACGCGGGTTAAACTCTTGCGTGAGCTGTTTGAGAGGGAGGTGTGTAAGAAAGTTTGGATTATCTACAGCTGCACACGCGCACAGGGCTAAGCTGAGACTTGCTGTGAACGGACTTGTTGCGAAACGCGCCTTCCCTTCACGCGCGAACAGATGAAGAGCAAAATACGTACGCAGGAGTCGTCTAGATAAAGTTATGACTTTTGGATGTAACGAGTATATATATATAACAAGATATGGGTTGTTAGTGATTATAGTCAGTGCGTGCATGCTATGCGGGGAGTTTAAATGCTGTGAACGAACTTGCTGTGAAACGCGCCTATCCTTCACGCATGAACTGTTGAAAAACGAGGTGCGTATGCATGTGAACAAAGGAACACAAGCCCAACACTGGCGCATGCGCAAACAATACTCTACAAGTAACTAGGCCATCCCATAGGGAAGTCTGTGAGGAAGAGTGTGTGCATTCATAGAATAGCTCTTTAGACCTATACTTCAAAAACGTGGTCAGCAAAGTATGACGTAAGAAACGAAGAATTAGTTAATTGTTAGTAATAAACTGCGTCCTCGCTTCGCGGGGCGCCGAAACCTGCTGTGAACGAAGCTGCTGTGAAACGCGCGTTTCCTTTACGCGCGAACTGTTGAAGAGCGAGGTACGTTTTTTATGTTATAGCCTTCTAGACCTATGTTTGAAAACGGTGCACGTAAAGAATGTCGTAAGAAAGAGGTGCGTATTTATGTGAACAAGGAAGCATAGCCCTGACATTGGTGCACGCACAAACAATACTCTACTAGTAACTAGGCCATCCCATAAGGGAGCCTGCTAGGCAGAATGCATGTATTCATGTTATGACCATCTAGATCTATGTTTGAAAACATAGTAATAAGCCAAGTATGTGGTAGACACGGTATGGTGTAAGAAACAAAGAATTAGTTAATTGTTAGTACTAAAATGCGTGCGTGCTTTCCGGGGCACCGAAACCTACTGTGAACGAACCTGCTGTGAAACGCGCCTTCCCTGTACGCACGAAGTGTTGAAAAGCGAGGTGCGTATTCATGTGAACAAGGAGGCATAGCCCTAGCACTGGCGCACGCGCAAACAATACTCTACAAGTAACTAGGCCACCCCATAGGAGAGTGTGCTAGGCAGAGTGCGTGTATGCATGTTATGACCATCTAGATCTATGTTTGAAAACATAGTAATAAGCCAAGTATGTGGTAGACACGGTATGGTGTAAGAAACAAAGAATTAGTTAGCTGTTAGTACTAAACTGCGTGCTTTCTTTGCGGGGCGCCGAAACCTGCTGTGAACGGACCTGCTGTGAAACGCGCGATGCCTTTACATTCAAAAATAACCAGGTTACGCAGTGGAAGGTACACTTAAACACTACAACAAAGCTATAAACAGCTTACGCGCGAACTGTTGAAGAGCGAGATACGTACGCACAGTAAGAGTCGTCTAGCTAGAGGTATGTCTGTATTATCTAACTAGTACCTATGTGAAGGGGGTTACCACGGTTCGACTCACGAGTGTCCAATAATCAAAACGACGAAACTCTTAGTCAAAACTCGCTCAGGTACCTGAGCAACGCGAATTTACCCATAGCGGTTAATTAGTAGCTGCAGGGCATTTTTTTGAGCGAGATACGTATGTAAGAATCGTCTAAATAGAGGTATGCCTTTTGAATGTAATTAGTATGTATATATAATAGGATATGGGTTGTTAGTGTCAAAAGATCAACAGGTCACACGCACACGCACACGGCAGCAGAAGAAACCACTCACGCAACATAGAGCGAGCAACGGCGCAACGACGCTTAATAGTCGAAGTCGTCATCGCCGCCCCCAAGATCGTCGTTGTGGGTTGTTAGTGTTTATAGTAAGTGCGTGCGTGCTTTGCGGGGCGCCGAAACCTGCTGTGAACGAACCAGCTGTGAAACGCGCGTTTTTTTTATGCGCGAACTGTTGAAGCGCAGCCGTGCCTAAGTTGGAATTTTGTAGATAAAACTATGCGTTTTTTTATTTTTTAAAAAAAATCTTCATAACATGCAGCTCACACCACAAAAGCTGAGCGCAGGGCGGAAGATCCGCGTGATTTAAAGGTGCTATGTGCGCCTAAGTAATTTTGAAGCAGTTTCTCTTACTCAACATGTACTAATGACTTTGGTGCTGCGACTCATAATGAACGACGGTTTCAGTTTCGACTCGGCCAATCGCGTGTCCGAGTTCTTCCGGGTTTCATGGGTAAATCGCTGGTGATCGCCGTCAGAAGTTCAACAAAACGCAACAACAAAACTCGCTCATGTACATGAGCAAAGCGAGTTTACATATGGCAGTTACTTACTAGCTGCAGAGCACCTTTAAGGGGGGTTTAAGTGCCTGGAACGCCTGAGTTAATCGAAGCTGCTTTTCATAATCGAACTGGACTAATCACGTTGGTGCTGTGACTCATAATGAACGACGGTTTCAGGTTTGACTCGGTCAAACGCATGTTTCGATGTGTTCCGGTTACATGGGCAAATCGTTGCATGACTTTTCTTTTTTTCGTTTGCGCAGTTAAATGTGGCTCTCGCCTTTTCAAGCCGGCATCGCGTGCCTATATGTATCACTAACATGCCTGTGTTTTCTTTCTCCATTTCCGCAATTGCGTGTGTTCCTCCATCAGTGGGGCGTATGCATCTCAGTACAAACCTCGGGGTTAACCCGAGTGGGGCATACGCCCCACTGATGGAGGAACACACGCAATTGCGGAAATCGTTAGGGTTAACCCCAAGAAAACTGGCATGTTGGTGAGAAACACAGACACGCGGTGCATTCTCGAGAAGGGTTAACCCCTTTGAGTTGATTCCCAAGGGACTGGGAAATGACCAACTTGTATTGTTTTTGTTTTTTCTCGCAGTTAACTGTGGCTCTCGCCTTTTCAAGCCGGCACCGCGTGCCTATATTTCTCGATCAGTGGGGTGTAGTTACGTGTAGAGTATTGTTAGCGCGTGCGCCAGTGTTAGGGCCGTGTTGCTTTGTATGTTTCTATGAATCGCATTACAGGTACGAACCTGCGCGGGGGAAATTACCAACATGTCTGTTCTTTTTGTTTTTTTGCAGTTAAACGTAGCTCTCGCCTTTTCAAGCCGGCACCGCGTTCCTGTGTTTCTCGATCAGTGGGGCGTGCGTCGACCCCCTCTCCCCCCCAAGCACCTAGATATATCCAAGGGAGCTCCCCTTCGGCTCCCGAAGCCACTCTCGGATCAGTTCCCTGTGCGTGTGTGCTCTTTGTATATGAATTGTCTGTGAATCGTATTACGAACTGCGCGGGGGAAATTACCAACATGTCGTTTTTTTTTGTTTTTTTCTTTTATGTGGCTCTCGCCTTTTCAAGCCGGCGCCGCGTTCCTGTGTTCCTTGATCAATGGGGCGTGCGTCGACCCACTCCCCCCCCCGAGCACCTAGATATATCCAGGGGAGCTCCCCTTCGGCTCCCAAAGCCACTCTCGGATCAGTTCCCTGTAAGTGTGTGCTCGTGTGCTCTTTGTATATTAATTGTCTGTGAATCGCATTACGAACGTGCGCGGGGGAAATTACCAACATGTCTGTGTTTCCTGTGTTTCTCGATCAGTGGGGCATAGTTACGTGTAGAGTATTGTTAGCCCTAACGCGGCTAGCGGTGTGCAACGTGCCTACGGGCGCGCATCGCACGCACTCTTCCTAGCAGGTTCCTTTATGGGGTAGTCTAGTTACGTGTAGAGTATTGTTAGCACGTGCGCTAGTGTTAGGGCTGTGTTTCTTTGTTGTATGAAACTCATTACGAACCTACGCGAAGGATATAACCAACATGTCTTTTTTTTGTTTACAGTTAAATGTGGCTCTCACCTTTTCAAGGCGGCACAGCGTTCCTGTGTTTCTCGATCAGTGGGGCATAGTTACGTGTAGAGTATTGTTAGCGCGTGCGCCAGTGTTAGGGCCTGTGTTTCTTTGTGTCTGTGAATCGCATTACGAACCTATGCAGGGGAAATCATAACCTTTTTTTCTTTTTGGCGCAGTTAAATGTGGCTCTCGACTTCTCGAGAATGCACCGTGTGCCTATATTTCTCGATCAGTGGGGCATAGTTACGTGTAGAGTATTGTTACCGTGTGCGCCAGTGCTAGGGCTGTGTTGCTTCGTGTCTATGAATCGCATTACGAACCTACGCAGCGGAAATGAACAACATGTATGTTGTTTTCTTTTTGTTTGAGTTAAATGTAGCTCTCGCCTTCTCGAGCCGGCACCGCGTGCCTGTGTTCCTTGATCAGTGGGGCATGCGTCGACTCCCTACCCCCCAAGCACCTAGATATATCCAAGGGAGCTCCTCTTCGGCTCCCGAAGCCACTTTCGGATCAGTTCTCTGTACGTGTGTGCTCGTGTGCTCTTTGTATATTAAGTGTCTGTGAATCGTCTCGGGTTAACCCCATGAATTTTTTTTTTTGGTCCGCAGTTAAATGTGGCTCTCGCCTTTTCAAGGCGGCACCGCGTTCCTATATTTCTCGACCAGTGGGGCATAGTGATTTGCAGAGTATTGTTACCGCGTGCGTCAGTGTTAGGGCTGTGTTGCTTCGTTTCTATGAGTCTTATTACGAACTGCGCGGGGTAAAGCGGGGTAAATTACCAAATTCATTTTCTTTTTCTTTTTTGCGCAGTTAAATGTAGCTCTTGCCTTTTCAAGGCGGCACAGCGTGCCTGTGTTTCTCGATCAGTGGGGCGTACGTGTAGAGTATTGTTCGCGCGTCCACCAGTGTTGGGGCTGTGTTTCTGTGTTTCTATGAAACCCATTACGAACGTTGCGCGGGGGAAATTACCAACATATCTTTTTCTGTTTTTTTTTAGTTGAACGTTGCTCTGGACTTCTCGAGAAAGCACCGCGTTCCTATATTTCTCGATCAGTGGGGCGTCTCTCGCTGTTCTGGCCCCGGACGGCTGCGATACGCACGAGATATGGTCAAACTCTTAAAGGAGAATCAGGTGACTAAAGCTGCCCTGTGCGCCTAAGTGGTTCGACTTCGAGTTTCCCATCATCAAAACGACGAACCTCTTCGTCGAAGCTCGCTCATGTACATGAGCAAAACGAATGTACCCATAGCGGTTCAGTGGTAGCTGCATGGCACCTCTAAGTAGCTTGTAATGGCTTGGAATCACCCGAATCCATTAATAGTGTCCGAATAATACTAAATTGGGCGTTACGCGCTGTTCTGGCCCCGGGCGGCTGCGTTATGCACGAGATATGGTCAAACTCTTAAAGGAGAATCAGGTGCTTAAGTACATTTTCGACCATGCACTCGGGTTAACCCCGACAACGACACACACACACGCACACGACAAGAACACCACCCTAAACCCCCAAACGAACACGTCCCACAAACACTTAATCGGGTTATCGGGTGAACCAGAACCCATTAATAATGAATGAGCACGAGATATGGTCAAACTCTTAAAGGAGAATCAGGTGCGTAAGTATCTAGTAACCACTGAAACTAAGAAACAAAGCATAAACACTGGCGCACGCGCAAACAATACACTACACAAGTAACTAGGCTGCCCCACAGGGGAGCCTGCTGGGCTTAGGGTTAACCCGTGCGCGCCCTTAGGCACGCCACGCACCGCTAGCCGCATATGTAATCACTTGGAACACCCCGAATCCATTAATGATGTCCGAATAATACTAAATCGGGCGTATCTCGTTGTTCTGGCCGCGGACGGCTGCCACAAACTCTGTCGATAGACAGAACCAGACCCATGCTGCCACACACAACATCTGCGGTCTCTGCGTTCCCAGAAGACGATGTCCAGTCGCCCCACCCAGTTTGCGTCTAAAACGGGAGTCGGAACTACAGGCCTTTTCCTGTATTGCAACGGCTGCGATACGCACGAGATATGGTCGAACTCCTACAGAAGAATCAGGTGCCTAAGTAGCAAGTAAAGACTTTGAATCACCCGAATCCATTAACAATTTCTGAATTATACTGAATTGGAAGTCATGCGGGTTAACCCGTACTCTTATTCCTACTACAACTACTACCACTACCACTACTACTACGATTTCTACTACTACTGCTACTACCACCACCACCACCACTCTACTACTACTACTACTACTACTACTACTACTACTACTACTACTAGTACAGTTGTATTACTAGTACTAGTACTGCTACTACTAATACTACTTCCTACTTCTACTCAGACTCAGACTCCTACTGCTCCTATTGTTACTACTACTACTAAGAAAACAACTACTACTACTGTTACTCCTACTGCTACTGCTGCTGCTGCTGCTGCTGCTACTACTACTACTACTACTACTACTACTACTACTACTACTGCTACAAGTACCACTATTACTGCTTTTACTACAACTACTAGTAGTACTAGTACTGGTACTACTCCTACTCCTACTGCTGCTGCTGCTGCTGCTGCTGCTGCTGCTGCTACTACTGCTACTACTACTACTACTACTACTACTACTACTACTACTACTCCCAACACCACTACTACTACCACTTCTACTGCTACTACTACCGCTTCTACTACTACTGCTGTTGCTGCTATTACTACTACTGCTGCTGCTGCTGCTACTTCTACTACTACTACTACCACTACTACTACTACTATTGTTACTACAAGTTCTACTATTATTACTACCACTGCTACTACTACTACTACTTCTACTAGTATTCGTACTGCTACTACTAGTTCTACTACTACTACTACTACTACTACTACTACTGTTACTACTTCTACTGCTTCTTCTACTTCTACTGTACTAGTACTACTACTACTACTACTACTACTACTACTACTACTACTACTACCATTACTGCGACGATTACAACTACTACTGTACTACTACTACTACTACTCTACTACTACCACTTCCACGACAGTACTACAACTACTACTACTACTACTACTACTACTACTACTGTACTACTACTACTGCTACTGCTACTGCTACTACTTTTACGTCTACTACTACTACTACTACTACTACTTATTCTACCACTACTACTGCTGCTGCTACTGCTGTTGCTGCTGCTGCACTACTTCTACTACTCCTGCTACTACTCCTGCTACTACTACTTCTACTGCTACTACTACTACTGCTACTACTACTACTGTATTACTACAACTACTACTTCTACTACTACGTCTACTACTACTACGTCTACTACTACTACTTCTTCTTATACTACTTCTGCTGCTGCTGCTGCTGCTGCTGCTGCTGCACTACGTGTACTACTCCTGCTGCTACTACTCCTGCTGCTGCTGCTACTACTACTACTACTACTACTACTACTACTACTACTACTATTACTACTACTACTATTACTACTACGGCTATTACTACTACTACTACTACTGTATTACTACTACTACTACTTCTACTACTACTACTACTACTACTACTACTACTGTGCTACTACTGCTATACTACTACTCATACTATCACGACTACTTGGGTTAACCCGAGCTCCTAACGCGGTGTGTAACATTTTTTTGTTTTTCATGCAGGTGCACTCTGCATACTGGGAATGGCGAAACCTCGGGTGAACCAGGCCTGATCATAACATGGTGTAAGAAGAGAAACAGGTCACACACACAAACACACAACAAGAACAACACAACACAACTTGTGTCACAAAAACAACACCGCAAACGACCACACGAAGAACCACCCCTCCGCACTTAACAACGATCGAAGGCGGCGCGTAACCATTTTTGTTTTCAAGCAGGTGCATTCTGCCTACTGGGAATGGCGGAACCGCGCGTTCTCGCTATTTGCGGTTGTACACTGGCAGCGCGAGTGATGTATTACTACCACCACTACTTCTACTACTACTACTGTACTACTACTACTACTACTGCTGCTGCTGCTGCTGCTACTGCTGCTGCTGCTGCTACTGCTACTGCTTTATTACTAGTCATACTACTTCTACTGCCACTACTACTGTACTACTACTACTACTACTACAACTATACTACTACTCATACTATCACTACTACTTGGGTGAACACTACGGTATGTAACCTTTTTTTCATGCAGGTGCACTCTGCCTACTGGGAATGGCGGAACCGCGCCTTCTCGCCATTTGCAGTTGTACACTGGCAGCGCGAGTGGGCTGCGCCCGTCGTGGACATGGCCTTGGTGGATGTGCTCGCGGGGAGGGAGGGGGCTGCGCTATGGTCGGCCTGGGATGGCTCTCAAAGCTGTGGGGCGGCGGCGTGCGAAGGGTGTTAAGAAATATAGCAACGTGTATATATATGCAATGGCACAGCCACGTTTTAGGTCTTAGGTGTTCTTGTGAACGTGCGTCCTCGCGGAGAGGGAGGGGGGCTGCGCTTTGGTTGGCCCGGGACGGCTCCCAGAGCTGTGGGGCGGCGGCGTGTGAGGGGTGTTGAGAGTGCGAGAGACGGGCCAGTTCCTCCCTGTGCATGTGTGGTCGTATGCTCGTGATCATGTAAACCCTCCTGTGCGAGCGAGAGTGCAATTAAATTATAAAACTTGTGGACATATATGATGTATGCTGTATGCTGTGTCCAGTAGTGTATGTCGCGGCAAAAAAAAACAGCGATTGTCAAAGGGGGCTTTATTATCAATTGAACCTTACACGTGTTATGTGTTATGAGGGACGCGTGCTCGCGGGGAGGGAGGGGGGCGCGCTTTGGTCGGCCCGGTACGGCTCCCAGAGCTGTGGGGCGGCGGCATGTGAAGGGTGTTAAGAGATGTAGCAACGTGTATATATATAATGCCACAGCTACGATTTCGGTGTTCTTGTGGATGTGCTCGCGGGGAGGGAGGGAGGGGGCCGCGCTTTGGTCGGCCGGGGATGGCTCTTAAAGCTGTGGGGCGGCGGCGTGTGTGTGAAGGGTGTTGAGACTCCTGTAGCAACGCGTATATATACATATATATATATAATGGCACAGCTACGTTTTTGGTGTTCTTGTGGTTGACAACTTATGGATGTGCTCGCGGGGAGGGAGGGGGCTGCGCTTTGGTCTTCGGCCCGGGACGGCTCACAGAGCTGTGGGGCGGCGGCGTGCGAGGGGTGTTAAAGAGATGTAGCAACGTGTGTATATATGTCGTATATATAATGCCACAGCTACGTTTTCGGTCGTGTTCTTGTGGATGTGCTCGCGGGGAGGGAGGGGGCCGCGCCTTGGTTGGCCCGGGACGGCTCTCAGAGCTGTTAGGCGGCGGCGTGCGAAGGGTATTAAGAGATGTGGCAACGTGTATATAGATATAATAATGTCACAGCTTTACGTTTTACGGTGTTCGTGTGGACGCGCGCGTGCTCGTCGCGGGGGCGGGGGGGGAGGAGGCTGTGCTTTGGCGGCCTGGGACGGCTCTCAGACAGAGCTGTCGTGTGGGGTGGCGACATGTGTGAGGGGTGTTGAGAGTGGGGTGTGTGGCAACCTGTATATATTAAGTCCCAACTCTAGCAGCGAGAGTCGAGACTTAAACTTGGGGTAAGCCCCAACTCCAACTCTAGCAGCGAGCAGCGAGCAGCGAGAGTGGGGACTTGGGGTAAATACGGATACGGGGGGCAGGCAGCCAACAGAGAGACGAAGCACCGCCCCGGTGGCCTCGCGGTCGCCGAGGTGAGTCCCGCGCGGTTAACCAAGGGAGGGCCGAGGAGGCTGCGCTTTGGTATGTCAATCTCAATCAACAATCAATCAATCAAATCCTCACAAAGCCAAAGCGCCAGCACACGAGCACAAGAGAAGCCACATCCCAGCGCTACCACACAGGCAGCAAACCCCGCGACGCAAAGCGTCGCGGGGTTTGCATATATATATATACATATGTATATGTGTATATATATATATATATATCTATATTATATATATATATATATACACACACAGCAACCCCGCGGCCCGCGGCCTTTGTGGTCCAGGAAAGCTTCAGCTTCAGCTTCAGTAGGTGTGCTGCTGTGGTTTTGGTAGGGCTTACTTGAGCCCGACCCGATCTTTCATTCACCCAAAGGTAAGTTATAAGCGGGATATAGCACATACATAGCAGTGGCAGCGCTATATTAAATATTAAATATGTATTATAGGGTTAGGGTTCAGGTTCAGGATCGTTGATCGTTGACCGTTGACCGCGTGCGTTATCATAATACAATCATTATTATAATCATATATACGCATAAGTTGTATGTGGCATACGCATAAGCAAAAAAGGAGCAGGAGCAGGGTTCGTGGACAACCGTAGCAGAGACGTAGACGTACTGATTGACACCACGACATGAGCTGAATTAATTCTCACTCCTCACGCATCCTACACTTGTCCTTGGCTCGCGCCACCTGGGCCAATGCCAGTGCAAAAGAGCGCTGCTGCACGGCGTCAGTGCACCTCCATATAAACCCTACCCTTGTTGTGAACAGGTCTTCGCAACTGCGGTGCTCCAAGGGGTGACCACGTACTCATGCACGACGAGCTCGCCGACCCTGGCAACCAGGCCACGCACAACCAGCTAAATGCCGCCACCCCGCAGCTTCAATCCGCGGTCGCTGGCGTCAAAAACAAGACCAGCAACGATCTGCTGCCTGCGCAGACCTCTGCAGACCAGGGCAGCTTGAAGTCTGACGACCCCAACACGCCCGCGCTGCCGCCGGGCCCCGGCCCCAACGTGTCCGACGCCGAGGCGGC
>Ga0335398_10008238_pt1 | contig 12429 bp, 12 predicted proteins | sample BON03_FD_205742 | JGI IMG/M metagenome (GOLD analysis project Ga0335398, IMG submission 205742) | Freshwater microbial communities from Lake Bonney liftoff mats and glacier meltwater in Antarctica - BON-03 (spades assembly) (version 2) | ecosystem: Environmental > Aquatic > Freshwater > Ice >...
TATATATATATATATATATATATATATATATATATATATATTACATCTACATATACATATACATGTACATATACATATACACATACATATACATACACATATACATATACATGTACGTATACATATACATACACAATTACATATACACGTACATATACGCAAATAGATATAGATATAATTATAGATATAGACTTTGATATAGATATAGACAAATTCTGCGAAGTTTCCTTAATTCTGCGGAGTTTCCTGGTGCTTAAATTTTGCGTCTGAAACCACTCCAACAACTCAGATAAGAGGCTCTAATTATCAGGGGTGTCGAGTTATGTGTATGTGTGAATGGGGAGGTCTGAAGAGCAAATGCTTTCGTGTGGTCGCGAGTCTCTTTTCAGTGTTGGGGGAGTGCCTGAGGAGCTCAGCATCATGTCTAGCTGTTGTCACCTACGTAGCATGATGTTGATGGGCAGTGGGATAAATAAACGTACTCTGGGCCAGCCCAAGGTTAAGCAATTAATTCATGAATTAATGAAATCAACAAATGAGATTGTGAGCTGTGATTTCTGGATCATGCATTGCATACCACATCAACAGGATATACTACTCATCAGGGTTCAGTCAAAAAGATCTTGCCTGCACCGCATTTTGTTTCATACATTTTGCCTGCGGCGCATTTTGTTTCACAGAAACATCCTTTCTGTGGATCGAGCGACCGTTGCGAGTGCTGCCCACCAAGCCATCATAACCTGAAGATTGGCGCGCTCCTTTGGATCAGCTTGTGGGTGATAACTCGAAGTGAAATTCAGCCACTACACATCTTCCACAAACTTTTCCACAACCCATTGTTAAAGTGTACATCATTGTCCATGGTCAATTTCAGTTGTAATCCAAATCGACAACAAATCTCTCGGAAAGTCAATCGTGCCAATGTCTCTTTCGATGTATGGGCTGCACTGCTGACGCTACGATTGTCTTAGTTGTGCGGTCCATCCAAGTAAGTATCCAATTATTTCCAGATTTGTTGGTAGGTAACGGCCCAATCATGTCTGGGGCCCAGCTAGTGAAGGGTTGTACGGAGATAGCAAAGAATTGCGGAATCTCCAGGCGCTGTTGATTGCTTCCTTTGGATGCCGCGCCTGTGGGGCACGAGCGCACGAAGTGTGCCACATCAGCATGTACCCATGGCCAACTTAGTAAAACGAGTGTGCGACCAAAGCGGTGGTTCGATCAATTCCAGGATGGCCTGCGAGGAGGCTATCACCATGTGCAGATCGCAACACCACCTCTTTGGAGAGTGCCGGAACACATACTCGGGCCACCACATCCTCAGTGCGACAGATAAACATAGTGTGCGATGATCGTCCAAAAACAAACCCCGACAGAAATTATCGTCGGAATCCGTGACGGCCTGCAAAATGTCTTCCAAAAAGGCATCGCCTGGTGTGTTAGCTCGGAAGAAGTGTAGTAACGATGATACTGGTGGTAAATTCTCAGGTTGCTGTGTAGGTTTCATTGCACACGATGATTCTCAGCCCCACGCTCGGACTATTTTCGATGTTAGAAATTGTACTGTTGTCACCAGATCCCCCGACCCCAAAGTAGGTCAGCAGAATCTCAAAATGCGGTCGATACCATCGTTTGAGAGGTGGCAGGTTCGTGGGAGACAACCACTTGCAAGGATTAGTAAGTGACGCTGGCATGTGAACACCGCTGAATTCAGCGCGCCACATTGATACGCCATCAATACGTGCGACACACACGTCATGCGGGGTGTCAAAATCGCATCCTGTTAAAGGTAGCGCACTGCTCGAAAGGCAGCCCCATGTGAAGTCTCAGTAGGCTCGATTGTCACTGACAACAGACAACTGCGTTGATATTTTTGCTGAACAGCCATGGATCCGTGCCACGATGGTAGTAAGACCACAGGGGGTACGGGCATAGGACCTGCTCTTTTTCGAGTGTGACGTGATGTATAAGCAGCCACAAAATGGATTGCTGGTGGTACATCAACCTCGGAGCTATCCAAAGAGCGAGAGAGAAAGTCAGGTACGACATTGTGAGCTCCTGGTACAATCTAATCTCCTCGAAATCAAAGTCAGCCAAAAACTAACACAGGCGGAGAATGCGCTGCGAGGGTGACTTCTGAGTAAAGAGGTACTGCAAACTGTCATGATCAGAATAAATCTCAAATTTCTGACCCAGCAACAAAGTGTGCCAAGTCTGCAAAGCCATTTGAGCCGCCAGGGCTTCAAAATTCCGAGCGTCATGGCGGTATTGTGCCCCCTTCAACTTACGTGACATAAACGCCACCGGGCGGGGGTGCTCTTCGCCGTCCTGCTATTGCAGTAGAACAGCCCCTACCGCATTTTGGCTCCCGTCTAAATGGACGGCCGTGCGCTGAGCAGGATTGAAGTCACGGTGAAGGAGCACTGGTGCTGATGTCAAAGCTGTTTTGAGAGTCATGAAATCCGTCTGACATTCCGTTGACCATTCTAAGTTTGAAGTCCCACCTTTTGTGTTTTTGAGGACTTCAGTCAAGGGCGCTGCCGGCGCTGCCATTTCCGAGTACACTAGAATAAATGTACGAAAAACTTAGCCATCCCCAAGAAGGATCGCAGGTGATCCACTGTTTCGGGTGCTGGCCATTCAACAATAGCCACCACCTTCGATTCAGCAGGCGCCAAATCATTGTTGTTATGCCGCCACACAGCTAGCCCTCCAAGTACAGCAGGAACGGTCACAGGTGTTATGCGATCGTAAGGAAGGATCGAAAAAGGTCTGTTTTGGAACCCCTTTTAAGAGTTCATGTGCACGCAGTGTCTCCAAAACAGTGTTAAGCTTGAGAAGATGTTCCGCGGGATTGTCTGTATTAGTAAATATAAAGATATCGTCGCAATACAACACATAGTAGTGCTATTATTTTGTCGAGGCTGCTGTTATAATATACAATAATTGGTAAAGTCTCTGGTATGGTCACATCATAATCATTCATGTAAATTGTTCTTCAATTTCCATTTGGGGGTGTGTCACGGTTTCAAATCACTTCGTTTTTGTTGTTGGAGACAAATTCATGGCGGACAAGTAAATTTCAAATCACCAACTAGCTTTGACCCCGGACAGTTCTCGCAGTTGTGGTCTCCTTGATTTTTTGAAAATCAAGTAATTTTATTGTAAACAATCATGACAATCAAAAATTTGCTGGTTGTGTATGCGTGTGCCTGTGGATAAGTCAGGGTGTAAATTGTACATGCACTCGTGCATGTGCGCCCATGCAACGGTGCAGAAACTTCTTTACCATGGAAGCTATTGCAAACTTATCTTGAGTCTTGCGCGAGCATCGTGCAGGCTGTCGTTTGCCGCCCGCCCCACTGCTGTCTAGACCAAACCAGTCGCCCGACGCTGTTCGCTCAAGAAATCCGTCCAGATCTACGCTGGCTCATGACGCGGTCGCCACTGCGGTGTCGCACAAGCATCGTTTGATCATCCGCGTTGCGACATACCTGGAAGACGTGCATGATGTCCATGTGCAAACACACTGAAACACACTGCAACACACCGCAACACACCGCAACACACTGCAACACACTGCATCACACTGCATCACGTTGCGACGATGTACATTACACAACAATAGATTACAACACACTGCAAGAAACTTTTCTAGTATGTATGCCACATTAGTGAGGAGTAAGAAATTACTATTTAACAAGTGTATTTTTCTGATGGCTGCAGAGAGAACGACGCGGCGCAAGATTGTGCTGCCGGCTGGCGCTACTGTACGTGGGCGTCTGGCGACATATTTCATTGATTCAAGTCACGGCTGAGCACATTGCTCCGGCTACCCATTATCCTGCCTAACAGAATATTGATTTTCCAATTGGGTCGGTGATCCAGGTGTGACATTAATGTCAAATTTCTACGCCGACTGCCATTTTTTTGGCAAGGACACTTATTTTCATAGTAATCACTTCAAGGGTTTGACTTTGAGATTCGATTCTTACTATGCCATTTTCATTGACTCTTGTGCTGGCCATTGTTCACTTTCGAAATTGCACTCGCTGAAACGGCTATCATTTCACGGTTGATGTACCTGGGTGTGACTTTCGTTGGCATGCAGTAATATGCGAGAAAATATATGCTATTACCAGTGAAGATTCTATTGCGGACTCACGAAGACAAGCTGGAATTACAAGCAATGGGCTGGTGTCTAGTTCATTCTCGATATCTTGCTACGTAATTCGAGTAATTTTGCATATGATGGATGCGTTCGATACAGGCTGCTGCACGCATTGAGGCTAATTTGTCATGGCTCACGCTTTCAATTCTCTCATTCGTGTAGTCAATGCACATGCCCGAAATTCTCGTTGCATCTCTCAAATTGTGCTGGCTACATTTAAAGTGCGCAAGTATTTTTGAGTTATTTTCACTTGTCACAGCAGCCCTTGCTCTTACTATTTTTCTGTAGTGTGACTTGAAAACAATTTACCATCTGCTTCTTCGGATTTCTTTGCTGCTAATTTCGTGTTACGTATCTCACAGTCTCGTGCGATTCAGTTCCTGTTTCATTCACCTGGTCTCGGCAATCTTTTCAGCAAAAGCTATCATTCGAGAATTGTTGGTGGCATTGCATCTGCATTTTAATCATGTCATTGCCGCGAGCTCGTGCTCTCACGTGTGGCTTTGCAGATGTTCTGCTCATGCCTGATAGCTCGGTTGATTTTGCTTTTATTACTTGCTTCGGTGCACAAGGCCATTAGACGAGTTTGAATGCAGATCTGTTCAGCAACAGTAAGTTTCTCCGATTGAACGTGCAGATAATGCTGTTGGAGATACATTCTGGAGCAATCTCTTTCGTGACGACACTGTTTCGTTCACATCAGTTGTTCGACTACTTCCTGTGTAGTCTCTTTAGTGATGTCAGCTGCATGTCAAGCTACCGAACGAATTTTTTGTTAGGACCATTGCGATTCAGTTGCATTTTGAGCTTACGTGTATGCACTGGCCACTACTTCACTAAGTCAAGTGCTAGAGATGCTGAATTGCCCTTTGATACTTGGAGACCGAAGTTGGCTGATTCGCCCTCCAGTCCTTGGATTTATAGTATCGTTAGCAGCGCCACCTCTTCAGATGCTGATAGTGCCTCTGCTTACTTCTCTTCTTCAGATTTCTCCGAGCTCATCACCAGGATTGTATTGTGATGACATGCCATGTGTTCTATATCACATGCTCTTTGCTGTCGTCAAGGGGGGAAAGACCCTATCTGGTGATGTTCAAATGCACTCGAGGAGAAAGCGTGCTTTTATCTCTCAGCATTCATTCAGAGAAGATCAAAGGTATGCTGCTTGCAGCACATAGCTTTGATTCGGCAAATTCGCTGTTTAAAGCACTGGCTATGGCACATGGACGTTAACGTCAGAGCAGGTCAATCTCAAGAAGAATAGCAAGGCTCACACGTCTATCATGCCGCGAGGGGCGTTCTTGATTTCAATGGATCCAGCAAATGATATCTTTGAGATCTATCAGATAGCTGCAATGATACTCTGATTTTGGTGTGATTCAGGCTGCCTAACTGGAGTCACACATTTTATGTTCGAGGTTGAAGGAAACCTTTCTTCTTAATGCTATACATCAACTTGCGTTTTTTGACACTAAGGTCCTAGGTGCCTTGTCTCCCAAGAATTATACTGGAGTCATTTTCTTCGGTTCGCTACCTTAAGAAAGGTGCCTACGGATCTGAATCCTTCTGATCGGCGGCAGACGGCACAATTTTGGCAGAGGCCTCAGACACGACCCGCTGGCCACCTTTGAATACGTGTGGCTGCATCACCGTTTGCAACACAACATTCAGTGGTCGAAGAAGAATGATGATGATTGCTTTTATTACTTTCAAAAGTAGTTTAGTACCCTTGTTTGAGGGTCTATGATGTTCAAATTCATGGGAAATTGAGTTGTCGGGTTTTAGACGGAATCGAACCGACGACCTAGGGATTGACAGTCCCTTGCTCTGACCAACTGAGCCACGCTTGCACGTGAGGTCTTCGTTGACTGAGGATTTTGAGGATGTGCAAGGTAACGAAATTGCGGCGCTGGATCCTTCGCAAGAAGCTGACATGGTATTGACCAGATCGTCAGAGCCTGTTGTATAACAGTTCTGCGGACTCAAATGATTCTGATCCAATGGATTTTGACAAAGAGTTCTTGGAGGCCCTTGCTCATCTTGACCATGCTTATACTCCTCCTACCATCGTCAAGATTCCACCCATACTGCCTTCATCTAAATCTTCGCCCCCAGCAAGTATGCTCGTGGCGGTTTGAATCATTCATCTGATGAAGATATGGCTTCTTATGATGGTGACAGTGATTGTCATAGTGACGAAGACGAGGATGATGGTAAAAGTCCTGTTTATGCAACACATTTCTCGGCGCACGGCGTGAAACAGCTGACGTTGACTAGCGATGATGATCGCAGTAATCTATCCCATCTTGCGCCCAAGATTGACAAGTCTAGTTCAATTGCTTCAGTGAAAGAACAAGGCCTACGTGCTAACAAGTCTGCATTACTTGGTATTGGGTACTAGTCTCACCAGTCCACCCAGACAAACACATCAGGGCGTATTTCTCTGCAGTGGCAGCTGGGGAGAGATATGGTTGAGTGATATCGTCAAAGCTTTGTTCAAGCTTGAGTTTGTTGCAGACGGCGAGGTGCATTTCATGATGTTCGAGGAAATGTGTTGCCTAGGTCATAGTTTGGTAAACAAGCAAGGGCACATCAGGCTCATGTCATACACTCTCTTGCTCATGCTGCTCACGCAGCTTACTATCTTGGTATTGGCAATAAGCCGATTCAAGTAGCTTCCCTTTCATCCGAAAAGTTTATCGAGCTCGGCGAATTCAAGATGTGCTGCAAGGCGCCTGATTATTCAAAATGGCTCAAGGCAATGATCAAGTAAATAAATTACATAGGAGAAATGCGCTGCTGGGAAGCCAAATTGTCCTCGGTGCCCCATGGTGCTAAGCTCATTTCTTGCCGTTGATGTTTAAGCTCAAGTACAGAGATGGAGCCTACGAGCATCATTGTGCACGCCTCGTCGCTATGGGTCACCAACAAGAAAAGGGACGCGACTACTTTGAAAGCTTGTCTCCCGCCTGATCTCATTCTACAATTGGCTTGTCCTGGCGCTCACATAAGTTCCTGGCTGGCATTTTTTTGATCTTGACGCTGTGTGTGCTCTCATTTCAAGCGAACTTGCCGGCGAGCATGTTTACATGAAAGGTCCACCCGGTTACAATATTGGTGATGAAAACTGCTGATCTATGCTCAAGTGCATTTATGATCTTGTGCAAGCTCCTCATCAATATTACATGCTCTGTCGTGAAGTTGATCAGAAGGCTGGTATGAAGCAGCTTCAGACCGATGAGTGTATCTTTACTGATTACGTCTCCAACATCATCGGGCAACCATTGCTCACGACTGAGGATCTGCGTGTCAATGGCAAATCTCTCAACATGAAAATTTGGCCTATGCAGATGTGCGTGTACAGATCGTGCTCTCATCTAGTGGCTGCTATGATTCTCGTGATATATGTTGATAATGGCGGTCATTATCAAGCTAAGGTGGCACTTGCACGGTTCTGGCCGACGACCAATACAAGTTGACAGGTGAAAATTCTGAAAATTCAGCTCGATATTAATAATGAATGATTAAAATAACGATGACGCTGACTTTCGAGAAATTAGGTGGCTGGAAATTTGTCATCACCGAAGGCACCTGCAAGGGGCAGTACAAGCTCGTGGCGAACTATGAACCCGAGGCCGCAAACGACGCACACCTGCACCAATATGGCTACGGAGGCATAATCCACGTCAACACTCCCTGGGATACAAGTTCGTGCGTCAACGGCTATGGGCCTTTTGGCGAGAAGCCTCTCGACATAAAGACTAAAACTACTTCTTTTCGTTGCTATTGAGGGTGTTCGCGTGGTGTTGGGGGTGCGCATCGGAGGCATACACTGTTATCAATATTCCTCTGGAGCGGTGTCTCCCTCGAGCAAATCTTGTGTCTGTAGTTTGTGGACCGAGGGGACACTGTCACTGAGTGGTACGAACCTGCTTTCGGACCAGTATTCTCGGCGTGCACATATAGCTTTCTGTAAAGCTACTAGACATTCCTTACCAAGTAATAAAGGCAACATCAATCAATGTCGCAGGGTTCTTGGGCCGGTTGGTCTCAAATTACTGGGTTTTCGACTTATTGGATACAGGCAGTAGGACCAGTTTTTCCATGGTACAGTAATTGATTATAGGTACTAATTAGTTCCAGACATATGTTGACGAAATCATCTTGTGAGAAACACATAATTTACAAACCTTGTACTGGCAAGTGGGAACATATGGGTCTACATTAGACCCATAAAAGTGTGTCTATGCTATGCGTCGACATTGTGACTAATTGCAGCTCTGCTTGGTCCTCGCAATGACAGTACCTTTGGTAGTTTTTTGACGTCGTTTCTACGGTATCCGTCACGACTGTGAGGATTTGGTGCAAGAATTTGAAAAGTCTGTCAAGCAAGATGGCCGCATTAATTTGCGATGTGAAGGAGAGCTCGATTGGTTTCTATCGGTTCGCTACACTTATGACAAGATCACAGGCACTATTGGTTGTAGCCAAGGGGCTTACATCGATCGTCTCTTGGTCAAGTACGGCATGGAAAATGTTAATGCTTGCAAGCTGCCGATGAATCCAGGCCCAGACCTTCACTCGCTTCCCGTCCTTGACACGCCTGATAAAATCGTTGACTCTCGAAACCACCAAGAAGTGTGAAAATATCTTTCACCTGCTATGTTGGTAAATGAGCGAGTTTTGTGCGTACTTCGGACGTGACGAAGTCAAATGAACGCTCGGGATCCTTTGCTAATCCGGAGATGTCTGTGTCAAGGAAATCCAATATATCTGCATCCTCCGGCAGTCCTTTACCCACGTCACCAAGTCTGTGGACGGCTGCTGGAGTTCGGTGTTTTAATTCCTGTCGGTGAGCTCGAGCGCCAGAGTGTACAGCAGGCACCCGAATTTCTCCCAAGCCCACAGTACACAATTTAGGTGGTGATGGCGTGCGTAGTATGGCCTGCTGCCGAGCCAATTCCGTATATTGTATTGGGGTGATAGGCAGTTGAAGCCACAGTTGCTGAGCCAGCCAACCGTGACCCTTCTGTCACCATAGCTGCCAAATCACTGTCTAGGTGATGTGAATTGTGGCTTGTAGGAGGCGGTTGCAAAGGAGGGCAACGTATCTCTCCCGCAGCAGAGTGTAGAAATGAAATGGTACGGGGGCCGACGGAAGCAGCTGTCACAATTGATCATGCGTATAATCCATTATACCCCTATGATAGTGCAACCATACCTCACCCAGTATGAAGTCATAGTGGGATAAAGGCGCTGACAAGAATGAATCTGTAATTGGCAAACCGTTGATACGCAACTCGAGATTACCCGGGCCGACATCCGATAAGGTCAAAATATCACCATTTGCCTGCCAGTGTAGCCGCGCTGACCACCTGATAATCAAGACCTAAATGACTATGTTACTGTGTACTAGCCATGCCTGTGCTGATCAAGGGCGGGTGTTCGCTATCTGAATCAACCAGGAGCCGTGCCTCGTCTCATGCTGGCCCTTGAGCTAAGGATGCACGTACCAAGGCTGCCATAATGGTAGCCACCACTGGTGTGTGACTGGTCGGCTGAAGTGGCAACCAACGCACCAATCCTGTGTGCTGTGCTACTGGTTGGTGGCTTTTTAGAGAAAATGGCACCACTGACTGTTGCACAGTTGCTACGGGAGCGCGCAAGATGGCCTGCGACACACTGCGGTTTATCTATTGCTGCCCAATATATTGCTCAAGGTGTCGATGCCATGCCGGTCGGGGCTGGACTAAGCGGCACCAGTTGGTCAACCTTCCGTGTGGAGTCTGGGGAACCTCTGACACGTGATTGAGACACATTGAACTCCGCCACATCCATGCATAATTGGGCGCCAGCTACCCGTTTTGAGTCCCAGTGTCTTGTGGAGTCATAGCGTCTTCTACACCGTGGGAATTTACATCCCACCACCGCCTGACACACACCCGGTTGCCAAGTTAAGGCATCTTTGCAAAACAACTGACATTGAGTGCACGAACAATATATAAACTCACAAGGTGGACGTGCCTCAGTTTCTGTAAGACTCAGAATATTTCCAGCCTTAACCTTTCACGTAGTGCAACAATATGTGGTGATTCGCAGGTTGGACTCGATGGGGTTGGACACAACCCAGGAGTGGTTTGTTCATTAGATGACACAGGCGAACGCCACACAAAATCAGACAAGGGAGAAGGGGGTGTGAGCCCGTACGGGGTAATAGGAGTGGGAATAGATGACACGGGAGTGGGAAGAGAAGAGGAAATAGTGCCTTCTGTTGGTGACTCTAAAATAAGGCTTCCGTCTTCCTGCAAATCCCATGACAAGTCCACCTGACTATCTCCTGCCGGGTTCAAACGTGTCCACAAGTCCTGTATCGATCCTACAGATCGCCCAGTGTGCTGAGCCAGCGCTGTGGCAACATCGAACAACACTGTTCATATTGATTGTTGTTGCTTTTATTGTCTCGTAAGAAATAGTCTAGTAGCTTTGCTGGAAGCTTTATGTGCTCGAATACAAATTGCGCAGCGACGCGTAACTGAATTCTCCTGGCACCATAGCCCCCATGATGTCATGAGCAGGGTTGTCTACCCGTGTCACTGGTGCAATCTGCACCGGAGTAGTAGGAAGTGTGGTCACATGTAAGGGTATGGTGTGTGTGGGAGGCCGGGTGTAAGGTCTTGTCAGAACATGGTACAGGTAGCGTCTAGCACGAATACACACAGAGTCGGCGCTGCCGCGCGCTCGCTTGTAGGAAGGCCGTAGCACTAGTAGGTGTCCTGGGAATATGGCGCAGTTTGTAGGGGACAAATCCTCCATTGCGCTTCTTCTGGAAGAGGGGAGTTGGTGGAGGTTGGGCAGAGCAGAGAAGTGGCCGCCCCGGGCCTCTCCACTCTACGGTGGAAAAGTAGCTAGCCTAATCTGGATTAGATTTGCTGCCGAAGCATTGCGATTTAGCGTTGCAAAATCGCCACGGCTTCCACAGGAAATGTAAAAATGTAAGGTCAAATCAACCATTATTTCTCGTTTCAAGTCGTTTCAGGTGTTTGCCACCCAAAAATCTAGAATCCAATGTCGACCTTTAGATGCGGATGATGGAAATTGAGGTATCTTAACCAGTACAAAATATTTGACTGTTTGCTAACTGGTATGCTGAACTACTTTTTCGACAGTGAGTGCTTTCGTAGACGTTTTTGTTTTTGTTAAACGTCAAGTGAACCGGGCCGACTCGATTCTTAGTTATGATTTTTTTTCAATTCGTGACAGCAAACAGCAAACCAGGGCAAATGGCAAATGGTGGATTTTTTTATCAAAAATTGTGTGCGTTTCAGGTGTAGTGTAATTCAAGGGGGGGAGGTTGTGCACTATGGACGGGAGCAGAAACTCCCTTGAAAGAATATCCTCGGGAGTGTTTTAGGGGCAGCACGGAGCAATGCCTCACGCAGCCACCCACGCACCGTCCAGTCTGAGCTCGCGTTTATGGGTAAGTGATGCTATTTGCGAGGTGCTACAGACGCGAGCGTACACGTGTTCTTGCCCTGTCGCCCGTAGTTTCTATAGCCCATCTACAGGGTTTACTCTATTGTTTTGCCTCCTGGTACGGGTGGTGCGTCAGTGGTGCATGAAAGACCCGAGCCTTGATTAGTATAGGACTGAGGAAACACTGGGAGGGGTTGTATTGGGTTGAGTAAAGAGCGATAAGACTCTTGAAAGGCTCTGCAATTGAGGCAGCCTGGGAGGACAGACTCTCTAAACTAGGAGGAAACAATGCAAAGACCCGTGACAGTGACGTCATCTGACAACAGGGCCGTCAAAAAAACACTAGAGCTTTCAGATTTTATTGTACAACAGTTCCATGTGGCCATGCACACGAGCCCCGAATGGGCCTTGCATGCCCTATCGACCGACATCTCTAACATGACCACTGAGCGATTTAATCTCTACAGAAAATTTATGGGCTCAATGAGTGGGCTGCAATAGAGCAGCAATAATCGCGCAGAGCCAGTCCAGGCAACTGGCCGACACCGGAGGCTGCCTGAGGTGGCAGTAAGAGGATGTACTTGTGTAGGGTCAGAGCTGGCACGGAACAGACAGCCCACGAACAGGAAATCCCTCATGCCACGCCAGTCAGAAAGAAGAGAGTATATATCACAGCGTCTAGCATGACGGCCAAATCACAGTCCCCAAGGGACTACGCAAAAAGTCGGTCAGATTACTGGCCGACCCACGACTCACACTTTATGCTAACCCTAGGCGGCCCCCAC
>Ga0335398_10008246_pt1 | contig 12416 bp, 5 predicted proteins | sample BON03_FD_205742 | JGI IMG/M metagenome (GOLD analysis project Ga0335398, IMG submission 205742) | Freshwater microbial communities from Lake Bonney liftoff mats and glacier meltwater in Antarctica - BON-03 (spades assembly) (version 2) | ecosystem: Environmental > Aquatic > Freshwater > Ice >...
GGTCGGGGACGCCGCCCCCCCCCCCCCCCGCCCCCCTCCCTCTTTCCTCCGCCCGAGGACGATTGATCGATCCGTCGCCTCTGCCCGACCGAATGTTCTGGCGCGCCAACAACCAACCTCCCTCGCGCCGCTCGAAGTATTGCAAGAACGCATTGAGACACACGTCCTTGCCCCCCCCTCCGCTTCGCGCCGTTGTCACCGCCCACGGCTGCCCGGTGATCGGGCCTTTCGAGCTCTCTCCCAGCGAAATTTTCACAGCGACACTTCTACAAGCTTTTCCAGATCTTTCAGTTTACCAACGCAACGTACCCCCTCCCCCTTCTATTTTCCTTTCAAGTATTCTGCGCGGAGCGCGTTTTTCCCCTTTTCCCGCCTTCCCCTCCGCCCCTGCCTCCCCCCCTTCCAGTTTTCACGGTGTCGCCTGCGTCCTCTCGCCCTGTGTGCATCCACGCCGTACGGTCTCTCGCTTGACCGCAGCACGGTCTGCCTTGGTCTGTAAATAACGTCCTGCGTGACTACTTTAAAAACCTCAAAACTTTGATTGCGCGCTTGTGCCGTGTTGCGGCGGAAAGAGGACAGGCGCCGAGCCCAGGGAGACGCCGGCGCTGTGTTCTGGCCACGCACGCCGACACAAATGTCAAACAGGGCGCCTCGTTACTATCCCAAACCGGACTCGGACTGACCGCCCGCATTGGCCTTTGCTCCTCTCGTCGCTCGGCCCAGCAAAGGCGCGGTGGATCGCACACAGCAAACCCCGGGCGGGTGCCTCATTGCCAAGCACCAGAAGAAACAAGAAGCGCAATCCCTTTCCGCCCTCGGCGCCTCCCGGCGTCCCAGATCAATCATATTTAGTGCAGGTGGCCTAGGATCCCATGAGGCTGGCATCACGGGGAGCGCAGCCGCGGGCCACGGGCGCAGCGAGCGCTCGTGGTTCTTGCTCCGACTGCCCCCTGCCACTCTCCCGCCCGCCCGCCTCGTCCAACGCCCGCCGCGCCGCCCCGCCACCCGCAGCCACGCGCACAGGCGCGACGCCCACCAACGCCACCACGTCCAGCGGGCGCGTCAAGCCCGGAACAGCCGCGACGGGAACAACAACAACAACCGCGACGCGCGGCGGCCGCGCCGGGACGACGTCGGCGTCGCCGGCCGCGCGAATGAGCGACGCCGAGCGCGACGCGCCCGAGCGCGGCGAGCGCGGCCCGGGCCGCGGCTACATCAACTTCACGGGCTTCCCCTTTCCGCTGGGCCCCTACCTCGAGCGCCGCACGACGCGCACCGAGGTGAGACGAGGAGCGCGCCTCGCGTCCCTCCATTTCGCGCGCCGTTTCTCGAGCGACGACGGAGCTTTCTCCTCCCTCCTCCAACACCAGACTGACCGCCCTTTCACAACCCCCCCCCCCCCCCCCCTCCCCCGCCCATCCCCAGGTCGTCAAGGGCTCCGTCTGGACCTTCGAGCAGACCCAGGCCATCGACTTTTTCGCCGTGTACACCCCCGTGCGCATGACGGTCGTCAAGCTGGCCTCCACGGGCGGGCTGTGGGTGCACGCCCCTGTCGCGCCGACGCCCGAGTGCCTGCGCCTGCTGCGCGAGCTCGGCGCGCCCGTCGAGCACGTGGTCCTGCCCACGTTTGCGTACGAGCACAAGGTGTTCGTGGGCCCCTTTGCGCGCCGGTTCCCGCGGGCGCAGGTGTGGGTGGCGCCCGCGCAGTGGTCTTTTCCCGTCAACCTGCCGCCGCAGTTTTTTGGGATTTTTCCCGCGGGGGAGCTGTTTGATTTCTCACAGGCGCGTGGGCGGGCGCGCGCGCGGGCGGGCGGCGGCGGCGGCGGCGGCCTGAGAGAGGAGGAGGACGACGCGGGGGCGGAGGACGCCGAGGCTGCGGAGGGCGCGGGAGACCGGCGGCGGCGGGGGCGGGGGCAGCAGCAGCAGCAGCAGCAAGCGCGCGCGCGCCGGCGGGCAGAGGGCGCGCCGCCGCCGCCGCCGCCCCTGCCCGCCCTGCCCCCCTGGGCCGACGAGATCGACTGCAAGCTCCTCCGCCCGCCCCAGCTCGGCCGCAGCCGCGACATCATCTTCTCCGAGGCCGCGCTCTTCCACCGCGCCTCGCGCACCCTGATGGTAACGGATGCGGTAGTGTACGTCCCGCGCGACCCGCCCGCCGTCATCCCCCGGTGGGCGCTCTTGGCGCTCGGCGCGCGCGACGGCTTTTTGGCGACCTATTTGACGGGCGGCCGCACCAAGGAGCAAGTGGACGCCGAGGCGCGGCGCGGGCCCCAAGGGCCCGACACCCCCGAGGCGCGGCGGCTGGGCTGGGCGCGCATGTCGCTGCTGGTGCTCTACTTCCGGCCGCACGACCTGCTGACGCCCGGGCGGTCGTTCGCCGCCGTCTCGGAGCGCTTGATCGTCGGGCCCGTGGTCCGCGAGCTCGTGTACAGCAAGATCCCGCGCGCGGTGGCCCGGTGGGTCGACGACATCACGTCTGAATGGAACTTTGAGCGCGTGGTGCCGTGCCACTTTGCGGGGCCGGTCAAAGCGGGCCCCGCAGAGTTTCGCGAGGCGTTTGACTTTTGCTACGAGGCGGCGGCGGAGCGCGAGGCGGCGGCCGGGCGGGGCGGGGTGGCGGCGGCGGCGGGGGCCGAGGGGGGCGCGGGGGGCTTGTTCGGCGAGCTGTTTGGGCGCGGGGCGCTCGAGGGCGGGCCGGGGGCTGCGCTCGCAGCCCTGATCGCGGCCGCGACGGGCCGGGGGGGGCGGCGCCGGGCGCCGGCGCCCGCCCGCCAGCTGCCGGCCGAGGACCTGGGCGCGCTGCGCGCGCTCGACGAGCTGCTGGTGCGGGTGGGGGCGGTGTTCCCGGACGCGGAGGAGAGGGCCGAGGCGGAGGCGGCGGCGGCGTCGACAAAGGGGCAGTGAAAGATTATGTCGTGAAAATGTGCCGTCTCGTTTGCGCGAACCCGCCAGACCGATGCCTCAAAAGCCGCCGGGCGGCGCCTTGACACTCGCCCGACAACAACGAAATTCGAACGCGTTCCTCCTCCTCCTCCTCTAATCTTTCGATCCCCATCAACGTGCCTGCGCCCGCACCCGGGGATGCCGCTCGGGCTGCCGACGACGCGAAGCGCTCTCGTTCTCGGGGCGGACGGGAGGAGGCCGAAGGCGACGCTCGTCCGCCATCATCAGCAGCAGCAGCACCACCGCCCGCGGCCCATGCGCCGCGCCTCGCTCGAGCGCGGCCTGTCACTGATCGCCCGCCTGGCCGCTATCGCCCACGGAGGAGGCCCCACGGCCCCCTGCTGTGCTTTTCCCCACGGCCGTGTCGTCGTTTCGGCGCCGCTGGTCCTTGTCCCTTTGCGCCACCCCCCCCAACCCCGCTCTTTGGCCGCGCTCGCGACCACCAGACGACCGTCGTCAGGCTCCAGATCGGCGCCCGAGAGCCCCGCATCCAAGGCGCGGCGAACGAGCAGCACCGGGCCTCGGCGGGAAACGATGGAGGGAGCGGCGGCGGCACCGGCGCCACTCGCGGCCCCGGCGGCAGCACCAACGGCAGCAGCAGCAACCAACGGCGCCAAGCGCGCCGCGCCCGCGCCCAACAGCGACAAAGCCGGCGCCAGCAGCGCCAACACAAACATCAGCAACAACAACAACAAGCGCCCAAAGGCCGGCGGCGGTGGCAAGCCCGACGCGGAGCAGCGCCAGGCCGCCGCGCACGTCTTCTCCGCCTGCAAGCGCGGCGACCCGGAGGCGGCGCTGGCGCGCTTCGGCGAGTTCGTGTCGGCCGGGTACCGGGCGGACGGGCACCTGTACAACACGATGATCCACGTGTGCGCGGGCCTGTGGGACTGGGAGACGATCGCGCGCGTGAGGGCGTCGGAGCGCGCGGCGGCGGCGGCGGCGGGCGGCGGCGACGGCGACGGCGACGGCTCGGGCGGCGGCGCCCGGGGGGAAGAGTTTTTCGGCGGCGCCCTGCCCGTAGCCCCGCTCATCCGCGTGCACCACTACGAGGACGGCGGCGCGGGCGGCGGTGGGGGTGGCGATGGTGGTGGAGACGAGGGCGGGCAGCGGAACCCGCCGCCGCCGCAGCAGCAACGGCAGCAGCAGCAGCGGCAGCAGCAGCAGCAGCAGCAGCAGCAGCAGCAGCAGCAGCAGCAGCAGCAGCAGCAGCAGCAGCAGCAGCAGCAGCAGCAGCAGGCGCGAGCAGCCCGGGCCGCGAAGGACGCCACGGCCGCCGCCGCCGAGGCCGCCGCGCCGGCGGCGCCGCCCCTCTCGCCCGACGAGCTCGCCGCGCGCGCCGACGAGTTCTGGCGCCTCATGCAGGCGGCGGGCTTCCCCGCCGAGGAGTCGACCTACACCCACCTCGCCCGCGTGGCGGCAATGCGCGGCGACGCCGCCGGCGCGCTCGCGCACGCGCGCACGGTCGCCGCCTCGCACCGCGCGGCGCTGGCCGGCGCCCGCCCCCCTCCCGGCGGCGGCCGCCACATGGTCGCCCGCCTGCGCACTTACCAGCCGGCCCTCCTCGCCTGCGCCCTGCGGGGCGACGCCGCGGCCGCGCGTGAGATCGACGCCGAGCTGCGGGCGCTAAATATAGACCTCACAGGGGGCGAGCTCGCGCTGCTGCTCGAGGCCGCGGGCCGGGGCGGCGACGGCGCCCTGGGGGCCGAGGCGCTGCACCGCATGACGCACGAGCTGGCGCGGCTGCCGGATGCCGCGGTCGAGGTGGCGCGGCGCTTCTTCCTGTCGCCCGCGGCGTCGGCGTCGGACGCGGTCGCGACGGCGCCCGACCCGGCGGCGGACGCGGCCGTCGGGGACGCGGCGTCGGCGACGGCGGCGGCAGCGCCAGGGGCGGCCGCCAACCCCGTCCCCGCCGGCGGCAACCCGCTGCTCGGCAAGCTTCCCCGCCGCTGGCGCGTCGAGCGCACCTCGGCCGTCGACCCGGCCACGGGCGCCTGCGCCGCCGCGGGCGGGGCCGCGCGCCTGGTCGACCTGTCCGACGCCGATTGGGAGTCGTTCGCCGCCGCCGTCCAGTCGCTGGCGCTCAAGAGCGCCAAGGCGCCTGAGGCCTTCGAGCGGTTCGTCGAGTGGGAGGCGCGCCACGGCCCCTTCGACCGGTGCGTGGACGCGGCCAACGTGGCGCTCTTCGGGCAGAACTACGGCGGCGGGGCCTTCCGGATGGAGCAGGTGCGGCGGGTGCACGCCGCGCTGGCCGCGGCAGACGCGGCGGGCGGCGGCATCGGCGGCGGCGGCGGCGGCGGCGGCGGCAAGGGCGGCAACGGCGCAGCGTCGGCAGCGACAGCGGCAGGCCACGCCAGCCGTGACGCCACCAGCGCCGGCAACGACGGCCCCCGCACCCTGGTCGTGCTGCACGTCCGCCGTAAAGGGGAGCCCTCGGCTCGCCAGCGCGACAACGCGGCGTGGCTCGAGGCGCAGGCGCGCGCCGGGCGCTTCTGGTGGGCGCCGCCCGGGTCCAACGACGACTGGTACTGGCTGTACGCCTCGGTGCGCGCGCGCGGACGCGGCCTCCTCGTCACCAACGACGAGATGCGCGACCACGTGTTCCAGCTGCTGCGGCCGAAGCACTTTTTGAAGTGGAAGGAGCGGCACGTCGCCCGCTACGACTTTGGCGGCGCCGGCGCGGCGTCGGCGCCGGGCGGGCCCGCGACCGGCGGCGCGCCGCGCCTCTTCTTTCCCGCGCCGTTCACCGCGTGCGCGCAGCGCGTCGACGCGACGGGGGCGTGGATGCTTCCGGCCGCCGGCGCGGCCCCCGCCGCGGGGGGCGGAGGAGGAGGCGGCGGCGGCGGCGGCGGCGGCGGCGGCGGCGACGAGGCGGTGGCGGCCCACGCGGCGGCCGGAGGCGCGGGCGAGTGGCTGGTCGCGAGGCCTGTGTACGACGACGACGAGTGAGGCGACGGCGACAGGTTGTTTGTCTCGAGGAGAGCGCGCGAGAGGCGCCGGGCGGGGCGCCTTTACACTCGGTTTGCAAATCCATTTTATTTCTGTTTAATCGTCCCTCGCCTCATAGTGCAAGTTTCCTACCCCCCGATCGTGATCATGGGGCGGTTGCTCGTCCGCGCGATCTCGTGCATCCCCGCGTGCGACCTCTGCTTGCGCCGCACGGCCGCGCCCACCACCGCCAGCAGGTCGTCGTCGCTGGCGCCGCCGCGCGCCGCGTCGCGCAGCGACACCTCGCTCGCGCCAAACAGGCACACTTTGAGCGCGCCGTCGGCCAGCAGGCGCAGGCGCGAGCACCCGCCGCAAAAGTGCTGGGTCATCGAGGTGACGAAGCTGAGGGTGCCGCGGTGGCCCGGGGCGCGGAAGTTTTTTGCGACCTCGGACGGGTGGTCGTCGAGGCGGCGGAGGGCCTGAAGGGGAGCGGGGGCGGCGCCGGCGCCAGGCGCGGGCGCGGCCGCGGGCGCTGCAGGCGCGCGCGGCGGCGGCACGAGCGGCAGGTCCGCGCCGACGTCGGCCGCAAAGCGCGCAACGGGCCCCGCGGACGCGGCCTCCGTTCGGCGCTGCCTGTGCTGCTGCTGCGTCTGCTGGTGCCGCATGAGCTGCTGCTGCCCCCCGGCCAGGCGGTGGAACGCGGCCGTGGCAAAACCCATGATCGTCCCTGCGCCGCCGCCCCCGCCGTTGAGGCTGCCGCTGCCGCCCCCCCCCACCGCCGCGGCAGACGCCGCCGCCAAGCCCCCCCACCCCCCGCCTCCCCCCCCGACCAGCGGCCACGCCCCCGTCGCCGGCGGCAGCGGGAACGGCAAGGCGGCCGCCGCCATCGCCGCCACCGCCGCCTCGGCCTCGGCGCGCGCGGCGTAGGCGTCGGCGCGGCCGCGCAGCTCGGCAAACGGAACCAGGCCCGCGCCGCGGCCCCACGCGTTCCCGTCGAACGGCATGTACTCGATGAAGCGGACGTTTAGGGGGGCGTGGCGCGTGAGGGCGGAGAAGGCCTCGACCTCGTCGTCGTTGACGCCGCGGACCACGACGACGTTGAGCTTGACGCCGGCGGGGGCGGCGGCGGCGGTCGAGGCGGCGGACGACGAGAAGGCACCAACGCCGCCGCCCATCCCGCCGCCGCCGCCGCCCGCGCTCGCGCCGCGCTCCGAGAGCGTGCCGCCAAACCCGAGCTCCAGCGCCGCGTCCAGGGCGCCCAGCACCCGCGCGTGCGCGTCCGCGGGCCTGCGCGTCAGCTTCTCGAACCGCGCGGCGCTCAGCGTGTCGAGCGAGACGTTCAGGTGCGTCAAGCCCGCGGCGCGGAGGCGAGGAAGCTGCCGCTCGAGCGCCACGCCGTTGCTGGTGAGCGCGATCGCCTCGAGCCCCTCCTCTTGCAGCTCGGCCAGCGCGGCCACCACGTCGGCCAGGTCGCGCCGCACCGTGGGCTCGCCGCCCGTGAGGCGGATCTTGGTCACGCCCGCGCGCACGAACAGGCGCGCGAGCCGCTGCACCTCGGCCGGCGTCAGCAGCGACGCCGACGGCGTCAGGGCCACGCCCTCGGATGGCATGCAATAGGTGCAGCGCAGGTTGCAGCGCTCGGTCAGGCTGATGCGTAGGTAGTCGTGCGCGCGGCCGTGCGTGTCCGTCAGGGGCTTGAGAAGGGTGTCTGCCGAGGAGGAGGAGGCGCTCCCGTCGCGGGCCGCGCGGGCGCGGCGGACCACCTCGCGCCAGTCTAGCGGCGGCGGCGCGGCGCGGACGGGCGGGCCGCCGGCGGCGGCGGCGGCGGCAGCGGCAGAGGAGGAGGAGGAGGAAGGTTGGGATGCGCCAGCGCACCCGCCGGCGGCCTTGAGGTCGAGCATGGGGACGCGCGAGAGGTCGAGGTGCCGGCGGGTCGGCTGCTGCGGCTGCTGCTGCTCGCGCAGGCGGCGCGCGTGCGCCCCGGCGGCGGCGGCGGCGGGCGCGGCCTCCTCGTCGTCGTCGTCGGGCAGGGGGTGGGCGGCGGCGGCGGCGGCGGCGGCGCGGCCCTCGCTGGGCGCGTGCAGCGCGCGGCGCCACGCGGCGAGCGCCGGCAGGAGGGACGTGGCGCTGGTCCTGCTGGCGGAGCCGGGCGCCTGTCCCACGGCGGCGGCCAGGGCGTGGCGCATCATTGCAGCAGCTGTTGCTCGGTGATGATGGGGTCGCAAAGCCCCTCCTCGGAAAGGGGTGCCCTCGTGGGTGCCTCTCTTTTTGTTGGTGGGGTTTCGCTCGATGTGGTTCGACCGATCGTGCAATCGAATACGGTTGATGCGTGGGCGCGACGTTTGACTGGTTGAGACAGAGAATCTGATGAGGGACGGCGGTCGAGCGCGCGCGATCATTTGATGGAAAGAGGGGGGGCGCCGCCGGGCGAGCCGGCCGCCGCCGCCGCCGATAGGGGCCACGAGGGGCGGGGAGCTCGGGTGGGGGGCGCGCGCTTTTGCCGGCGCTCGAGGCCAGTGTTGCTCTCTTCCAAACAGCCATGTTTCCTAGCAGACTGATCCTACTCAAACGCCTCGAACGACATGGCCACCGCGCCGCGCCGCACGGCCTCCTCCCGCCCGCCGAACATGGGCTGCATAACCCCCACATCGAACGCGCGCCAGCGTGCCTGGAGGCCGCCGACCTCGCCGCCCGACTGCTGCGCCCGCGGCAAGGGGGCCGAGGCGGCGCCGTTGCCGGCCGCGCGTGTTTCCAGCGGCGCGGCCGCCCCCCCTCCTCCCCTGCTCAACTCCCCGGCCGGCGCCAGCAGCCCGCTGCGCGCCGCGCGCAGAAGCGCCTCCAGCTGCGCGATGTCGAGCGGCGACGACGCCGACGGCTGCGCCGACGAGGCCGCGGGAGGCCGGAGGGCGAGGCCGCCGCCGCCGCCGCCGCTGCCGTTCCCGCGCCGGCCGCCCGCACGGTGCGACGAGGCCCCACGCGCCGCCCCCGCCCCCCTCGCCGCCGCCGCCACGAACGAGCCCTGCCGCGACCCAACCGGCTGCCGCAGCCACGCGCGCGACGAGGCGCGGGAACCAGAGCCGGCGCGCGCCCCGCCCCCCCCGCCGGCGCCGGCGCCGCCCCCCGCCCGATCGCCCCCGTCCCCGTTCCCGGTCGCGTCGCCGTCGTCCTCCTCGTCGCCGCCCTCCTCCTGCCGCAAAAGCCAGTCTATGGCCGGGCCCGCGAGCGCCCCCAGCGCCACGGTCGAGACCAGCACGACGCCCATCACGGCGACCGTGATGACGTGGTCGTCGCGCGCGGGCGAGTCCCTCCTGGCAGGCGGAAAAGCGCCCGACAGGGGCGCCATCACTGCGCCCGCTGCCGCCGCCGTCGGCCCGGGGCCAAAGCCCCCCGGCGCCGCTGCTGCGCCCGCTGCTGCTGCGTCGTCGGCGGCGGCGGCGGCCGCAGAGCCCCCTGATCCCCGCCCGCCGTTGAAGTGGTGGTACGCGAGCGCCAGCGTCACGGCGCCGCGCGGCAGGCCGGCCAGGTAGAGCACGAGCGCGCCCGCGACGGACAGCGACGGGGGCGGGGGGGGGCGCGCCGCTGCCGCCGCGGCGTCCGCCTTGGCCGGCGCGGCGGGCGCTCGCCGCCGCCGCCGCCGCTCGAGGAGCGGCACAGAGCCGGGGTTGGCCCCCGCCGCCGCCGCCTCGCCGCCGGCCCCCCTCCCTCCCTCCTCCGCCCCCTCTGGCCCATCCTCCAGGCAATCGCCATCCTGGTCCTCGTCCTCGTCCTCCACGTCCCCGTCCCGCGACGCCCCGGCCGGCGCCCGCCGCCAAAAGTTGTTTGCCAGCGCCGCCGTCGGCAGCACGACCAGCGCGCGCGCCGCCAGGATCAGGCCCAGCAGCGCGGCGGCCAGCGCGGCCGCCTGCCGCGCGACGCGCGAGCCGCCCTCGCGCGCGTCGCCGTGCCTGCCTCGGCCGAGACCCCCGGCGCCGCCGCCGCCAAAGGGGGGCCCGCCGACGCCGCCAACGCCGACGCCGCTGCCGCCGCCGCCGCCGCCAATGCCGCCGCCGCCGACGCCGAGTCCCTCTGACGCCGGCGCCAGCAGCGTCGCCCACGCGTCCACCCCGGCGTAGACGAACATGGCCATCTCGCAGAAGGACGCGACCACCCGGAACCCGTGCAGGCTGAGGGACTGCGCCGCGGGCGCGAGCGAGTGCCAAGCGTAGTGCGAGGTGACGGCGCCGCACGCAAACACCGACAGCACGCCCGACAGGTCGAGCGCGGCGGCGGCCAAATAGGAGGCGATGCCGACGAGCGCGACGACGAGCACCTCCTGGTCGGCGGAGGAGGACGCGAGCATGGCGCTGGGGGGCTCGGGCGGCGCGCGGCCGCCGCCGTGCCGTCGTTGGTGCTCCGAGGGCGCCGAGCCTGCCGCTGCCGCCGCCGCCGCCAACGCTGCGGCCGCCGACGCTGCCGCTTCTGCCGATGCTGCTGCTGTCGATGCGGCGGCGGCGGCGGCGCCGAGTCGCGGACGCAGGAACACCAGCCGCACGAGCAACGCGCTCACCAGGCCGAACGCGGCCCCGAAGGCGGCGCTCGCCGCCAGCAGCCACGCGCAGTCCGCCAGCAGGCCCAGCGCCAGGGCCAGCCACGACGCGGCCGCGTCGTCCCAGCTGGCCCTCCCCGCGCCCGCGCCGGAGCCGGGCGGGGACGCCGACGACAGCGCCGACAGCACGACGATCGCGACGGCGTCGTTGGCGATGCCCTCGCCGAACGCCAAAGCGTGCAAGCCCGGGTGCCGCTTCGAGTCGACCGCGCGAAGCACGGCGACCGAATCGCTGCACGCGGCGACCGCGCCCAGCGCCAAAGACGCCTGAAGCAGGGGGCGGCCAGAGGCGAGCCCGAGCGCGCGGAGCACGGGCGCGACGCCCGCGGCGATGGCGCCGGCCGCGACGATTGTCCCGACCCCGCCCATCGCGAGGATGGTGGCGGCGTTGCTGAACAGGTACTTTTTCTTGGCGCTGAAGCCGGCGTAAAAGATGACCGGCGGAAGGAGGACGTTGAACAAAAGGCGGTCGTCAAAGCTGAAGCCGGCGAGCAAAGGGAGCTTGGAGGACGACGAGCCGCCTTCTCCGCCCGCCGCGTCGCCGCCGTCGCCGCCGCCCCCTTGGAGCGCCGACAAAACGCCCGTGGCGACGACCCCCAGCAGGAGCGCCGAGCTGCCCTCGGTCGCGTACCGGAAGCGCGTCAGGTGCAGCGCGCGCGCCGCGAGGACCGCGAGCAGCAGCACGAGCAGGAAGAAGCAGCCGACCAGCGGGGCGTTGGGGGCGGCGGCGGCGGCCGAGGGCGGCGGCGGCTCGGCAAACGCGGCAAACGCGGCGGCGGCGGCGGCGGCCGAGGGCGGCGGCGGCTCGGCTAACGCGGCAAACGCGGCGGCGGCGGCGCCGGCGCCGAGCGCGCTGCCGTCCATCTTTTGGGGACGTCCGCGGTCGGGCCGATTTGCGGTCGGGCGCGTGCTTGCGCGCGCGCGATTGGATCGCTAGAGATAGAAAGGGGGCCTGACGGAGGGAGAGATTCGTTCTCGAAAGGAGGACAGGAGGGCAGGAGAGAGGGCAGGAGCCCGACCAGAAAAGGGGGCCTTTTGCGCGACGGACTCAAGAAGGGCGTGCCGACGTTGCTTTTCGTTATCAAGAGACGATATCCTTGTGAAAGTGTCTCTCGACAGGAGACAGTCAACACCCCTCCTCCTCCCAAGCCACCATCGCGATTCACTCAACGAAAGCCCCCGCTCCTTTTCCCGGAAGCCGGCAATCGCCCCCTTTCCCCCCCCGACCAACTCTCGTGCCAAGCAGCCATGCACCTCCGCGGGCTCAATCGCGCGCCCTCGGGCGGCGCGGCCCGGCAGCAGCAGAAGCAGCAGCAGCAGCAGCAGCTCCGGCCCTGCGGCCTGCGCGCGCGCGCCACCACCAGCAGCAGCCCCATCGTCCCCTCGCCCGTCGCGCCCGTCGCGATCCGCTCCTCGGCGTCGGCGGCCCCTACCGCGGTAGCAGTGTCGGCCCGGCGAGCCCGCCGCGCGATCGCGGGCGCCCCGGCGGCCGGGTGAGTCGCCTTTTTTTGGAAGAAGGGTTTTGGTAGAAAAAGAGTCGCCCCCCCTCTCCCGACAGTCGGTTTTTTGTCGCTCACGCGCCCCCCCTCCCTCCCTCCCCGCCAACCACCACCACCGCAGGAGCAACGGCTCGGCGCCGCTGTCGACCATCGGGCTCATCGGCCTGGCCGTCATGGGGCAGGTGAGAGCCGGTTTCGTGCGCGCCGCCGCCCGCCGCCCCCCGCCGCCCTCCGCCCTCCGCCCGAAGGTCACGCGCCCCCTTTCGCTCCGCTCAAGCCGCCGCCCCCGTTTCCCCCCCCGCTCCCAAACCAAAACCAAAACTAAAAAACATGCCCCCCCCGCCAAAACAGAACCTCGCCCTCAACGTCGCCGAGAAGGGCTTCCCCATCTCGGTCTTCAACCGCTCCTACGACAAGACCGAGGCGGCCGTCGCGCGCGCCCAGAAGGAGGGCGTGGGCGAGAAGCT
>Ga0335398_10008247_pt1 | contig 12415 bp, 10 predicted proteins | sample BON03_FD_205742 | JGI IMG/M metagenome (GOLD analysis project Ga0335398, IMG submission 205742) | Freshwater microbial communities from Lake Bonney liftoff mats and glacier meltwater in Antarctica - BON-03 (spades assembly) (version 2) | ecosystem: Environmental > Aquatic > Freshwater > Ice >...
TTAATTAAATAATTAAAAATAAATATCTACTTTAAATATAATAACCGTCAAATAAGTTCAAGGCTTTAAAAAGCTCTTTTAGGTTTATCATTTAATAAACACACCCGTTTATTTAAGGATAAGCCTATTATATTGGTTTATATGATTATTTAAGAACAAATATGAATTTAAAATATAAAATATTAAATGAAATGAATGAAGAGGGCATTTTTATTAGTAATGTATTTTTACGGTATCATATGTTTTTATGTGAGTATGAAGATATAAATGAAAAAAATAATAGTAATAATAATAAAACTAATAATAATAATGAAAATAATAGTAATGATAATGAAGAAATGTATAGTTTAAGTTATAGTAAAGATTTAGATTTTTCTAATTATGTTTATGAAACCAATGAAACTACATATGAAACAACAGATGAAAATACAGACACAACAAGCGATGAACCAACAGATGAAACAGATGAAGTATCTAGCAATGAAAATTATGATTCTGAAAATGACATTGAAATAAGAAAATGTAGAGGTATAGATGATAAAATAGATATAAACATAATGAATATTAAAAATAAATTAAAAGATGTATTAATACATATTAAAAAAAAAATATTAAGTTATATATAACTATAATTTATAACTCACTATAACTCGCACGCTTCTTTAATAGCACTAACAACTTTTTTATTATTATCATAATTAGTGCCTTGAAAGCGAATTTTGGCTTCACCATTTTTAACTTTTTCACCATAACTTAAAATGTCATCTAATTTTTCAGTATCACATAAACCGAACCCTCTAATATCTTTACTATATAAAGTAGCACATTCTGCCATTTTTTCAGTATCAGGTAAACTAGATAAATAAGAGTCTAATGTTGAATAAGCAGCAGCAAAAGGGCTTAATAATTTATTGTCTTTATAGCCACCTTTTGCATAGCCATATTGACCTATGGCATTGAAGATTTGATACATATAATCATCATTAGAAACTTCCAATTGCGAATCAAATGTAATAGCGGGACAATTTGGATTTTGTGGTTCCGTTGGTAAAGTTTCAGTTCCATATCCAGTATCATCAAAATCTTCAAAGGTTCTATCACTAAGATTAACACCATTTTCTTTTAAAAAAAGTGTAATATCATTATATGAACGATTACCTTTATACATTGTTTTAGAATTTCCATTGGTTAAAATAAGTGTTGGAACACTTGTAATTTTATAGTCATTTGCTTTTTTATTAGTTTTATTATCTTTACTCACATTTATTTCTTCATACATAATATTATTTTGTAAATTATTAACTATTTTATACCAGGTTGGTAAAAAGTCAGAACAATAAGAGCAATCAGGTTTATAAAAAAACATAAGATTTATTTTTTCATCTTTATTAATATAAGAAATAATATTAGCATCACTTTCATTTAATGTATCAAATCCTTCAATAATACCTTTTTCAATAGCCTTATTTATCTTTTGTTCAGTTATTGTTTTATCTTTTTTTAGCAATTGTTTTAAATTATTGTTGTGATTACAATTACATTTACCAGAGCAATTACATTTACCATGTATTGTAATTTGTAAAAATAATTTAAGACCTAATACAACAATGAGAAGTATAAAAATAAAAAGTAAGTTTGTTTCTAGCATCTTTCTATTTTAACTATTCTTATTTACTATTTAATATATAATATTATTAAGGTTATCCGTAAATAAACGAGCGTGTTTATAAATTGATAAAGCCAAAAAATCTTTTAAAAGCCTTGAACTTATCTGACGGTTATTATATTTAAAGTAGATATTTATTTTTAATTATTTAATTAAATTAAATAATTAATTTAAAACTATAGTTTAATATTACATTAAAATATATACTATATAATAACAGTTAAGTTCTTTTATTCTTGATTTGCGTCCTAGTATATGTGGTGTTCCTTCTGTCAAATTCATAATATTTAAATTACTACTATATCAAGGCACTATATACTAATTACTTTATCCATTTCATTTCAGTTTTATACCTTAGGGTTGAAAGCATATAAGTTGTATAAACATTAATATACATATTGTGTGGTGATTTAACTTTTTAATGGTATATATATCAATGGAAGATAGAAAAAGAGTAATTTAATAGATTATTATGTTTAAATTTAGTGCAAATTAAAATATACATTATATTATTAACTAAATAAACTATACTTATAATATATAAACCGTGGTCATTTATTTAAAGATAAGCCTATTATATTTTTCTAATATAATTATTATAAATATTTTAATAAATATTTTAATTAATAAATAAATTATAAGTATTTTATTTATTAATTAATGATTATGAGTTTATAATATTTTAATTATATATTTTATTTATTTAGATCATTTAAATACATAACATACACTATAAAATTATAACACAAACTATACACTATAACACAAACTATAAACTATAACACAACTATAAAACTATAGTAAAAATGAATAATGAAAATAATGTAAATCATTCACAATTTATAAATTTTATAAATCATTTATTAACATTTAATAAACAAATGGCATTATTGTATAAACAAAAACCTAGTGAAAAAAATAAACCATTTCGTTTTAATATAAGTTCAAATGTCATAGTAAAATTATGTGATTTAGTAAAACCATTGTTTCAAAATGAACCAAATGTGCTGATGATTAATTCACCTATTAATATATTTGGTGATATTCACGGGCAGTTTAGTGATATGATACATTTTTTAGAAATGACTGGATTACCTCCTGACCAAACTTTTTTATTTATGGGAGATTATGTAGATAGGGGTAATAATAGCATTGAAGTATGTGCTTTACTCTTTGCGATTAAAATAATGTTCCCTAGAAATACATATGTATTAAGAGGTAATCATGAGTGTCCTGAAGTTAATATGATTTATGGTTTTCTTAATGAATGTGAAGAAAGATATGGAAGTGAAGGTAAAATGGTTTTTAATAAGATTAATGAAGTATTATGCACTATTCCTTTATGTGCTATTATAAGTAAAAAAATATTTTGTGTTCACGGAGGTATATCACCACATTTAAATAAGATTGAAGATATTAAAAAAATAAATAGATTTATGAATATTCCTGATGGTGGTTTAATGTGCGATTTATTATGGTCTGACCCTAGTGGTAATAGGACTGATAATTGGGGAGTAAGTTCTCGTGGTATTTCATGCACTTATAGTGATAATGCCGTTTTTAGATTTTTAAAAAATAATAATTTAGAATTAATGTGTAGAGCCCATCAATTAGTTTCTGATGGTTATAAATTTAATGATAATAATAAAATAGTAACTGTATTTAGTGCTCCTAATTATTGTGGTAATTGTGGTAATGATGGAGCAGTTATGAAAATAAGTGAAGATTTGGTATGTTCATTTATTATTATAAAACCAACAAATCAATAAAAATGATTAAAACTAAAACTATAAAAATTATTAAAACTAAACCAATAAAAATTATTATAATTTAAAAATAATTATTTTTATATTTTTTTATTTATAATTTATTCGCATCATCAAAAAATATGTATTTAGTATCTTTATTTGTATTAACTTCATTATTATTTTTATTTTTATCTAATTGTATTTTATTTAAATCATTAATATCAATTTCTTCACATTCACTATCAATATCTAATTCGTCAAGATTTAAATTAATTTCATCTATATTATTAATTGCTATTTTATCATTATTTTTTGTATTAATTGATGTATCATTAGTTTGTTTTTCATTATGATTATTATGTTCATTTAAAATACTATCAAGATTGGTATTTGAAATTTCATTATCTTCAAAAACAGGTTCTACTACAACAATAGGAACAATAACAGGTTCAGTAATAAGAGGTTCAGTAATAAGAGGTTTATTTTTAATTATAGTTTCAGCGCTTTTTTCACCAACTACATTGTCTTTATTCATTTCATTGTTATTTTCAAAATGTTCAACACTATCTTCATTAGATTGTTCAACTATTTTTTCAACAACATTTGATATTAATTCTTTTTCAATCTTAGTATTATTTTTAGTATCTATTGTTTGACTTTGCATTTCTTCTCTAATAACTTTTCTAATTAATTCTATATTGATATCATTGTTTTCGTTGACGTGTGTTGTTTTTAATTCTTTTTTAACAACACTTTCTAATTTTTTAAGGTATTTTTTATTAATAGGTTCTTTAATATCAGTATCATCTGATTGTTCATTAATATCTTCATCAGGTTCATTTAAAAATTCTTTTAAGATATGTCTAACTGGTAATTGCTTCCGTATAGTTTCATTAATACATTCAGCAATCATTGTTTCACTTTCCCTCATATTTTTTTGTTGTTCGAATTTGCTTCCACGATCGCTTAATAAATAAGGGTCTTTCCAGAATTCTCTGGCACATTCAATATAACAAAGGTGTATAAAATGGCCACCACTTGGTATTTTCAAAGATAATTTTTTATTTCTTTGTGCACTATGTACTATAGTTAATACTTTAATATGGCTAATATAGACAACTTTTAATAAATCATCAATATAATCACATTTGCTTACATTTGAAATTCTTTCAAATTCTTTATTAATAATATCTTGAGACCATTTGGGTATGCGACTTAATAAATCTTGAAATGTAATTAATACATTATCTGGAGTATTGTCTTGATGACAAATATCTTTAGCATCCATATAAACACTTTTAACACCTTGATAAATACACGATTTTAATATACTAATAAGTTGTTTAGTATATTCTTCCTTAGCATCAACTAAAATTGCAACATTTGTATCTTCCATTTTAACTTTATCTTAATCTTAATATAATTGATATATTTGTAAGTATTTATGTATTTATAAGTATTTATGTAATTATAATTGATTTATTATATAATGGGCTTATCCTCTAATAAATAAGAGTGGTTTATATATTATAAGTATAGTTTATTTAGTTAAATGGATATTATGTTTAAATTAAAAAATATGTAATTTAAACATAATATCCTTTAAAATTAAATTAAATTAAATTAAATTACTGTTTTTCTATCTTCCATTGATATATATACTATTAAAAAGTTAAATCGACACATAATAGACCTGAACGTTATAGAAGAGGTATTAATATAGATTAATAAAAGAACTTAACCGTTATTATATAGTATATATTTTAATGTAACATTAAAATATAGTTTGAAATTAATTATTTAATTTAATTAAATAATTAAAAATAAATATCTACTTTAAATATAATAACCGTCAAATAAGTTCAAGGCTTTAAAAAGCTCTTTTAGGTTTATCATTTAATAAACACACCCGTTTATTTAAGGATAAGCCTAATTGTAAATAAAACGAAAAAAAATAATAATAATAATAATAATAACTATAAACTAATTATTACTATATTTAACAATGTATTAGATATACTAAATATATTTTAGTGTTTTCTAGATTTAGATTTCTTAGATTTAGATTTTCTAGATTTAGATTTCTTAGATTTAGATTTTCTAGATTTAGCTTTTCTAGATTTAGATTTCTTAGCTTTAGATTTTCTAGATTTAGATTTCTTTACTACTTTAACTTTTTTATTTTTTTTAGAATTCTTATTTTTTTTATTCTTTCTAGAACCACCTTTGACAATAGCATAGTTATTATAACCAAAATCAGTTACATTACCTTTAGGACAATCTCCATCAATAGTTCCATTTAGTCCTAATTGTGCTGGTAAGCCACCAATTTTATCAAGTAAATTAAAACTATAAAGAGAACCACCTTTATGGTTGTAGGGTTTTTTAGTATTCTTTTTAGTAGAATGTTTTGTGCTACCTAATGTAAGTGCTTTACGAAGTGAACGCATCATTTGTTTAACAATTTTAACCATTTTTATTAGTATTTAGTATTTAGTATTTAATAAAAGTATCTAGCGATGAGTAATAACTATATTTATTTTATTAATTATTAATTAGATAATAATTTAAAAGAATTTGTAATAATTTATTGAAAATATATTTAATTAGTTTTAGTAAAATTAAATAAAATAAAAATAAAATTAAAATTAAATAAAATAAAAAATTGAAAAATAAATTAAATAAAATGTGAAATAAATTAGAATAAATAATGTATTGTTTAAAATGACTATATCAATAGATAATAGAATTGACTTATCCTCAAATTAATGAGTTTATGTTATTTTTTTATAGTTTATTTCGAATTAGATATAATGTATTTTAAATTTTATTTCAAAAATAAAATTATATTTATATTATTATTTAATACTCTATAATTTTAAAATTTATTTCTAATCTAATAATTGATACAATGATTAACTATTATTTAAAAAATATTTTTAAAAATATATCTTATATATATAATTATAATTTAAAATTTATAAAACTCTTGAATAATAATTTGTAACACTAATTTTAAACACCCTAGATATACTAAACTTTAAAAGTTTGAAATATTTTTTTCATATCTAGTATTTTAGGCTTTATTTTGTTTTAAAAAGTTATTAACATGTTCAACTCTTATTCTATTTTGTAGTCCTTATTTATCTTCTATTGTATTTTTATCTATTTTATTTTTTTAATATGGATATATTAAGTTTGAAATTAATTATTTAATTAAATTAAATAATAAAAAATAAATATCTACTTTAAATATAATAACCGTCTAATAAGTTTAAGGCTTTTAAAGCTCTTTTGGGTTTATCAATTTATAAATACGCTCGTTTATTTAAGAATAAGCCTAATATAAAAGTAAAATACTAAGAATTTAATAAAATGGAAAATTTTAAGACTAATATATATAATATTTATGAATTAATAAAAACTGAAAAAAATCAAAAAAGTTTAATAAATACTCAAGTATTATCAAAACAATATTTAGCCTATTATATTTATAGAATTATAACTAAATATATAACATTAATAGAAACTGCTGTTGGTAAAAAAGATATAGACTTTATATTTAAATTACTTAGAATACCATCATCTCATGATATAACAAAACCTTATCCAATGGCAGGTAAATTAACAAGTGAAACAGAACATTTAGATTTAATTATATTAGGTGGATTAGATATGTTTGAAAAAGTTGATAATTTTTTAAAAACATTAAATAAAAAAAATAAGCAAAATAAATATGGTGAATTTTATGAATTTTTAGAAGATAAAACATTAGAAAACATAATAAAAGATTTAATGAACCTACAAAAATTATTACCTGGCATTTCTGTTCCTATTATTAGACCTAATTATTATAATGATAATAAAATTTAAATATTTAATTTATTTTATTTGTTTTTATTTTTATTTAATTTTTCTCAATTTTGATTAAAATTATTTTCTTTATTAATATTAATAAATTATTATTTAATTTAATCAACTTTATATTTAATTCAATTATATATATATATCTAATATATTTAAAAATGACTGTATCTGTCTCATCTATTCAATCTATGACTAATAGTATTTCAAATAAATTATCTGGTAAATCTGCGTTTACAAATAACAATACTACTTTAGAAGAAATGTCTTTCGGTCAACAAATTGTCTATTTATTTGTATTATTTATAATTATCTATTTTGTTATGTTTATTGGTAGTCTTATTTTTAATGACAGTGTTGTCAAAATCTTTCCTGGTGTTAAGAAAGTAAATACTATTGATTTCTTAGGATTATACATTGTTTTACATATCTTATTCTGTTAAATAATAACTATATACTTTAATTATTTAACAAAATAGTCTATAAAATTTTATGATTCTACTTTTATTTTTTTTAAATTAGTATATAATGGTATTATCCTCTAATAAATAAGCGTTGTTTATGTTTTTTGTATTTCTAATTAAATATAATGTATTTTAAATTTTATTTAAAAATAAACTACACTTATTTATTAGAGGATAAGCCCAGTATATATTTTAATGTAACATTAAAATATAGTTTGAAATTAATTATTTAATTTAATTAAATAATTAAAAATAAATATCTACTTTAAATATAATAACCGGCAAATAAGTTCAAGGCTTTAAAAAGCTCTTTTAGGTTTATCATTTAATAAACACACCCGTTTATTTAAGGATAAGCCTAATTATAACCTTTATCAGAGTATAAATATTTATAAAATGTTTTTTTAGGTAATGTTTCAATTAATAATTTTATATCATGTATATTACCTAAACGAAGTTTTATACCTAATGGAATATCATTAGCACGACTTATAATTGATAATTTATTACATTTATGTTTTTTACTTTCAAAACTATTGTATACAGTCGTATATTTATATCCATATTTATTAAGTATAGTAATAGTATATATTTTAATGTACTATTAAATATAGTTTGAAATTAATTATTTAATTAAATTAAATAATTAAAAATTAATATATACTGTAAATATAATAACCGGCAATAAGTTCAAGGCTTTTAAAGCTTTTTTGTGTTTATCAATTTTTAAACACGTTTTTTTATTTAAGAATAAGACTAATACTCTATTAATAGAATTATAAATATTCAAATGAACCAAAAAGAGTTTAAAATAGTTTTAAAAGATGCTTCTAATGAATTTAATTCATTTAATCAATTATTATACCAAACTTTAATATTGATTATAATATATAATTTATTTAATAGAATTGAAAATATAAAAAAGCATAAATCATTTATACTTTTAGTTTTAGTTATAACTATTATATTAGATTTAGGTATGTGGAATAATTATATTCAATCCGCTTTATTTATATCCATTTTAATAATATACAGTTCTTATAATTTTAATAAGTCTAGAACAGTAGATTTATTTATAAATATAATGAGTAAAAACAATCTTAAATATAAACAACATAACAAATATATAAGCGAAAATTATAAAAATGAATTAGAAACAAAACTGAAAAATGTAAATGATATTAAAGAAATAACATTTATACCTAATAATTTTATTCAAAATAGAAATCAAAATGAAATAATTAATAGTTATAGTGATAGTAATAATAATCAATCTCCAGAACCATACAATAAATTGGAACCAACACTTAACCAAATAGATGTTGTTTATAAAGCATCAAAACCAAATATGTTTATTACAGATTCAAAATATGCCGAAATTATGTTAAATGAATTATACAATACACAACAATATAACAATATTACTAAAACTTGTTTAGATAAATCTCTAGATAATAATATAAATAATAATATAAGTTAAATAATATACTAAAAAAAATTGGAAAGAAGAATGTTTTATACTTTAGTATAAAAGCCTAAGTTTTTATTATTATTTGATTACAAATATATTAAAAGTATTAATTTCTCTAGATTCATAATTAATTATATTTTGTTAATTGCTAAATAAACAAGTATAAATAATAGAATTACCTCAATTTCTTAAGTTAATTATATGTAAAGTACTTGTAATTAGTAAAAACTACTCGATAATTATATAAATTAAAACTTAATTAATATCTCACCACAATCTAATAATCTATATGATTATTTGATATTGCATATTAAACATTTTAATTATTTAATTGCCTTTTTTTGTTTTATATTAATAAAAATAAATTGAATTTATTTACATAAAGTAAATAGATTAAATTCTAGTTATAAATATACGCTTACTTTAATTAAAGAATAAAAAAATCAATTTTTATTAGTTTTTAAATAATTTCTATTATTTGTTCTAAACTAATCATTAAATTACAAATTATTTAAAATATAAATATTTATATAATGGGCTTATCACTACAGTCACCTATAACAGGTAAAAACTATAAAATGCACTCAATTCTAAGATATAAAATGAAAAACAAGAGGTTAGTGTGTGTTAATAGAGATAAGAATGGATGTTATAATGGGCTTATCCTCTAATAAATAAGTGTAGTTTGTTTTTTATAGTGTATTTCTAATTAAATATAATGTAGTTTAAATTTTATTTTATAGTATTTATTTTAATGTAATATTAAATATAGTTTGTAATTAATTATTTAATTAATTAAATAATTAAAAATAAATATCTACTTTAAATATAATAACCGTCAAATAAGTTCAAGGCTTTAAAAAGCTCTTTTAAGTTTATCATTTAATAAACACACCCGTTTATTTAAGGATAAGCCTAATAAATAAAATGTTAAAAGACCATATAAATATGATGTTAGTGTATATATTTATAATAGTATTACTATTTTGTATAATGTATGTCTTTATATATAATGATAAAGAGTTAAAATTTGATAATACATTTAATAACACTATTAAAAATAAAACTAAAAAAGTTAGCACATTTGAAAAATTTAATGATAATATAGTTATATCAGGAGAAGCAGCAAATAATTATATAAATAATTTAACAAGTTTAAAAAATGAAATTGAAAATATTGATACAAATCAAATACAAAATATTATTAAAAATATTAATAGTATTAAAGATACTAAAGATGAAAAGAATGATTATATTTTAAAACAAATAAATACTATTTATTGGAAAAGATACTTAGAAAATATAAATCAAACAAACGCATCTGTTTTTAATGAATATTTGAAATATAGCGAACCTAAAAAAAATAAATACTATCAGCAATATTTATAATTAAAATTAAATTTATTTTTACAAATTAAATTTATTTTTACATATTTATTTTATATATCCCTTTCTTTTGGTGTTTTATAAGGTAAATTTAAAAATGTAAAGACATCTGCTTCCGTAGTACAAGGGATTAATGTATTATCACTTTTATTTTTAAACCCAAATTCACTTAAACTATAGCCTTTACTAATTGCTATTTTTCTAACATCTGTATTAAAATTAGCACTACCTGTAAAATATAATATGGCTGAACCATAACTATCATAAGGCATAAATCTAATATCTAATCGTCTAGCCACATTATGTTTTTTATTTGCTTGTTTAATCATACACATTCCCATAAATTTTTGTAGTCCCATATCTAATTGGTCTATGATAAAATCAACATTAATTAACATTTCCACAAAATTTGCTAAAATATTATATTTATTAGTTTTAATATCATCTAGTGTTTTAATTTCAGGATGAAATAAACAACAATCAATATCTCCTGATTTATCGCGTCCTCGTCTATATGAACCACATAAAATTACTTTAATATCTTTATTCATATGTTCGGCTACCCGTGTAAGTATTATTTCTGCTTTTTGAATTTCTTCTCTAGGTATTTTTTGAGTTATATCGTGAAAATATTTTAAACCTACTAATGTGCTTTTATGTATTTTATATAATAATTTAGTTTCGTGTTCTAATATATTTTTTAAATTTGTATCTTGAATACTTTGTTTTTGCCAGTATTCAATACTATTCCATTTTACAGTTGTATAATCAGATGGTTTAGCCATTTTTTGTGTTAAAAGTATAGAATAGTTTGGATTTTTAGTAATTAAATCAGTCCATTCTTTCATTAAACCTTCTAATGTAATACCTTTTTCATATAATTGAAGTGCAGATTTTGGTCCAATACCGTGTAATAATTGTAAATCATAAATAGACCCACCTCTAGTATCAGTTGGACGCGGTATAGATGCCATTATTTTAGGTATTGATTCTAAATTAGTAGTATTAATTTTACTGATACTAGTATTTGTTTTATTATCTTTATCTATTTTTTGTTTTTTATTAGCTTCAAGTTTTACAGATTCTAACTTTTTAATAGATTTAATTGTCTTATCATTTTCATTTTCTGTTTCTTTCATAATTAGTTCATCAGTATCATCAATTGAACTATCTACACTTACAATACTATTACTTAAATTAGAATCCGTATTAATACTATTATTATAATTTGATGTAGTCTCGACAGTATGACTATTTTTACTTTTATATTCTTTTTCAAGTTTATTAATGTCTAATTTTGTTTCTTCAATATCTTTTATATCTCCATTATCAAATAATTCACATAATTTTGCCTCAAGATTTTCAGTAAATTTTAATGTTTTTATATCACTAATTGTATTTATTTTACTGTTATTTTTTATTTGAGTATCTAATAATACGACCCATTTCATATAATTTTTAATTTTAAACTGTGTAGCAGTTGACTCTTTTTTAGATTCTAATTTAATAAACCATTCACTTTGCTTATGTCTAAGAAAAATTAATTCTTGAATTAATTGTTTTGCTTTTTCAAAAAATTCCTTCATTTTTAAATAATAATTATTTTACTAATTTTATAATTAATAATAATTAATAAATTATGTTTATACTATTTTAAAATCAATTTTAATAAATAAATTTTAATAAATAAATTTTAATAAATAAATTTTAATAAATAAATTTTAATAAATAAATTTTAATAAATAAATTTTAATAAATAAATTTTAATAAATAAATTTTAATAAATAAATTTTAATAAATAAATTTTAATAAATAA
>Ga0335398_10008252_pt1 | contig 12412 bp, 9 predicted proteins | sample BON03_FD_205742 | JGI IMG/M metagenome (GOLD analysis project Ga0335398, IMG submission 205742) | Freshwater microbial communities from Lake Bonney liftoff mats and glacier meltwater in Antarctica - BON-03 (spades assembly) (version 2) | ecosystem: Environmental > Aquatic > Freshwater > Ice >...
GTCGGAGAGCGAGTCTTTTTCCAGCATCGACAATGGCCAGAGTTGGCAAAAATTAGAAATGGCGGGCTTGCCCCTAGATGCCTGGGGCGATATCAATTTTGCCCCATTAGACATCAAGTATTTTCAGAATTTGATCATTTGCACCATCCCTTACGAGGGTGTTTGGCTGAGCTTTGACCAGGGCAATAGCTGGGAGCCCATGAACAGCGGACTCACGCACCTGCGCGGAAGGCGCCTGGCCATCAACGGCTCCAATATCTTTATGGGCGCTTCCACCAGCGGGGTCTGGAAATTGGAAACCAACTTTGAAGTCTACTCCGGCCAGGTGTACAATGACCTCAACCAGAACGGACAAAAAGATACCGGCGAACTACCCCTGAAAAGCATTCTTGTTAGCGCCGAACCGCTGGGTTCCTATACTGCCAGCGATGCTTCAGGTGCCTTTTCGCTGGTCGCAGCCTCCTCACTCGACAGTATCCGGGTGACGCTACCCAATAATTACTGTAGCGTAATGCCCCTGGCCTACCTGGCCAGTCAAACCGGCTTTGGATATGATTTTGGCATTCATTTTACCGAAGGCATCATAGACCTGAGCCTCGACATGGCCAATTGGGCCCCTTTCAGGCCTGGCTACGACAACGAACTTACCCTCACCGTATCCAATCTCGGCAACGAAACCGTTACCGGCGCCTGGGTGGAGCTCGCCCTGCCGAGCCAAATCACGGTATTATACACCAATCCTTTCGGCGTGGCCAGCATCACCAATGACACGCTGCGCTGGCAAATCGGCACCCTAGCGCCATTTGAAAGCACCAGTCTCCAGGTATCTGTGACCTTGGATGCCAGTACGATGATCGGCCAAATTTTGTCCTTCGAGGGCCGGGTATTCGCCACCGGAGACGTAGATCTGACAAACAACGACAACGCCATACGCGAACCTGTTGTCGGCGCTTACGACCCCAACGACAAAGCCGCCGCGGCCTATATTACGCCGGAAGCGCTGGCACAGGGAGAACCCATTGAATACACGATTCGTTTTGAAAACACGGGTAATTTTTACGCTGAAAAGGTCGTCATAAAAGATGTTTTGGAATCCAACCTAAACCCAGCTACATTTCGTTTCATCAGCTCCAGTCACCCATGTACCTGGAAAATGAAGCAAGATGGCACCGTAGAATTTACCTTTAACCAGATATTCTTGTTTCCCAACGAAACTGGCTTTGTCCGCTTTTCCGTTGAAGGCGACCGCGACCTGGCCCTGAATGAAATGGTATCGAACACTGGTGCCATCTATTTTGATTTCAATGCGCCGATCATTACCAACACGGTAAAAACAACGGTGCAATATGCATTTTCGAGCCCAGGACTGGCGCAGGCGGCTTTCCGCTTGCAAGTATCGCCCAATCCGACCAGCAGTTACTTGTTGTTGGAGCTTCCTGAAGCTGCCCTCGACATGGCTGCTCAGGTGGCCCTTTTTGATCAAACGGGAACGCAGGTGATCACCCGAAAAAATCTGAGCAGTAAGATGCGGCTCGATTTATTGGCGCTCAGTGCCGGGATGTACGAGGTGGTGTTGTTTGGCAGAGATGGGAAAGTGCTGGGGCGGGAAAAGGTGGTGGTGGTGGAATAAGGGGGGCATGAACGCAGCCTCGCGATGGGAGCTTTTTTTGAAACATCTCGCGGGCTTTTTTTGATTGACGAGTGATGGTTTATGATTGAATTGAAGTTTATACGCGATTTGTGCGGTACTCTGGATGATTTCTTCGATTTGCAAAGATTTAAATTGTTTCCAGCTTGGTGTTTGTTGTTAAAAAAGAAAGAGCTGATTGCCAATTTCATTTGTCGGTTTTTCATTTGGTTCAAAACTAGGACTCAACGCAAAGCCACTTCAACAATCCTAAATCATCACTCGTCAATCAAAAAAAATATGCACTATGCCATGAGGCTAACAACACAAATCGCCCGCCACTTCCGTGAAATCCACTTCGGCAAAAACTGGTGGGCGACCACGGCACAGGGCGACCACGGCACAGGGCGACCACAAGGGTCGCCCCTACCCACCAACCATTGGGTATGGTTTGTGTTCGGGGTGTTGCCGTCCGTTTTTATTTTGCCAATATTATAACCTTTGGATAGGCATCGTGAAGATATTTGGATGAACAGCCACTGAAAGGCTATCCATTCATTTCGAACAAAAGGCACATATCTTTGCCAAAAAAATAACAATAACACTAGTGCCGAGTCCACCAGTTGGCGTATGAATCTGGCGGCCATATTTTCCACGCATCTTCGTTGCTCGTCGGTTAATCCCCAACGCTTTCGGGATCGCCCTCCTCGCGCCTTAATGAGTGAAAAATCTGCCTTCGCATATTCATACGCCAACTGGTGGACTCGGCACTAGTAAAAAGTATTGAAGGAACCGTAATTCGTATAAAAGCCCTAACTATCGTCTTGCCGACCTTTGTGCCATTCAATCACCCATTCTAAAAAAGAATATGAGCAAAGTAATTTTGATCACGGGCGCATCTTCCGGCATCGGCAAAGCAAGCGCCCAACAATTGATCGCCGAAGGGCATAAAGTATATACCGCCGCCCGCCGCATCGACAATATGCAAGACCTGAAAGCAGCCGGGGGCTTCCCCATCCAAATGGACATCACCGATGAAGCCGACGTGCAAAAGGTCGTGGATACCATCATTTCAAAAGAAGGCAAAATAGATGTGTTGTTCAACAATGCCGGCTATGCCATTTACGGTTCCGTGGAAGAAACAAGCCTCGACGATGCCCGCCAGCAATTCGAAGTCAACATCTTCGGGTTGGCCAACCTCACCCAAAAAGTGATTCCATACATGCGCGCGGCAAAGTCTGGCACCATCATCAACACCTCTTCCATGGGCGGCAAAATGTACACGCCACTGGGCGCCTGGTATCACGCCACCAAGCACGCGCTGGAAGGCTGGTCCGATTGTTTGCGCCTCGAATTGAAACAATTCAACATCAACGTTGTCGTATTGGAGCCGGGCGCTATTGCCACGGAATTTGGCGATGTCATGACGGAGCCGATGTTGAAACGCTCGGGCAAAGGTCCCTATAGCAAATTGGCCCATTCGGTCGCCAAAACAACCAAGAACGCTTACGAAAAAGGCGATAGCTCGCCCGCATCTGTTATTGCCGACACCGTGTCCAAAATTGTGCGCAGCAACAAGCCGAAAACCCGTTATGTTGCCGGGAAATACGCCAAACCGATGCTTTTTATCCGCAAGTATTTTGGTGATCGTATTTTTGACAGGATAATTATGAGTCAGGTAAATTAAAAACCACAAATAGGCGAATTGTTCTCCGCTGACACCGCCGAAAACGCTGCATTCTGGCGGCAAAATTTAACCTGAGTTATGGCCATTATCGAAATCAATTCCATCAGCCAAATCCACGCTGCCATAAACCATGAAAAACCAAGGCATCCCCTGGTAACCGTTATCGACTTTTCAAAAGTGGAACATAAGTCTGTTGGCGGCCATAAAATGAAAATCGGGTTTTATGGTGTGATGTTGAAGAACAAAGCCGCCGAAGGCAAATTCCGCTACGGCCGCGAGTATTACGATTTTCAGGATGGCACCATTTTGTTTCTGGCCCCCGAACAGGTGGTGCAGTTTGACGAAGATGCCGACACCGATAACATGGAAGGTTGGGGACTGTTTTTTCACCCTGATTTTTTGCGCAGGTCTTCTTTGGCAGAAAAAATGAAAGACTACTCCTTCTTCAGCTATGAAGCCAACGAAGCCCTGCACTTGTCGGATCAGGAAAAACAAACACTTGCGGATTGTATCCATAAAATAGAAGTCGAGCTGGCACAAAACATTGATGTGCACAGTCAGACGCTGATCCTTTCCAATATTGAGTTGCTGCTCAATTATTGCAACCGCTATTATGGCCGACAGTTTATTACCCGTTCCCATATCAACAAAGATGTGGTGTCGAAATTTGAACGCCTGTTAACGCAATATTTCGACGCGGAAATTGCGAAAGATCAGGGTTTGCCCTCTGTGGCCCACCTTGCGGCGCAATTGAACCTGTCGCCCAACTACTTGAGTGATTTATTAAAAAGGGATACCGGAAAAAACGCACAGGAGCATATCCATTACCACCTGATTGAAAAGGCAAAAACCTTGTTGCTGAACTCCAACGGCACGATTTCGGAGGTGGCCTACAACCTGGGATTTGAGTATCCGCAGTATTTCAGCAAGATATTTAAGTTGAAAACGGGGATGACACCGGTGGAGTATCGGGGGATGAATTGAACTAAACATCCTTTAAACAATTAGTATCAATATTAGTCAAAAGGATGTATCTTTGAGTACTATTCATCAGAAAAAGTGGAAAAGACAGGTCAAATTCAAATAAAAATAAGCGGTCGCAAAGGAAACTTCGACCTGAATCCCGACAATTACGACATCCGTGAAGTAATTGAGGTGCTGCATCATGCAGAGAATTTACTTTTCCCCAATACAAAAAAAGATAGGCCAACCATCTCATATGAAATAGCTGAAGGCTCCGTCAATCATATAATAAAAACTACCCTTCAAGCCATTATTGGCTTCAACGCTATACTTGCTCAAATTAAGGCAGAAAACTATTCCATAGACTTTTTGGAATCACCCACCATACGTGCATTTGAGTTTTTCCAATCGGAAGCACAAAAAAACAACTATCAATACGAGATTGGAACTTCTATTTCAGGTGGATCAACTATTTCTATAAACAAAGACACAAAATTCATCCGCTCGAAAGAGATTTGGGTTGATGCCGAATTCTATTTTTATGGTACCATCGTCGATGCAGGCGGCAAGGGAAAGGCGAATGTGCATCTTGATACACAGGAATTTGGGCTTCTAAAAATTGAGGCTTCAAAAACCCTATTGGCGAACTACGAAAGCAATCCTTTGTACAAGCCTTACGGGGTGCGCGCCAAAGGCAAGCAAAATATAAAATCAGCAGAAATTGATAAAAGCTCCCTGGTTTTAATTGATATAGTAGACTACAACCCGTCTTACAAAGAAGACTATATAAAGTCTTTGATAAAAAAGGCAAAAAAAAGTTGGTCGGAAGTTGACGATGCGGACGAATGGCTTCAAAATGTAAGAGGGTATGGCGCGTAGTTGTGTTTTACTTGACACCAGTTTCTTTGTTCGTTTGCTTAACGAACAAGAGCCCTTACACCTGAATACATTGGCGTATTTCAGGCATTTTCTTGAAAAGGAATTCTTGTTAAAGATATCCACTATTTCCATTGCCGAATACTGTGTAAAGGGAGCCCTTGATGAACTGCCACTTCAAGATGTTCAAGTTATCCCATTTAATATTAACCACGCCAACTACTTGAGTGACTTATTAAAAAGGGATACCGGAAAAAACGCACAGGAGCATATCCATTACCACCTGATTGAAAAGGCAAAAACCTTGTTGCTGAACTCCAACGGCACGATTTCGGAGGTGGCCTACAACCTGGGGTTTGAGTATCCGCAGTATTTCAGTAAAATATTTAAGTTGAAAACGGGGATGACACCGGTGGAGTATCGGGGGAATTTAAACTAAGATCCTTATGCTACACAAATTGAATCATAAGCCGGTCTGGTACAAAATTTGGGCTCTAAGCGTTGCCGCCGTGGCACTGTTCTGCCTCGTGAAATACTTTTTTTTCAGCTTCACGCCAACGGATCATTTGATTCAGGCTTATGCCTTGGTTTCCATTGTGTTGGATATGTTTTTGTATCCGAAAAACAGCTAAAGATACCGCTCCGCTGGAACGGGCGCAGTACGCCCTGGCATTTTGCTCCAAAGGTGAAGCCCCGATGGGACTTGCTCAGTTACCTTAGATACTACTTAATTATAAGGAGAAAACCAGGCTATGAACTCAAGCTTGCCCAATTTGGCGTTAAATGCCAAACAAAATAACAACCTGAAACCTTGAAATCTGAAACCTTGAAACCCCGTTAGCCTTCGTCGTGGTCACTATCACAGTGATAATGCTCCTTCGGCCCTCTTGGCTTCTCGCCGCCTTCGCCACCCTTCTTCTCGGATTGTAATTTCTGAATCAAGCGTGCCCGCTCGCGCTGCACGTCCACCTGCATTTGCACGTCTTTCTCCCGATCGAAGAAAAGAATTCCGTCTACCCAGGTCTTTTCAGCGCGGGCGTAAATGGACAGCGGGTTGTCGTTCCACAGCACCACGTCGGCGTCTTTGCCGGTTTTGATGCTGCCAACGCGGTCGTCCACGTGCATCAGTTTCGCGGGATTGATGGTCACCATTTTCCAGGCATCTTCTTCTTTCATGCCGCCGTAGGTTACAGATTTGGCAGCTTCCTGGTTGAGGCGGCGGGCCATTTCGGCATCGTCGGAGTTGATGGCGACGACGACGCCCTGATCCATCATGATTTTGGCATTCTGTGGAATAGCCTCGTACACTTCGAATTTGTAGGCCCACCAGTCGGAGAAGGTGCTGCCGCCTGCGCCGTGTTTCGCCATTTTATCGGCCACTTTGTAGCCTTCCAGGATATGGGTGAAGGTGTTGAGTTTGAAGCCAAAATGTTCGGCCACGCGCATCATCATCGTGATTTCAGATTGCACGTATGAGTGGCAGGTAATGAAGCGTTTCGACTCCATGATTTCCACCAGCGCCTCCATTTCGAGGTCTTTGCGGAACGGTTTGCCCGATTTTTTCAGTTTGGCGTACTCTTGGGCACGGGTGAAATAGTCCATGTAGGTTTCTTCCACGCCCATGCGGGTTTGCGGGAAACGGGTGCCGTTGGGCGAGTTGCCCTGTTTCACGTTTTCGCCGAGGGCGAATTTGATGAAGCCTGGCCAATTGCTGAACTTCATTTCCTCGGGTGCGTAGCCCCAGCGCAGTTTTATCAGTTGTGTTTGGCCGCCAATCGGATTGGCGGAGCCGTGCAGGATATGGCTGGTGGTAACCCCACCGGCGAGTTGGCGGTAGATGTCCATGTCCTCCGAATCGATGATGTCGCCGATGCGCACTTCGGCGCTGTTTTCCTGGGTGCCTTCGTTGATGCCGCGGGTGCCCGCAATGTGGGAGTGTTCGTCGATGATGCCCGCTGTGAGGTATTTGCCTGAACCGTCGACCACAATGGCATCGTCCTGGACACTTATTTTTCGGTTGATTTTTTGAATTTTTCCGTTGGACAGCAGCACGTCCACGTTGCGGAGGATGCCTTCTTTTTCACCCGTCCAAACGGTCGTGTTCTGAATCAAAAAAGTCTGTGCGCGCGGTTTTTCTTTGGCCCCAAAGGCCGTGAAGGGGTAAACAACGTCGCCCACTTCCGGCACCACAATGGGGTCTTGCTTTTTCGGTTTGTCCAGATCGGCGGCTTTGGTTTGCACGGCGCTCCAGTTGATCCAGGCGCCGTCTTGCTGGGTGCCGGTGCCCGCCCATTCCCGGGTTTCTGCGATACCCGACAAAGAAATAAAGCCCTTTTTCAAGGTATCGGGCTGGAATGCTATGGACACAAAATCGCTGGGGCTGTAGCTGAAATTGACTTTCACTTTGGAGCTATCCGCTTTTATGATCTGGGCCTCTGGAGCAGTTTCTTTCCCTTTTATCAACAGGGTATAAGTGTCGCTACCAACCTTCAAGTCATAGGTGCCCATTTTTTCGCGGGGCATGGATTTGTTCGCATTGATATCAAAGCCCTGGCCGTTCGACCAGTTTTGTGCAATCTTGGTTTCTTTGGCAAACAAACCGCCCGTGGTGATGATGAAATTGGCCACTTTACCCGGCTCCAGGCTGCCTACTTGCGCGTATGCATTGAGCATCGTCGCGGGCGTGTACGTGAATGCTTTGAGCGCCGTTTCTTCGTCGAGGCCGTATTCAACGGCTTTGCGGAGATTTTCCCAGAACTTGGATTTGTCTTTCAGGCCATTGCTGGTAAGGGCAAAATTGACCCCTGCGGCTTGCAAGCGGCCCGGGTTGGCGGGTGCCATTTCCCAGTGTTTCAGGTCTTTGAGCGGTACGTTGAGGGCATCGAAAGGATCGCGGACATCGTAACCTTCCGGGAAATTAAGCGGAACGATAAGGCTGTAGCCTGTTTTCACAATATCACTCAGGCGCTGGTAGTCGTCGCCAGCGGACTTCACAATATACTTTACGCCAAACTCCTCGCCAATGCGGGCAATACGCAGGATGTCGAGTTTATCGCCCGCTTCAAAAATCTGGGGCAATGTTTGAATGCTGTTCCAGGCATCAAAGGAGAGGTTTTTTTCCGTTTTGTAGCCTTCTGCTTTGTACCATTGTCCGTCTAAATACGTCTGCCGGAGCAGGGCAATATGCCCCATCAGCGACTGCGGATAAGGGGTGCGGCTGCTGCCTTTTCGGAAAGAAAGGTGGTGACTGGCTTTGTCATTGAGGATGAGCTTTTGTTCGTTTTCATCGCCGAGCAAAACCAGTGCGCCCGTGCCACGGGAGATGCCATCAGCGCGGTGGGTAAGCAGGGTGCCGAATCCCAACTTCCGGTATTCATCGGCTGCTTTAGCGTCGTTAATAAATAAAGCGACAGCGCTGTATTCAGGCTTCAGCGCTTCGTTCCAGGAATAGGCTGCGCCTTTTTTCTCTGCGGGGGGTTGTGGCTGTTGTTGCTGGCCAAAACCGCCACTAGCCATAGCAGGAGGCGCTGGCAAACCATAGTCGGCGGCATAAATATCAATAAAGGAAGGGTAAATCGTTTGACCGCTGCAATCGTGTTTCACCGCATCGGCAGGCACCGCCACATTCAGGCCGGAGGCCACAATCTTCCCGTCGCGAATCAGCAAAGTAGCCCCTTCCACGCGGGTTTTATAATCGATATAAATGGTGGCGTTGGTGAACGCATGGATGCCTGGGCGTTCATCAGCAGGGGTTGCGGTGGGGAAGGTTTGCTGGGCAAAAAGGGAAGCCGCAGCACTAACAAGGGCTGCAGCTAAAAAGAGGCGAGTCAATTTATTCATGGAAATGGAAAGTTTTGCGGCACCAAGATATGGTTTTTACGGTAGACGGTAGACGGTTGACGGTAGACGGTTTTGCACAACATTGGAACTATCGCTTAGCGGTGTTTTTCAGCACCTAATTCAAGGCTTTTCGAATTTTTGACTAAGGTGCTGAAAATCAATGCTGAGCAAATAGTTGTTCGTTGATTGTTGTTCGTTGTTCGTTTGCACAACATTGTGACTATCTCCTAGCTGTGTTTTTCAGCACCTAATTCAAGGCTTTTCGAATTTTTGATTAAGGTGCTGAAAATCAATGCTGAGCAAATAGTTGTTCGTTGATAGTTGTTCGTTGTTCGTTTGCACAACATTGGAACTATCACTTAGCGGTGTTTTTCAGCACCTAATTCAAGGCTTTTCGAATTTTTGACTAAGGTGCTGAAAAACACAGCCAAGCAATTGAACCAGCGCTGTGCAAACCGTCTACCGTCCACCGTCCACCGTCAATTTAGGTTTCGGCGTGCGCCCCGCTTCCTTCAGCGCATTGTCAATGATCCATTCCAGTTGTCCGTTTACGCTTCGGAAATCATCGGCAGCCCACTTTTCCAGTGCAGCGTAGGCGGCCTCATCGAGGCGTAAGACGAATGATTTTTTTACAGACATATATTTGCCGTTGGCGGTGGACGGTCGACGGTCGACGGTCGACGGGGCACAACATTGGAACTATCGCTTAGCTGTGTTTTTCAGCACCCAATTCAAAGCATTTCGAATTTTTGATTAAGGTGCTGAAAATCAATGCCAAACAAATGAACCATTGATGTGCAAACCGTCCACCGTCTACCGTCTACCGTCCACCGTAAAGAAATTATTGGTGAAGTGTACCCGTATTCAATACTGGCTGGGCATTCCGGTCGCCGCAGAGTACTACGAGCAGGTTGCTGACCATGGCGGCCTTCTTGTCGTCGTCGAGCTCGATGATGTTTCGGCGGGAAAGGTGTTCGAGGGCCATTTCAACCATTCCGACTGCCCCTTCCACGATGGTGCTTCTGGCCGCTACGATGGCGGTGGCTTGCTGGCGTTGCAGCATGGCCTGGGCGATTTCGGTGGCGTAGGCCAGGTTGTTGATCCGCGCTTCGATGATTTGGATCCCGGCGATTTCCAGGCGCTCGCTGATTTCACGCACGAGTTCGTTGTTTACTTCGTCGGAACTGGTGCGCAGGGTGACGGTGGCCAGTTCGTCTTCCAGGTTGTCGTAAGGATATAGTCCGGCCAGCATACGCAAGGCCGCTTCGCTTTGAATTTTTACGAAAGAAGGGTAGTTTTCCACCGCAAATGTCGCTTTGAAAGTGTCGCTCACGCGGTACATAACGACGGCGCCGATCATCAGCGGATTACCGTGTTTGTCGTTTACTTTGATGGTGGGCACGTCGAGGTTGACAGCCCGCAACGATACTACTTTCTTGGTGTAAAACGGGTTGGTGTAGAAAAATCCGCTGTCCTTGATGGCGCCGATGTAGGTGCCGAAAAGGGTCATCACACGACTGCTGTTGGGTTCCACGGCGATAAAGCCCGGCGCCACAAAAAACAGGGCACAAAAAAGCACTATGCCGCCGGTTATAAAAAATTTAAAAAAAATTGCAGCAACGCCTCCTACGAGCATTAGAAACAATACGAGGAGCATGAACCAGCCAGAAGAGGTTTTAATCGTCTTTTCCATAATGATTTTGATTTGATATTAATTTGATATCAAAAGTATGGAATTTGATATCATACGTCCAAATATTTTTCCATGAATCGTATAAAATAAACGGCGAAGGGAGCGTTTCTAAACCTCGTAAGTCTTAAACCTAGTGCCGAGTGCATTAGAATGTACACACCTTAACTTTGGCTGGCACCAATGCTAAGTTACACTGAATATCAAGCAGTCGTGTCATTCCGAGCGAAGCGAGGAACCTGTGTTACGTTTCATTATCGGGTTCCTCGCTTCGCTCGGAATGACACGACTGCTTGGTTTTCAGCATGGAGAAAAATTAGTACAAGTGCTTTGCCACTTGATTTTAGCTAGGTTTTGACCTGTGTACATACGTTAGACAGACCATAAGGCCCTCGTCCGACCACTTTTCGTGGTCTGAAGAATAAGCATAAACGAATTCAGCCTTTCACGGAAGCCTGATCAAGGCTTGAGTAGTTTTCTTGACTTCGCTCGAAACGACAATTTATTAAAAAAAATAATTAAGCCCATGCAGCAAATCCACCAGCACCCGCACCAATACATTAAACCCGCCTTATTATGGATGAAACACAGCTCAAGGAATTACTGAAAAAGTGCCAAAGAGGCGATAGCAACGCGCAGCGCCAAATGTTTGAACAGCATAAAAACCGCTTGTTCTCCCTCTGCCTGCGCTATTCCCGCGACCGCCCGGAGGCGCAGGATATGTTGCAAGATGCTTTCCTGACGATTTTCCGCGACCTCGGACAATACAACGGTGGCGGCAGTTTAGAGGGTTGGTTGCATCGGGTCACTGTGCGCGTAGCGCTGCAGCACTTGCGCAAGAAAAACCCGCTGCGATTTGCCGAGGAATACGACCAACAACCATCAGACAGCTTCACCTTTTCCCCCGATGCCGACTTGAATTGCGAGGCCATCCTTAATATGGTGCAGCAACTGCCAGATGGGTATCGACTTGTTTTTAACCTGCATTGTATCGAAGCTTACTCCTACACCGAAATCTCCAAGGAACTGGGCATCGCTGAAAGCAGTGTAAGATCACAGTATGCGAGGGCTTGCAAGCAACTGCGTACGATGGTCGAAACTTCGTTGTTCGTTGATCGTTGATCGTTGTTCGCTAAATCGTTGTTCGTTGATTGTTGTTCGTTGTTCGTTTCCGAGCGTTTGGGCTTTGGTGGTTAGCTTGGCTCCTTTTTGTGAAACAATTAAAAATGAAGCACAACCCTTTTGGCGAAGAAAAGGAAAGCTTCGGCGGGCACGAACAACTAACAACGAAAAACCAAACGCTCGGAAACGAACAACGAACAACAATCAACAAACAACGAAAAGCCAAACGCTCGGAAACGAACAGCTATCAACGAACAACAAACAACGAAAAACCAACCGCTCGGAAACGAACAACTATCAACTATCAACTATCAACTATCAACTATCAACTAAAGAGCAATGGAAAATAATTCTACAAACTCGGAATTCGAGAACTACTTACGCAAAAACCTGAAGCAGGTGGACGCATCACCAGATGACGACCTTTATACAAAAATTGCGGACAAACAAGCACTGCCCAACAGGTGGCTGAAATTCCGCCGCTACGGTATTTATGCTGCCGGGGCTGTGCTGCTTTTGGTTGCTGCTATCGGTATTTGGCGCAGCCAAAATAGCCGCGTCAAGCCCAATGAGCTCAAAGGAACCCAGCAACAAGTTTCGGTACTCC
>Ga0335398_10008253_pt1 | contig 12412 bp, 4 predicted proteins | sample BON03_FD_205742 | JGI IMG/M metagenome (GOLD analysis project Ga0335398, IMG submission 205742) | Freshwater microbial communities from Lake Bonney liftoff mats and glacier meltwater in Antarctica - BON-03 (spades assembly) (version 2) | ecosystem: Environmental > Aquatic > Freshwater > Ice >...
CTCATCGTCGCGCCATCGGTGCCGGACGCGCAGAGCCTCGCGCAGAGCGTCGCCGGGGCTCTCTCGGTGCCTGCGGTCCTGCTCTCGGTGCTGGGCGCGCAGGCAGTCATCACGACAGAGTACGCCGAGCTCGCCGCATGGACAGCGCAGTTCCCGACGATACAGACCTCCGTGACCGTGAAGCCCCGCCGCGTGTGTGCGGCGACGGCGACCGGGCAGCACGACAGCTGTGTCTGTCCGGGGGGCTCCTCGTGCAACGAGACGTCGGCGACGGGGTGCGAGGCAGCGGCGTCGTGCGTGCCGTGCGTGGCCGGCTCGTACTGCCACGACAACCTCGCGAATCTGTGTCCGGACAACCAGACGTCAGAGGCCCTCAGTGCCAGCGCCGGCGCCTGCCGCTGCGTCGCCGCGTACTATCGCTGGAACGGACAGTGCGAGCTGTGCCCGCTGCACAGCTACTGCGCGGCGGAGCTCCGGTACGAGTGTGCGGCCTTCGACCCGGGGCTGCTCACCGTCGCCGCAGGACGCGAGACGCTTGCAGACTGCCGATGCCGCCCGGGACACTTCCGTCTCGACCGCGGTGACGCGTGTCGCCCGTGCCCACTCAACTTCTACTGCCCCTCGGAGTTCGACGTCTCTGCATGCATGCAATACGGCCACACGCAGCTCACGGCCTCGCAGCTCAGGTCGGACTGTGTGTGCCACGGCGGCTTCCAGTGGCGCAGCGACGGCATTGACGACTCTTGCCTGTCCTGCGTCGACCACCGTTGCAGCGACGGGCAGATCGCCGAGTTCTGCTCGGCCGAGCGCATGCCCAACGCAGACCACTCGCAGTGCGTGTGCCGCCCCGGCTCCAGCGCCATCAACACCATGGACTGCTCGCCGTGTCTGGATGGCACCGTCAAGCCGCGCGAGGGCGACGAGAGCTGTGCGCCGTGTCCGACAAGCACGTACTCGCACAACACCACGCACTGCGCGTTCTGCCCCCCCGGCTCCAACACCAGCGCGCCAGACGGCGCCCGGTGTATGTGCACCGTCCCGCTCATCTCGCTAGAGGGCGAGTGCGTCCCGTGCCACGTCAACACTGTCTTCACCCTTTTTCGCGCAGGCGTCACCACGCTCTCGGGCGTGCTGTTGCTCTCGCCGGGGTCGGCGTCCCTCGCGCTGTTCCATCTCGGCTTCTGCGACGGCTGCCACGCGCACGCCAGCACGCGCGGCGTGACCGGGGCCACGGCGCCGGCGCAGTGCGTGTGCGACGCTGGGTATGTGCGACAGGGCGCCGGCGATGCCTACGCGTGCGAGGCCTGTCCCGTCAACACCTTCGAGTCCCACGGCGTGTGCGTGCACTGCGGCATCGACGCCGTCAGCGCTGTCGCCAGCTCGGCCGAGGCGCACTGCGCGTGCCCGGAGCAGAACTGCAGCTACGGCATCCTCCGCCCGCCCAAGTTCTTCGGCCGGCTCTGTCTGCTGCACTGCGTCGCTGTGGAACACGAGTGCATTGCGTGCCGGCCCGGCAGCGTCAAGGCCAAGATCTCCGGACTGGGCAACGAAGAACCCTGCGTGCTGTGCAATCACAATTACTTCCAGGAGCTCGCCGGTCAGACCGTGTGCGACGCGTGCACACCGTCGCGCGTGCACTTTCTGCTGGGCAGCCACAGCGTGCACGACTGCCACTGTCACGTCGGCTTCTTCCCCGACCCCGACGCGCCCGGGCCGAACACGCCCTGTCTGCCCTGCGCCCCTGGACACTACAAGGGCCAGGTTTCGCAGAGCCCCTGCCAGCGGTGTGACGCTGGCTCCTTCGCCGACACCCTGGCAAGCACGGCGTGTCTGCTCTGCAGCGCGCACGCCCCGGTCGCCGGCGCCAACACCACGCTGTACACGGCGGCCTCTGACGTCCGCAACTGCACCTGCCGCTCCGGGTACGAACAGCTGGCCAACGCGTGCCTGCCCTGCGTGCACGGCTCCTTCAAGACAGCCCCGGGCTCCCACGCGTGCACGGTGTGTGGTTCCGTGGAGGCGCCCAACAAGTACGGCGACGCAGCCGTCGCGACGCACCTGGCCGCCCACTGCTCGCCGTGTGCGCCGAACTCCGGGCAGAACAGCTCGGCGGTCTCGCGGCAGCAGCGCATGCTCTCGCCGCAGGACTGCCTCTGCTTCCCGCACTTCGAGCACAACGGCTCGCTGTGCCTGCCGTGTCCGACCCTCACCGTCAAGCCGGGCTACAGCCAGGGCGTGTGCGCGCACTGCGCTGCCGGCCAATACGTGCAGGTCGACAGCAACCGGTGCTTCGAGTGCTACCTCGCCACGACAGCGACGCAGCTCGGCCAGACGCAGGCGCATGAGGGCATGGCCGTCAACGCCATGAACGCCTCGCTGCGCTGGGGAGAGTCCCAGGACGACTGCGTGTGCCACCTCGGCTACCAGCGCATCGAGGACGAGTGTGCGGTCTGCGCCCCCGGACACTACCGGGGCGCCCGCCTGCCCACCGTGTGCCTGCCGTGCGCGGCGGACACCTACCAGGACTCGGCCGCGAGCCTCCGCTGCCAGGCCTGTCCCGGCATCGCCTACACCAACGGCACCGGCCGGACCAGCCTGCAGGACTGCCAGTGCCCCGCCGGCTTCGCCTGGAACGCCACCGACTGCGTCGCCTGCCCCCCGGGCTCCGTGCGCAACAACACCGCCACGCACAGCCCGTGCGACGCGTGCCTCTCCGGTGAGTTCCAGGACGCCAGCGGGCAGCGCGAGTGCAAGCGCTGCGGCCCAAACGAGTGGAGCGAGGCCCCGTTCTCGGCCCTCGACTCCTGTCGGTGTTCGCCGGGCTCCGGCCTTCGCGACGGCCAGTGCAGTCACTGCGTACACGGAGCATACTCCGCGGGCGGCAGCAGCACCGCCATCCGGCCGGAGTGCGTGCAATGCCCCGAGCACAAGAACACCAGCGCGACCGCACGCCAGAGCATCGACGCCTGCACGTGCGCACCCGGCTACGGCATCCCGGTCAACGGGCTTATCGACCCCGCGCTCAGCTGCGCTGCGTGTGCCACCGGGTACTACGCTGGCGGGAACAGCAATGTGCCATGCACCCACTGCGGCTTCGGCACGGTCACCCAGCCGGAGGCCGCAGCCACCGGCTTCGGCCACTGCCAGTGCAACCGACGCATCGGACTCACGGAAGCCTGACCGCACTCATACCTGAATTTTTTGTTTGTCCTTTTATTACAAGCAAGCTACAGCGTGTCTGCATAGTCTGGGTCGTCTTCCGCTGCGTCTGGCAGTGTGCAGTCCGAGTCGTGCCCCGTCTCGACGGCAGCAACCGCGAGCAAGCGCGTCCATTTATGGAAGGCCTCTTTCACCAGCTGCCTCTCCTCGTGCAGCACGTACGTCGCCACGCGTGCCCTATTCATCGCACTGTGCGCGTGCTCAACAGCAGGGAAGGCGTTCTCAATCGTGTAGACGAATCGCTCGATCGTCGTCGTCGTGTCACGTGGTAGTGAAGGTCGGCGCGCAAGGCATTTTTTCGCAATCAGCTTGATGCGAGCCTCGAACAACCGGCACCTGTTCCCGAAGGCCTGCTTGCAGTCGCGGGTTATCTTACGCTGGGCCTTGGCACGCTCTTTGTACGTCTTCCTCTCCGCCACGTCCACACACTCCTCCGGAGCAGCCAGCGCAGCGAGCCTGACAGCCTCGCTCTGCAGCGTGTATACGCACTGCGATGCACCAGAACCGGCTAACACTGACGGCACAGACAATACATTGCCCAGGCCGTTCAGAATGTGCGATATCGTGACAACAATGTACACGCAGTCCATAAACTTACAGGATACGTCTGTGTAGTCTTCGCCCTCGACTATGCACATCAATGGCTTCCGACCGCCCCAGCTGTTCCTACCAATCGCAAATCTGCCATCTGCTGCAAGCCCAGTAATCGCCAACGCGTGCGCGGTGTCGTCCTCCAACGACAGCCTGGCAACACATGGCATCCACATCCCTTCTCTCACGTGGCTTTTCATTTCGTCGAAAGTGGTCAACATCTTCCACTCTAGTCCGAATCTGATGCGGAATTCACTGGTGCCCAGCCACACATCATGCCGCTCGCATATACACTCCTGAATTTTTTCACATATGCCGACGAGAGTGCTCTGCGACCACGCTCCGCATGTTGTCATGATGACGTGCGCTATGTACTGCGCGCCGGGATTATACCTCTCCCCGTACCTGCTCGCAATCTGTGCGGCAATGCTCGCTGCCATGGCGTACACCGTACAATTGAGGTGGCTGCCCTGGTTCATATGTGTCTTGCATGACATGTCTTTCTATCTTCATGGCACGAGTCCGGGCCTTAAATACTGTGCTTATTTGTTTTACTACAGGGTCTAGTTTCAAACATGCTCTCGCTCACTCCCGCTGTCCCTCTCCGCTGCGTACACTCGGAGTATGTATATATATATATATATATATATATATATATATATATATCTATATGTATATATATATATATATATATATATATATATATCTATATTTATATATATATATATATATATACATCTATATGTATATATATAAGTTCCAAGGCCGCCCAAGAGCCGTTCCCAGCCAGTTCCAAGGCCGCCCAAGAGCCGTTCCCAGCCTGTTCCAAGGCCGCCCAAGAGCCGTTCCCAGCGCATTCCCAGCCAAATTTGCCTATATAACCAGGCTAGAACCACCCACGTGCATCGAAACATGTCTGTGCCACGCCACTATCACTACCTCCATGCCGTCGCTGGCACCTTGCAGCAGACCCAGGTCGTGGTCTACCGCCACGAGTCGGAAATGTTCAAGGACCCGGCCCGCCTCGCCATCGTCGATCTCTCTCTCTCTGCCAATAATGACTTCTTGTCGGCATCCATCATGGCCGAGAACGATCCCCGCCGTGCTGCATTGCTGCAGACGGCCATTGCCAAGAGGCTGGACGAGAAGAGGCAGTGGCTCGAGATGCAGCCTCCTGATGTGCTGGGAGCCTTCCAGGCAGATCTTGCGCTGGCATCCTATCACAACCAGGCCGGCGACATGGTGAAGTCCTTCGACTTTCTCATGGAGATTCGCGCCGGTGCGCCGAGCGGCAGCATGGTCTACCAGATGGCCCTCAAGAACCTCATGGCAATGCGTGAGACCACCAGCGTCTTCTTCCGAGGCGCTGTGTGGTCTGACCCCGCCACCACCGACGAGCTCGGGCGCCTGCGTCAATTCTGGGTTCAGTACATGGCCCTCCCCGACGAGTAGAAATGGGCGCATGCTTTGCTTTCGCGGTGGGGTTCAGTACATGTCCCTCCCCGACGCGTAGAAATCGGTGCATGCTTTGCAAGAACCTATGCCAACCCACCAGGTGCACTTGACACATACGCATCTGCTCCTATTGAGTCGTTTGTTACCAATAAAGCGATATACAATCGCCAAGCTCCCCAGATGACAAAAAGCGCCTCAGACACTTGCCACAACACTCCATGCCAGTATATAAATGTGGGTAAAGATGTGGCGATATGTTCGCATCCCATCATGTCAAGCGATTCAGCACCCCTCTCTTCGTCTATATTGATAGGAAAGCCAACGTGATAGAAAGCGCCTCAGACACCTTGCACAAAACGAGACACACTCCAAGTATCACCCGCAGTGCACAACAATGATTGTTTTTATTTTGTCATTATAACAAGAGGTGCTCTGGGATATATAAACGTACATAAAAATGTGGGCAAATGTTTTCATGCGACCATGTCAAACGATTCCTTACTCCCAGCAAAGAAAATTGTATGCAGTATGACCTTACTCCTACTTGTCATATTTCAAAAGGGCCAATTGTTCCTCACAAGAAAATACACAACGCACTCGCCTCGACCGGGTTGTTCCTCAAGAAAAAACAGTACTCGCAAAAAGCGTCGCCGCGACTCGGCTGCACGTTGTTGTTTGCTACTTCAACTCGACGCGCAGCTTGTGGATTTGGTCAGGAAGACAGCGCGTGCAGAAGCAATCCTCCTCGACGCTATCTGCAGCAGAGCGCTTGCCCTTCCTGCGGCACTTTGAGGCCAGTAGCATGTGCAGGAGACCGTTCAGAGTCATCTTGTGATGATGGAATATGCGAATGACGTCGCGCAATATATAGAAGTGGCACTCTTGCATGTGGTACGGACTGTCAATGATGCCGCAACTCACCGAGCAGTATATACAGCGCAGACACTGTGCGCAGTTCATCGACTTAGCATGCACAGGCACGCCGCACCCACTGCGTGCACAGAGACTGTTTTGTTCCACCACGCTGTCAGTCAACCACTTTCCGATCCGCTGTCCACACGCCATGGCTACACCGCTGCTGTGTCGTATCTGTCTGTAGAGACAGTTGAAGTGCAGTCTCGTCTCAGGCCAATTTATCTCCGAGGACAGTTCGTCCGCTACGTTGTGCTCCAGACTCTCGGCACTCGGACCAAAGACGGCGACGTAGCGAAACATGGTATTTGGACCCTCCCCGTTGGGCAAAGCACTGATCGCTGCATACAGCACCTTGAACGAAGTCGACACCAACTCCGGCAGAACTGGCAAACCCCCTGACTTGCTCATGCTCCATGCCACGGTCGCATACATCTTCTTTTCGTCAGGCGACATGATGCTGAACAGGCTGTTCAGTCTCCTCGAGGCCTCGTCTCTGCCGGGTGTGAGTTGCCCTCCCTGCACCAAGAGATCAACCGCCTCATTGTAGTCGCTCTGCATTCTGGTGGTTTTCAAGTTTTGACGCGCCACTTTTGCGCGCCACGCCCCTGCCAGCACAATGGCCGAGTTGTGCTGCATAAATGCAAGGCCCTTCGAACCCACGATGCCCATGCACGCAGCCTTGGCGATCGTGTGCTTCGCGTCACAGAGAAGCTTGATGAAATTCTTGCTCAGCTTGATACTCGCCGTTGCCTTCCTCTCCCAGTCGGCCGCACACTTTGTATGCACGACGGCCTGCTTCTTCATGGTGTCGAGTGTCGCCTGAGACGTGTGATAGGTTGGAGCGAGATACATGACACTAGACAGCGACGCGCCGTTCGCGAGCGAGAAACAGAACAAGAGACAGAGACGCATCATTTGCAGGTGCAAATAAAATAGCGACGTGCATCTCAACTTGCACAGACCTGCATCAACTTCGAGCTGGCCTTCAACGAATCGTTCTCCTCCTGCGCCTTCGACAGCTTTTCGGCTGTGTCCTCTACCTTGACGCGCATCTTCTCCAGATTCCTTCTCATCTCCGTGTCTAGGCTCTTGTTCGTCGAGTTCTTCACCTTCTGAGCGCTCACGTCGCATTTCAACTGCTCCATTTTTTTGAGGGCTGCATGCAACTTCTCCTCCAGATCCGTCTTCACAACAGTGGCCTCTCGGATCTGCTCATCCCTCCACGCAACCTTCTGCTGCCAGGCTGCTGTGAAAGACTTGAAGTTCGACTCCTCTATCTTTTTCTGATGCTCCCCCCCCTCCCTGGCTCTGCTCGTCTGCTCCCTGATATCCTGCTCGAGCAAAGCAATCTTCTTATTGGCATGCGCCAGTTGCCCGCTGTCCACCGAAGCCTCTTTATTCTGCAGCACATTGTCCAAAATCGCCTGCAAGGCCTTCTTTTCAGATTCGCGCACCGTCAGCAAGGAGCGAAGCTCAGCTCGCTCAGTCTGCGCCTCCTGCAGCGTTCCTGCACTCTCCTGAAGCATCGCTCCAAGCCTTGCAATCTCCTCATTCGCGTCCCCCCCCTTGGCATCAGCCTCCTGCATGCCAGAGCCGAGTGGATGCTGCTGCTCTGTCTGCGTCCGTGTCTCCACGCCCAATGAGAGCTGCTCCGTGCCAGGCCCCGCGGCCCTTGGCGATGAGTGCGGCGAATAGTCTACAGTTTCGTCGGAAGCACTCCATGACCCAGAACCCCCTTCGTGCTGTGAGTCAGTCTCTGCTTTCGTTTCCTCCTCCTCCTCGCACCCATCATCTGTCGACGTTGACTGGTCCACCACCATCTTCACGCCCTCCTGCTGCGCCACCGCGTCTACATCATTGTTGCCGGCAAGCTTGTACTGACAAGTCAGCTCGAGCTGCATCGCATTCAACGAGAAGCCCATGCCAGTGTTTTTGGTCCTCTCCATATGAAGCTGCGACGCCAGATTTTGGTTCTCACACTGCATATACTCCAGCTTCAGGTTGCAAGAGTCCATGAAACATGACATCGAAGCGTTGTGCTTGACCATCTCCACCTCCATGTATCCGCTGTGCAGGGAGATGAAATGCAGCAGCGCTTTGCGGTCGAAGGCGAAGTCCAGCGCTGCTCCACATGTCCCGTGACGCATGTAGATGTCCGCCAGGGTCCCCGGGACACGTGTGAGCGGAGGATTGTTCATGAAATCGCTCATGATCACATCGCGGATCTTGTGCACCAGTATGCTGCGCAGCGCAACGGACCAATCTCCACGCGGACGTTGCAGCAGAATGCTAAGACACGTCGCCTTGTCCGCGGCACATGAAACCACTCTCATGCACTCTCTCAGTTGTGGTGTGGTGGTGCAGAGGGCCTCTTCATCGAAAGCAAGAGTCAGCTGCTCTACATCGGACGAAGCGCTCATTGTTGCCACTCCGTCAGTGAGCAAACAAAGTCAGTGAGCAAACAAAATCAGTGAGCCGTTGGATCTCGCACAGCAGTTATTCTTGAGTGCTGTAGGGCGCAGCAAGTCGTATACATAGAGAAATTGTGCTGGGAATGGGCTGGGAATGGACTGGGAATGATACATATTTTAGCGGGAGATATTTTTACCGAGTCTCTTTTTTTCTTTGTTAAAAAATAAAAAATAATAGTTTTTTGGCGGGAATGTCTGAGGGTCTATTCTTTATTTTTTAGCGGGAATGCCTGAGAGTATTTTTTTATTTTTTGGCGGGAGTCATTTTTTTTAAAAAAAATACACATTCCCAGCCCATTCCCAGCCAAAATTTGCTATATAGTCTGGACAAAATCCTCACTAAGTCACTCGAACCGCTGGACCATTCTACTGGTTCAACTGTTTACATCTGAACCAGGTCAAAACCCAACTGCCCGTGTGGACCGACCGTTTCAACCGGTCGATCAACTGTTTCAGGCAGTTGAACCTTCACACAGACTGATTGTTTTTTTTTGTCTCTGACTCACGGTCAAAATCGACAGTCCAAAATCAACTGTCACAACCGCCGAATTCGCGAATCGGTGTCGGATGGACTTTGCACTCGATGCCGCTGGAATGGAGGAAGTGGATAGGCTTGTTGCAAAGATAAGACAGCAGTCCTTCGTCATGGACAACCCTGTCCCGACACGCAATTTCTGGCAGGAGTTGATTCTTTCTGGCTGCATCAATGAATTAAATGTCCCCGACGACCGGATGCACGCGTGGGTCATCTACAAACTCATGGACGGATTACCTCACGCTGAGGGCAGCAGCATCGACGATCCTGCGTCGCAGTTTTTATTGGGCGAAACGCCCCTGGAACGTGCTATCATGATGAACCTTGACGTCAAAATCGTTGAGATGTTTATTATATTATGCCCTGCTTCCCTCGTGTTCATTGACTCGAAGGGCCGCAACGTGCTGCACATCTGTGCGACGTTCTCTTCAAACAAAGAGGTCTGCGAGCTGATCGTGAATAAAAACGACGAGGCTGCATACGAAAAGGACAACGAAGGCAACCTTCCCTTCCACCTCGCGATGTTCACGATGCAGAGGAACGACATACTCGAAATCATACTGCGGGCAAATTTGTCAGCTGTCGGGGAGAGGATCGTCTGGTCGGGCAGCGATGACATTGAGGTGTACACGTCGTCTCTTGTGATGGCCATCAAGATGAACAGCGAGTTGGAGTTGATCAATATCATTGTCAGCATGTGCCCGCTGACTCTCATGTTCATGGGCCCCGATTTGATGCTGCCGATACATGTGGCTCTCCACGCGCGCTCGCCTATATGCATCATCGAGAAGCTCTTGAGTGTTACACTGTTGCATGCACAGGCCTCTCTCACGACTGCCGACCAGAACGGCAAGATTGCGATTGCGCTCGCGATCGCACTCAGGGCGCCGGTGCCTATCGTAGCTGCGATCCTCAAGGCCACTATGGCTGTGATGGCCCCCCTGCACAGGAAGTTGTACGGGCCGGTGCTCTCCTCGATGAGCAAAGAGGGGCTCTATGTCCCGAACCCAAGTGGAATAGACTTCGAAAAAGTAGGCGATGCCTTCGTGGTGGAGTATGACTGCTATTTCTCCGCTTGGCAGGAGGGCAGAGAGACGAGCAGGACACTCATCAACTCGAAAAATGACTTCCAGATCTGCGTCGACAGCACGGTGACGTACGTGAGTGCCAACGGACAGCATATGACCGACATGCGGGCGGCAGACATCGTATACAAGAGCATGGAGGCAGCCGACTTCGAAGTCTACCATGCGAGCATCCTCCCCATGCTCCTCCAGGCGTTGGGGACTGACAAAGTGATGCACAACACTTTTGGCGAGAGTATGCTCTGCTATGCAGTCATGCACAGGCTGCATTCCAGTGCTATCAGGATGCTCATCGAGTACTCCCCCAGTATGCTCGTCGAGAACTTGGACGTGGACGGCAACACGGCGATGCACACGTGGGCAGCCAACGGCATCTCCATGATGCTGATGCCCCCGTCCATTGTCGGTGAGTCGGGCCTCGAGCGCATGACAGGCAAGCCGCCACTTTTTACCAGCTACGCGGCGATCGAGAGGAATGCACGCCCTACCATAGGCGACTTCCGCGTCCTCTTTGAGGCATGGCCCGAGGCCGTCTTCGTCCTCAACAAATCGGGCTTCAGCTTCTTCCATTTTCTGGTCTCCTCGAACTGCGCCACAGAGGTTCTGGAGGAGGTGCTGCGGACCGTGCCGCAGGCGCTGTACCAGAACACCTCCAGTGGCGACTCACCGCTGCATGTCGCCTGCACAAACATGCACATCCCGCACGTGCTGGAGAAGTTGAAGGCGGATTTCAACGGCGCTTCGGCAAAGTTCATGGACATGCCCTTCGTCTCTACTGCAAACAAGGAGAGGAGCGCGATTGTGCAGTGGCTGTTGCTGAAGAATCCAGCTGCGGCCAGCCAACAGAACACCAAAGGTGCCATCCCCCTGCATTACGCCGCATATTTCCACTGCGACAGCGATGTCGTGAGACATCTGCTCAAGGAATATCCGGAAGGCCTCTCGGTGCCAGACTGCGAAAGCAACCTGCCACTGCACCTTGCGCTGGACTGGAACGGCGCGCAGTTTGCGTCCAGGGCGGCGGTGTTGAAGCAAATGATAAAGCTCCAGCCAGACATGACGATACGCAACGCCCACGGCTGGGGCTTCCTGCGCTCGTCGCTGCCAACGACGTACGCCGTAGGCTCGCAAGAGAAGCAGTTGAACCTCTACCATCCCGAGACCATCATGAGCACCGACTCCATCCGCGTCATGCGCAAGGCACTCTTCTTCGACCTGCTGCACGCGCACGTCGGAGCTCTGCACGAAATCGACAAAAACGGAAGGACGCCGCTCCAGCACTTTTGTCATCTGCTCACGGAGTGCATGGACAGTCCCTTCATCGGCACGTTCGTCCTGCACTTCCAGGTCATGTGCAACTGTCTGGTGTATTTGCTGTCGGATTTGAAGGAGGCGGCCGAAGACGACATCGATTACATCCGCAAGGTCGTCATCAACACTTTGGCCGTGCGGGACTCGGCTCGTGCGGCCACCGGCGAGCCGCAGACCAGGGCGGCGGGCAGCTTGAACAGGATAGCATGGAGCTTGCAGAAAACAATCAACATTCTGCAGAAGGGGGTGGACGCTAAAGTATTCGAGAGTCGCCGCGAGGAAATGGAGACCCTCGCCAAAGCCAGCGAGAAGGAGCTCACGGACCAAATCGAGGCTGAAGAGGCGGCAGCATTGGCGGGCGCCGGTCCTTGCAAGAACACGGCGCGCAAGAGAAAGGATAAGGAACGCAAGATGCACCTCAAGCAGAAGGCCCAAGAAGAGCAGCGCATTGTGGCCGAGACCGAGCAGAAAGCGCGCCGTGCACTCATCCAACAGCAGAACGATGAGATCATCCGCAAGAAGAACAAGAAGCACAACACGAAACGCGCAAAGGATACCGACGTATCACGCAAAGAGTGGCACCGGGAGACGAATCACTTGTTCCTTGATACAGATGCCTTCCAGCGCACGAGCGATGTCATGGGCACAAAGACTGGCGCCGTGGGCCTAGCGACAGCTGCATCCTCCCCGGAAGAGGCGCAGGGTGCTGTCTCCCCCCAAGAGGCGCAGGGTGCTGCCTCCCCCCAAGAGGCGCAGGGTGCTGCCTCCCCCCAAGAGGCGCCGGGTGCTGTCTCCCCCCAAGAGGCGCAGGGTGCTCCCTCCCCCCAAGA
>Ga0335398_10008258_pt1 | contig 12409 bp, 10 predicted proteins | sample BON03_FD_205742 | JGI IMG/M metagenome (GOLD analysis project Ga0335398, IMG submission 205742) | Freshwater microbial communities from Lake Bonney liftoff mats and glacier meltwater in Antarctica - BON-03 (spades assembly) (version 2) | ecosystem: Environmental > Aquatic > Freshwater > Ice >...
CTCGTGATGTATCCGTCGGCGTATGGCTATCACGATTTGTTTCGTCGCAATAATGTGCGAAAAGATACGCTGGGCATCGCTCAGAGTGCCGGCAAACAGCACGACTGGAATCGCATGGAAATCCTCGCGATCGGTCACCGTATTCGTCATGTTGTCAATGGACGGCTCGTCGCGGACTGGGCAGATCCGCAACCAGAACTCTGCGAATCCGGGCCGATCGGATTGCAACTGCATTCGAACAAAGTCGCTCAGGAAGTTCAGTGGCGAGGATTGATTCTGACAGAGAATCCAGTCGATCAGCTCGTCACCGCCGAAAGCTACGACGCGGGTTTGATCGTTGATAGCAATCCGGCAGAAGCCGGTCTTGATGACGCCTCGCTGAAGAAAATCGACACGCGGATGCAGGAATTCGTTGAGGCTAAACAGATCGCCGGTGCTGTGACATTGGTGGCTCGGCGAGGACGTGTGGTTCATGTCGGAGCGGTGGGCAAGGCGGACGTTGCGAATGGCCGCGACATGGCTGCCGATACCGTGTTTGCAATCGCGTCGATGACGAAACCCATCACGGCGGCCAGCGTGATGATTCTGAATGACGAAGGCAAACTGAAGCTGGATGATCCCGTTTCACAATACATTCCTGCGTTCAAGGATACGAAGCTCGCTGGTGGCAAGGCACCGGCTCGGGAGATCACCATTCGCGATTGTCTGCGCCACACCAATGGACTTGTCAGCGATCAACGGAACGTCGGAACGCTGGCGAACACTGTTGAGCTACTCGCGAAATCAGAACTGGCGTTTCAACCGGGTTCCAAGTGGCAATACGGTCCAGGCCTGAGTGTCGCGGGCCGAATCGTCGAGATCGTTTCCGGCACCCCGTTCGATCAGTTCCTTGCCGAACGTATTTTTACGCCGCTCGAAATGAAGCAGACATCATTTCATCCGACAGACGAACAATTGAAACGTCTGGCTCTGATGTATCAGCCAACTGCCGATAAGAAAGATATCGAACGAGGCAATCATTGGTTGTACGAAGTCAGTGCTGATACGTCGCCAAATCCTTCTGGCGGCCTGTATTCCACCGCGAACGATCTGGTGCGATTTTATCAGATGGTTTTGAACGGCGGAGATCTGAACAGCAAACGAATTCTTTCTGCTGACGCCGTCAAACAGATGACATCGCTGCAAACCGGCGAACTGGAGACCGGCTTCACACCGGGCTGCGGATGGGGACTCGGGTTTTGCCTTGTTCAGAAACCACAAGGCGCGACGGCAATGCTGGCACCCGGTTCGTTCGGCCACGGTGGAGCATTTGGAACTCAGGGCTGGATTGATCCGAAGAGTGAAATGATCTTCGTGCTGCTGATCGCTCGCCAGAATTTTGGTGGCGGTGATGCTTCCGACATTCGCTCCGAATTTCAGCAACTGGCAGTCGAAGCGATTCGAGATTGATAGGTCACGCGGTCCGGAATGACAATGTTAAGGTATCCTGCGATTGTCCCCTCACCCCCTTGCTTTTGATTTGCCATGTTCCAGAGTTCGATTCGGGGGGAGAGGGAACATTCGCAAGGCCATACGATACTTCATTTCTGACCGGGCGAAGCTTACCAATGCATCACGCAGCCGCCATCGACGTTGATTGTCTGGCCAGTCACTTCACTCGCCCGCGTGCTGCACAGGAATACGATCATTGCAGCGATGTCTTCCGGTTGCTGCCATCGCCGCAGCGGAATTACCTGATTGATCTTGGCCTTTGCCCATTCGTCGTAGGACAGTTGTTTTTGTGCTGGCTGTTGATCGCGCCATGATTTCCAGACGGATTCATTCAGCGGAGTTTTCACCATCCCCGGACAAACGGAATTCACGCGAACGCCTGATGCCGCCAGATCCTTCGCCATGCACTGGGCGAAGTTAATATTCGCAGCTTTGCTTGCACTGTAAGGTGGATCGGTTTGCGATCCCATCTGCCCGGCAACGCTGGAAAGAAACACTATCGCACCTTGACCACGCGCCTGCATCGCCGGTCCAGCCATGTGGGCGATATGCGTCATACCCATTATGTTCACCTGCAGCACTCGTTCCCATGCCGTTACAGGAACACGAGTGTACGGAAAACCGAAATGCCCTGAACCAATCGCCGCTGCATGGACAAGAATTTCAATTGGCCCTAATTGATTTTCTGCCGCGCGCCATGCGGATTCAACTGCTGTGAGACTCGTCACATCAACGGCCTGAATGGACTCAGCGCCACCAACCGCATCGTTGGCTGTAAGATCCCAAACCGCAACGCGACATCCCTCTTCAGCCAGCAACCGTACGGTCGCAGCGCCGATGCCACTTGCACCTCCGGTGACAACCGCCACTTTTCCGCAGATTCCAAGATCCAATTTCAGTCTCCCAAAGTAGACGTCACTCTCCGAGTGACGAAGGCCGCAAAACGCGGCCCTTGGCATTCATCACCTGGACAGTGATGGCTACTATAAACGCAACAAGGCCTCACCGTCTGCTAAACGGTCAGGCCTTGGGTAGCGTTGATGTTGCTCACGGACAGCGTGATTGTCCGAGCACGAGTCAGTTGACAGACTTGCCCTGGAATTTCGTGGCGGCTTCTGAAGTCTTAACGTTCGCAGGTGCGCCGGAGCGAGTTGCTGTTGCTGGGTTCGAAGGTACATCACGACCGCTGCCCGCTTCTTCAGCGACCTGCTGATCAGCCTTCGGTGTCCAGTTGGCAACGGACCATGTTGGATATTCATCCGCCACGCTGGCGGCGAGATCCTGCAGCAGCTCCATGATCTTCTTATTGTTCATGTCGCGATTTGCCACCACGCGCTGCAACACAAAGCGTTTGTTGTTTGGAATGTAGGCGAAGAATTTGCCTTCACCCATGCGGTCGTTGGCAGCCAGCAGTCGCAGCAAGGCTGTGCGAGGTACTTCGCCGGCAGTTTGTGGAATCTGATCCAGCCATGCCATCACCCACACCGACTGACCATTGCGGCTGAGCACGGTGGACATCGAAAACTTCCATTCTTCGCCACGGTAGCTGGTCTTGAAAGCGAAGTCATAACGCTGCTCTGTCTTGGTTGGCTTCAAGCCAATAGTTGCCAGGATTTCTCCCAACTCAGTTTCGGAAATCTGACCGGGCTGCGGCGTGGGCAGAACTTCCGGTTTTTCGTCCTGAGCGGAAACAGTCATCCACATGCCACCAGCCAAGAGCAGTGCTGGCAGCAGTACAGCACTTAACGTTTTCATCGTTCACTCCCTTGAATCGCAACGGCAAAAGATGCCGGAGTTAGTTGATGCGCTTGACATCACTCGGCCCCACGCGAATCCGTTTCGCTTGCGACCGAACACCGTAGTATTCACATCAGTGAAGCACGTGTTTCGTTTTCGAATGCACGGTTTTCATTGATTTTCCAGCTCTGCGAGGTACTTAATGCAGATCTGGGACCACGTTTCAAATTCATCAATTTGGCGCACCAATTCTGACGGAGGTGCGAATCCTACGTTTATCATCGACTTTTCACGCGCTCGAACTTTGGGATAGTCTAAATCAAAAATATGAACAATCCCCAAGTGAACTTTCCCAACTTCCGTTTCATCGTCGTTGATCAGCCCCACGCACTTTTCCCGCCACGCAGACTCAATCTCCACTTCTTCTTCGATTTCCCGCTTCATACCTTCCAAATACGGTGTGAGTTCGCCGTCCATATCGAGCGTCGAGACGTGGCCGCCAACTCCGACTGATCGCTTCGCATGCAACCGCGCTTCGCCTTGAGCTGTTCCTCGCTGGTAGAAGAAAACCTCTCCATTACAGCGAAACACGCAGTAAGGAATCAACTGCTTAAAGGTTGGGTCCTGTTCCATGTCGGGGCGAGGCCGATAGCTGGCGTGCTGCGGATTCAGAATCACTTCCAGATAGCGATCAATGTCGCCGCAAAAACCCTGGAAATGCCCGACCTGATGAAAGACGGGTGTGGGGATGACAAGGATGTGTTCAATGGTCATGGAAATTCCGGTCAGGTGTCGCCTTGGTGGAGTTGATTTTAGATAGGGAGTTCAGCAGATTCTGCCGGATTTTGTCATCACGCGTCAACCATTCAGAAACTGCCGCGCTTGTTTCAGCACGGCATCGGCAGCGTCTTCAAACACATAGTGGCCCGCGTTTGGCAGTTCCAGCGATTGTGCTTTTGGAAAGCGGCGACGGAATTCACTGAGGAATTGACCCGGAGTAAAACACCAGTCTTTCATCCCCCAGATCAACTGCATCGGATGATTCTGGAACTTTACCAGTGACTGCTCAACTTCTGTCAACGTTGTATAGCTGCGATGCGCTGGATTATGCGGGATATCCTGCACGAACTCATGCACGGCGATGCGATTTTTCCATGAATCATATGGTGCAATGAATCCAGCTCGCGCGGCAGCGCTAAGTGGTTTTTCAACGGCCATCGTGAGTGCAGCGCGAGCGAACAGGTTCAGTCCCTGGTCGCCCAGTTTTCCCAGCACTGGTATGCGACAGAGTGAGATGCGAAACGGAATGGCCTGACTGTGAAACGCTCCGGTGTTCATCAGAACGAATCGCTGAAAGCGATCCGCAAGGCGGCCTGCGCAGCCCATGCCAATCGCGCCGCCCCAGTCGTGGCCGAAGAGAGTGATCTGCTGCAGATCGAGAAGTTTGACGAGCGATGCAAGACGCTGAATATGCTGATTCAGCGTGTAGACATTTCGATCCTGAGGCTTCTCAGAAAAACCACATCCCAGATGATCGATGGCGATCACGCGATGATCGCGACTGAGATCTTTTACAAGTCGTCGCCAGGCAAAGCTCCACGTGGGATTGCCATGCACCATCAACAGCACTGGACCGTTACCTTCGTCGATGTAATGCTGCACGTGACCGTCAACTTCAAACCAGTGCGAAGCAAACGGATACTCGTCCGAAAATCCATCACGTCGTTCCGCGCGTTTTTTTAACTCCGGATCGATTTGTTCCGGTGTGAGCAGACGCGCGATAGGTTCGGATGAAGGCATGATTGACGAGAAAATTTTCGAAGTAGGTCCTCCTTGCCGAGGAGGACTTTCGAGCAAAGCTCGAACCCATGGGCGAGTATCCACTGAACGGCGACATGTTGCCCGCCAATCAACCTGTGGCAGGTCGAGACGAGCCGCTCAGTCACCGGAGGTTATGCCGACAACGGCCTTGATTCCAGCATCAGCGCCGTTCGGATTTTACAACGTCTCGAAGCTGATACACGGCCGATCGAATCTGATCTTCCGAATGGTCACAGCACAGTGAGATTCGAAGCCGTGATGTTCCTGCAGCCACCGTCGGTGGACGCACGGCAGGGATGAAAACCCCATGGGCGGCCAGTCGTCGACTGACTCGAACCGCGAGTTCATCGTCACGCAGAAGCACGGCAATGATCGGGCTATCGGAAGGCGCGGCGATCACTTCGAGTTCATTTTCGTGAAGTAATCGCCGAGCGAAAGCTGACCGCACGGCAAGATTCCGTCTCCGCTCCGGTTCATTCGAAATGACTTGCAACGCCGCCGCCGCTGCAGCACAGACTGCGGGAGGCAATGCGGTGGAGAAAAACTGGCTGCGAGCTGAGTTCCACAACCATTCGCACAGTGTTGCAGAACCAACAACAAAGCCACCAAGGCCCCCAATGGCTTTGCTCAGAGTGCCGATCTTCACGGGAATGCGGTGGCCGACATTCTGCCTTTCACACACGCCGCGACCCGTCGCACCGAACACACCCGTCCCATGCGCTTCATCGACGATCATCGTGGATTGGGATCGTTCAGCGATGTCACACAAGTTCGGCAGGTCTGCCAATGTTCCGTCCATGCTGAAAACCGTGTCAGTCACGATGAATACCGCATCGTAGTCACTGCGACGGCGTTCGATCGATTCAACCAGCCGATCCAGTTCGGTCCGATCGTAGACAAAGAACTTCCCCGCACTTGCGCGGCAACCGTCGATCAGGCTGGCGTGGTTTTCGCGATCACAGAACACGGCATCTTTTTTACCGATAAGTGAAGTCAGTGTTCCGGTATTTGCAGCAAAGCCAGACGGAAACAGGATCGCAGATTCTGTGGATTCAAATTCCGCCAGAGCTTCTTCAAGTCGTACATGATGCGGCGACCGCCCTGCGATGAGGCCGCTGGCACCGGCACCGACTTGTTTTGCAGCCATATTGGCAAAGGCCGCGACAATATCTGGATGTCGAGTCAGGCCAAGGTAATCGTTCGTTGCAAAACTCAGGCAGCGTTGGCCATCGACCATGCATTCTGTTGTGCTGACCGCTTCCACGCACCGTCGAATTCTGCGCTGAACACTAGATTCAAGATTCTGCAGGGCGTTTGTCAGTCGATGTTGAAAGGCGTCGTCGTTTGGCATCTATTCCGGACCGCGCAGATGCTGCACCCAGGCAGGCGGTGTATTCAGCCAGATGTTGTCGCGTCGAATTCGACATTGGTTGCAGTGTTTCTGCATCGTGTCATCAATCGCCGTGATACGAATGCGTTCTGCGCCGCGTGTGACTACTTTGCGAATCGGTCGCACGTACATGTATTCAAAATAACTCAGCATGCCACCAGGCTTGAGCAGTCGAAAATACGTTTCGGCAATCGATGTTACCAATTCAGCCGGGAAATTATTGAGCGGCAATCCGGAGATCACAAAGTCATACGGTTCAGACGTCTGAAATTCCTGAATAGGAAGCTGATGAATGTTCGACTGAGTTTTTACGGCCGTCCAACCAGGTTCTGACTCAAATCGCTGGCCCAGAATGCGCACGAATTCTTCGTTCAATTCGACGAGATCGAACACATCGTTCGGGCGAAGGAGCTGGACGATGCTGTTTGTGACTGGTCCCGTGCCGGGCCCGATTTCAAGAACTCGAACGGGTGTTACAGGATCACGGGCCGCAAGATAGCTGGTCATCGACCTAGCCAGAAACCGACTACTGGGAGCAATTGCGCCGGTTGTTTCAAACCGCTTTCGAAACTGGCGGAAGAATGCGACCTGGTTCTTCAACGCCGAAAGCATAGTGCGGTTGAACCTTTCACTGGTCCCTGCGTGAAACGAATCATCGCTGTCGTCTAAGGCGCAGACTCGAAATACAGCACGTCGGCTTTTCCAAGCTGACTTGTTCTGCTTTATGTCAGGCTGGAAAGCCTGACGTACTTTTGAACTGTTGTCAGAGCCAACAGCCCGAAAAACCGTCAAAGAAAAAACTGCGAGAGGGGGGAGTTGAACCCCCACGCCGTTTAAGGCACAGGATCCTAAATCCAGCGCGTCTGCCAATTTCGCCACTCTCGCGTTTTTCACCGACTGTCAATTTTCAAACCCGGGAGATCGAATGATCGATTGCTCAAGTCCGTCAAATCGACACCAATAGTGTTCGACGCGAATGATGTCATGTCCACAGCTTTTTTTCAACCCCTGGGCGCTATCACTCTTGAGGTTTCGCAAGGACAGGGTTGGCCTCAAACGTCTCGCTCTAAATGTGCCCGTAGGGACTTGCCGTGAACGCTAAAAGCCGTATTTTCGGAACAAACGGAACCCGGACCGTGATGCTGAATGGCAACATGCCCGAACGTTGCAAAGCCGCACCGTTATTTCTGCTGCGAAAGCACGACGCTGTTTGCCCACGTGCAGAAAGTCAGACCTAGGTTCAATTGAGGAAACATTGATGTCTCCCGTTCGAGACAGAAGTTCTGTTGCCCCGTGATGTGACCCCGTAGCGGAAACTGTTGTGATTTACCCATCAAATCAACGAGATGTGCAGTTGGAACTTTCGGGACTGAATATCCTGCGTGGCAACGTCAAAACTGCCCACGCATCGATTTTGGTTGTTGAACACAATTCTGATCGCTGCGCGGCTTTGTCACAGTTGCTGACTGAGAACGATTACCGAGTTCACACGGCTGAATCCAGCACGATATTGAATCAATTGAGGCATGCTCTTCCGGATGTTGTTGTCCTGAACGCCTCTCAATTGTCACAAGAGATTATTGAATTGCTGCGCGAGATTCGCCAGCACTATTCGGAAATGCTGTTGCCGGTGATCGTGATTTTGTCCGATCCGGACCTTAAACCAGATGCTGCCGTATTTCGCGAAGGCGCGAATGATTTTCTGCACGGGTCGTTCAACGACGAAATTCTGCTGGCACGCATATCGCTGCAGTTGCGACACAAACATTCGCATACAGAACTCCAGCACAGTCAGCAACGCTATTCACTTGCGGCTCAAGGTGCGCAGATCGGATTGTGGGATCTGGATATTGTGCGGCAGCAGATCTTTGTTTCGTCTCGCTGGAAGGAGCTACTGGGATTCGCCGATGACGAACTGGAATCCACAGTGTCAATGTGGTTCGATCGAATGCACCTGGATGATCGAAGCAGCCTTATCGATGCGATCAACAGTGCCGTATCTCAGGAAGGTGGCCGATTTGACTGTGAACTTCGCATGCGGCACCGCGACGATTCTTATCGCTGGATGCTGTGCAGTGGTGTAACGCAATCGGATTCCGTTGGAAATATTCTGCGACTGGCAGGTTCGCTGGCCGATGTTACCGAAGGGAAGGTGCGCGATGTGCTCACGGGACTGCCGAACCGACTGCTGTTTGAAGAACAACTGCAAAAAATCATTAGTCTCGACCAGCAAAAGTATGGCTTAAGTGCTGTCTTGTTTCTGGATCTGGATGATTTCAAACGCATTAACGACACTCTCGGACATGACGCTGGCGATCTTCTGCTTTGCAGCGTGGCTCGCAGATTAGAGGGCTGTTTACGCGGATCAGACGTAATCGCGCGACAGAAATCCGGTTGGTCAATAGCCCGCCATGGTGGTGACGAATTCACAATTCTGTTGCATCAACTGCATTCACGCACAGATGCAGAACACGTCGCAGAACGAATTATTATCGCGCTGGCCGAGTCCTTTCTGATCGGAGCGCGCGACGTGCAGATTGGCGTGAGTGTTGGAATTGCCTATGGCGGAATTGAAGGCAAGACTCCCGCTGATGCCATCAGAGAAGCTGACACGGCGATGTACTATGCCAAGACAGGCGGTCGTGGGCGTTATTGCGTGTTTGATCCCGAAATGCAGGCTGGTGCCACGGCCAAGCTGGCTCTGGAAGATGACCTGCGGCAGGCGATTCGCAGCCATGAATTCTTTCTGGTCTATCAACCCATTTTGCGACTTTCGTCCGGTCGAATCGAAGGCTTCGAGGCGCTGTGTCGCTGGAAGCATCCGCGTGGCGAAAAAGTCGGCCCGAACGTGTTCGTGCCACTGATCGAGTCACTGGGACTCACCAGTCGACTCGGCCGCGCGATCTTTGAGGAAGCGTGCGAAGAAGTGCTGAAGTGGAACGATCTGGCAGTCGGCGGTCCAAGTATCAGCGTCACGGTCAACTGCTCCTCTGAAGAATTCAGTCAGCCGAGTTTCAAAAATGATTTGTTGCTGACCATGACGAATGTCGGTATTGATCCTCATACGTTGAAGCTGGAAGTCAATGAAGCCGCGTTGCTGGGCAAGCCAGAGCAGACTCGTGCAGTCATGAACGAACTTCGCGATCTGGGGATCCGCATCGGGATCGATGACTTTGGCACTGGGTTTTCTTCGCTGTCATTCCTGCACCGTATACCACTGGACTTGCTGAAGATTGATCAGTCTTTTGTTCACAAGATGCTCGAATGCAGTGAAACGCGGGATATTGTGCGGACGATTATCAATCTGGCCCAGAACCTGAACCTGGACGTTGTGGCCGAGGGTGTCGAATCTGCTGAGCAGCGCGACTTGCTTTATAGAATGGGTTGCACTCACGCTCAGGGCTATTTCTATGCCCAGCCCGTTCCGGGAGTGGAAGTGCCGGAACTGCTCGCTGCCAATTTGAAGACGCAGTCTGTGCCCCCGAAGATTCAAAGTGCCAATTCGGAATCGACACGTATCGAAACGAATCTGAGGGAACTGGACGAACTCATGAACCAGCAGTGATTAGGGAAACCCTAAGTTCGTTTCGAATGCGATACATCGGAGCGACCTCTCGGGCTGTCTCCTGAGCCTGCTGCTTTTCGTACCATGACATGACCTGCCCGAACAACTGTAGTTCATTTTCGCAGATATGAACTCGAATGGGCCTGAGCATCTGGCATTGAAGCTGACGTTCGAGCCGAATCGCCAGGAAAACTTCCTCGTGGGATCGATGCGTGTCCGGTGTTTCTGGAGCGGAAATAGTTGTGAATTCAAGACAACGAAGCATGGCGAATCATCATTCTGCAAAAGACACACAAGCCATCGTCGTGATGATGAAAATGATCAACCGGTCTTCGGTGATCGACAAAAGTACGTCAGGCTTTTTAGCCTGACATAAAATAGAACAAGTCAGCCTGGAAAGGCTGACGCACTTTAGCGTACAGCCAATTGAGTCTGCCGAGTTGAACGGGGCCGGGAATTCAATTCAGCAACTGAGGGAGTCCGCATATGGCGATGGCAGTTTGCACACGACATCGTCAACCGAACGAAGCCAAGGCTCGCCCCGTCAGAATCGCGCGCTTCAGCCATACGATCCATAAACTCAACAGCAGCCAGAAAATCGGCTGTATCCTGAACAAAACGCGGACTGGCCATCTGCTCCCAGATCTCTTTGTGACTCAGCGCGACCATCTGCGTTGACACTTCGTGCAGTTGTTCGAAGTCGTCGCGGGAAACTGCTTCCAAGGCACCCTGTGCGGCAGCAAGTTTCTGCTTCATGAGTTCATCCATGGCAGCCTTTGACGGCGGAGCTGCGATTTGATCCTGCAGGGGCTCTGCGAAATTCGGCGAAGCCTCGACACTGATAGAATGCGTCAATGTGACCAGCACAGCAATCACTGCGTAGGTAAGCATGATCACGACGATGGCTGACTGAAAACCGCGTATGGCTGGAAACCGTGACATCCTAGACCTTCGTGATCACGCCAAAATGCATTGTGCGAACAAGCCAGAGTAACCCACGCAAGAGTGATTGCACATGGCGTGCCGGGCAATGTTTTTCGATGGAATCGTTGGAGATACATGGAGTTTCAGAGTTGAGGTATGCGTCTGCCTGGACCTGATTGGTAAAAAATCCGCTTTGCAAGATGCAAAACTTACAATCTCGACGACACATCCGAGCAATTTATAGCCAGCGGAAATTTGAACGCCCGCGATGAAAAACGTGATTCACCATTGTGCAGGTGTGCGGATTTTGTGTTCGGCGTGTGCGGCAAGGCACGAGTGCCAATGGCACACAATTTGCTGTCATTGTAGCCATCCCTCTCCGAGTGATGAATGCCATGGGCCACGTTTTGCGGCCTGCCTCACTCGGAAGCTACGGTGCCATGCACTTGTATTGCAACTTTCTCGTCAAAATTTATCATAGTTTTCGCCCAGAATTCCTAAGACGGTCAGTCCGGTACTGGGCTGTTGAAAATTGGGAATTGCGGTTGTTTTTTGATCACACGAGAATTGTTGCGCAAGGTTTTGCGTGGCACAAACAACTGAGGTACAGGACTACCACGAATCAATGAATTCCTTGTATGGCAAGACTATTAAAACACAAATCGCATTTGAAACAGGAGGGCGCAGAGAGCGCAGAGGAGTCACGAAGGAATAATGCGATTCTCTGCTCCCTCTGCGCTCTCCTGTGGAATCCTGCGATTCAATGGATCCCTTGAGAGTTACCGTCGCCCAACCCAATTGTTTGCCTGAATTTGCGAAACAAATTAAGCCCGAAATCACCATCGCTTTTTTAACCCAAATTCTGGGTCAAGGCCAACTTTCCAACTGCCCAGTGCTCGCCGCAAGAAACGGCTTAAAAGAGGTGGCGATCTTGAGCGAACCACACTGGATCTGGATGCCGTCGCTGAATCGCATGGTGACGACATGCTGGAGGCTCTCGACGAAGCCTTGCAGAAGTTTCAGGCCGTCGATGCGACCGCCTGTGAACTCGTCAAGCTCCGCTACTTCGCCGGATTGTCCCTTCACGATGCCAGCAAGGTTCTCGACCTTTCGCCGCGCACCGCCGATCGGCTTTGGGCCTACGCAAAGGCATGGTTGCTGCGGGAGATTCAGTAGTTCACTGCATCTTTCTACGACTTCGCCAAATCTTCTGAGATTTTTGGCGTAACCCTCATCCAGACAGCGCCATGTCTTCAGGAGCGTGCAAAGTTGACCTTCGACACACTTTGGTCAGAATGCAGACACCTTTGTTCAAAATCGCGATGAGATTGGCGGAACCATGACCGAACGCACTATTTTTCTGACGGCCATCGAGATAGCCGATGCCGCCAAACGAACTGTCTATTTGGACCAGGCCTGCGGCGACGACGCAGAACTGCGTTCGCAAGTGGAATCGCTGCTCAGTACTCACAAAGACTCCA
>Ga0335398_10008259_pt1 | contig 12407 bp, 22 predicted proteins | sample BON03_FD_205742 | JGI IMG/M metagenome (GOLD analysis project Ga0335398, IMG submission 205742) | Freshwater microbial communities from Lake Bonney liftoff mats and glacier meltwater in Antarctica - BON-03 (spades assembly) (version 2) | ecosystem: Environmental > Aquatic > Freshwater > Ice >...
ATATATATATATATATATACATATATATGTATATATATATATATATATGTATATATTAACATATACAAACATACTCACCTACATGTACATATACACGTCTACTCAGACACACTAAACCAAGTAGTGTCTATGTTTGCCTATGTCTTAGTTGTTTAGGACAAGGCGGCCCCTTCCCTTGAGAGGGTCCCCACTGAGGGCCTCGCCACTCCAAGCAATTCGATGGGAGGCTAAACCATGAGAGAAACAAGATATTATTTGCCAGTTTGTAATTAAATGGTCGACGTCTGCTCGCGTCGATGATTTACTTATTAACGAGACAAACTAGGGCGTACTCGTCGGCCTATGCTCCCCTCACTCTTTGTTGTTTTCAGGGAGGTGCGCTGGGGATATAACTACACACGCATAACCAATCCAAAGCATCAAACGTAACCCCTCGGGTCAGAGTTGATCCGAATATGTGTTCTTAAGAACAAAGGGCCCCATTCAATCGGTCTATGTTCGACCCTTCATTTGTTCTCACAAGGGCCCTCACTCAATCAGACTATGTGTGCCCCTTTTCTGTGTTCCTTAGGACAAGGCGGCCCCCTCCCCTGAGGGTGTCCCCACTGAGAGAGATATGTATATACCTTTTGTTATATACATATATATATATATATATACATATGTGTGTGTGTATATATATATATATATATACACTCACACATACGCACGCCTATCGTCGCCCCTTTCTTTGTTCTTGAGGACAAGGCGGCCCCCTCCCCAAGGATCGGGTTAACCCGATCCGTAACCCGACAGAACCAATCAAAGTCATCTAACGTAACCCCTCGGGCTAGAGATTAACCCGAATCTTCTTTCTTTAGGACAAGGCGGCCCCCTCCCCTGAGGATGTCCCCACCGAGGGATATATGTATATATACATGTGTATGTGTTTAAGTGTTTTGTCAATGTGCAATCCTTTGTCTTTTAGGACAAGGCGGCCCCCTCCCCTGAGGGGGTACCCACTGAGGGCTTATCTATATATATATATATATATATATATATATGTGTATATACAAACATATAGTATACACCTACATGTAAATATACACGTATACTTAGACACACCAAGACACGTGTGTTCTCTGAATGTGCAATCCTTTGTTCCTTGAGGACAAGGTGGCCCCCTCACTTGAGGGTGTCCCTGCTGAGGGCTTCGCCACACCAAGCAATTCGATGGGCGGCTAAACCCCTAACTAGATATAATATCATATAACTACGCACACGCACACATACATAACCACTCCAAACAATCGAATGTGGGTTAACCCGAGGATGTACGGTAGCGTTGAAACCTTGTTGCGAGCCGTTGAGCACGTGAACACGTGAACACCAATGTCGGAGTTAACCCGAGGTTCCAGGTAAGGGCCCGAACTTACGAACCCTTTCTTTGTTCCTTAGGACAAGGCGGCCCCCTCTTCTGAGGGGGTACCCACTGAGGGCCTCTCCACCCCGACCAATTCGATGGGACGCTAAACCCCTAACTAGATATAATAAAATATAACTACACACACGGGTTAACCCATACATACCCACTCCAAAGCATCAAACGTAACCTCTCAGGTTAAAGGTCAAAGGTGCCCTGCAGCTACTAATTGAACCGCTATGGGTATTCGCTATGCTCATGTGCATGAGCGAGTTTCGACTGAGAGTTTGGTCATTTCGAGTATAGGAAACTCGAAGTCGAACCACTTAGGCGCACAGGGGACCTTTGAGGATTAACCTTACTCGCCACCCCAAGCAATTCGATGGGCGGCTGAACCCCTAACTAGATGTAATATAATAATAACTACGCACACGCACACATACAGAACCACTCCAAATCATCTAACGTAGCATCTCGGGTGAAGAGTTGACACGAATCTTTTTAACACATATATGCATATACGCACATCTATATACACTTACATTTACATTTTCACGGATTAACACTTTCTTTATTCTTTAGGACAAGGCGGCCCCCTCTTCTGAGGGGGTCTTCACTGAGGGCCTCGGGTTAACCCGATCCTTAACCCGACAGAACCTCTCTAAATCATCTAACGCAACCCCTCGGGTGAAGAGTTGACACGAATCTATTTTCTTTGGAACACGGCGGCCGCCTCTCCTGAGGGTGTTCCCACTGAGGGCTGTATGTATATACATATGTGTATATACAAACATATATATGCGTGCATACACCTACATTTCCATATACATGTATACTCAGACGACACTAAGCCAAGTATTTTCAATATTTACCTCTTTCTGTGTTCTTTAGGACAAGGCTGCCCCTTCCCCGGAGGGTGTCCCCACTGAGGGATATATGTATATACACATATGTGTATACAAACATATATATATAAATACATAAACTTACATTTGCATATACATGTTTACTCAGACACACTAAGCCAAGTATTTTCAATCTTTACCTCTTTCTGTGTTGTTTCGGACAAGGCGGCCCCCTCCCCTGAGGTTGTCCCCACTTAGGGCTGTATGTGTATACGTATATGTCTATACAAACATATATACAAATATACACACATACATATGCATATACGCGTATACTCCGACACACTACGCCAAGTGTGTTCTCTGGTATTGTTAAGATGATATGCTCACCCCTCCCACGATGCACCCCCCCCCCTCCCCCCCGCGAGCATCAGCAAACTGTGTGTGTCCCTTTCTTCCGTATGTAGGACAAGGCTGCCCCCTCTCCTGAGGGGGTACCAACCGAGGGCCTCGCCGCTCCATGCAATTCGATGGGAAGCTAAACCATGAGAGAGAAAATTTATTATTTGCCAGTTTGTAATTAAATGGTCGACGTCTGCTCGCGTCGATGAATTACGGATTAGAGAGACAAACTAGGGCCTACTCGTCGGCCTATGCTCCCCTCACTCTTTGTTTTTTTACGGGAGGTGCGCTGGCGATATAACTACACACGCACACATGCATAACCACTCCAAATCATCTAACGCAACCCCTCGGGTTAAGTGTATTGTGTGCGCTTAAATGATTCGACTCTCGAGTTTCCAACAATCAAAACGACGAAACACTTAGTTGAAACGCGCTTATGCACATGAGCAAAGCGAATTTATCCATAGCGTCTGCTTAATAGCTGCAGAGTATCGTTACAGGCTAACCCGAATATTTTTTCCTTTAAGACAAGGCGGCTCCCTCTCCTGAGGGTGTCCCCACTGAGGGATTTGCCACACCGAGCAATTTGCTGGGAGGCTAAACCATATTTGCAAACATATATGCAAACATGCACATGTACATGTAAATATACACGTATACTCAAACACGTTTAGGTAATTTTTTTCTCTGATCTTTTAACTCCGTTGATCTATAGGACAAGGCTGCCCCCTCCCCTGAGGGGGTCCCCACAGAGGGCTTCGCCACACCGAGCAATTCGATGGGCGGGGCACTGGCGATGCTGCTCGCTACGGCGCTGTCGGCGTATTCCGGGGTAAGCAATAAAGTTGTATTACTGTGCATAATGTAATGTACGCCTAAATGATTCGACTTCAAGTTTCCTATACTTAAAACGAGGACACCCTTAGTCGAAACTCGCTCATGTACATGAGCAAAGCGAATTTACCCGTAGCTGTCAATTCGTAGCGGCAGGGCACCTTTAAACATCCTATGATGTGTGGGTCCTGTAAAAAAACGCAAGCACTGAACAGGAACTATATCGATGGGTGGGGCACTGGCGATGCTGCTGGCTACGGCGCTGCCGGCATATTCTGGGGTGAGTAATAGAACGTGTAGGTCCCTGGTACTGTGCATACATATAATATATTACTATCCACGCGTCTCGTACAACAATCTGAATCACTAAAGAGGGATCGCGACGGCGCTTTCAGCTTACTCTGGGGTGAGTAATAGAGCTACTCATACAGCCACTCTCGGATCGGTTCCCTGTGCCTGTGTACTCGTGTACGTGTGATACATTTTCCGTCTGTGAAGAAATAGACGTAGTAAGATATGCGAATCGCGTACAACCAACTGAATAAATAAAAAGGGTTAACTCTAAAGTCGATATGCGGGGCACTGGCGATGCTGCTAGCTACGGAGCTGTCACCATATTCCGGGGTGAGTAATATAACGAGTAATACGATTTAGATGATAAGTGTACCCCATACGAAGCACGTAAAGGTTCAGGGTTAGGTTTAGGGTTAACCTAGAGTCCCCGGGTCGGGTTCACTACGAATGTGACTATCAATACTAGTACTGCTACTACCTCTACTCCCACAACTACAACAACGCCTACTAATACTACCACTACTTCCATTACAACTACTACTGTTCGGGTTAGCTCCTGGGCGGGGCACTGGCGATGCTGCTCGCTACGGCTCTCGGGTTAACCCGTCGGCATATTCCGGGGTGAGTTCCCTGTGCCTGTGTGCTCGTGTACGTATGATACATTCGGGTCAGGATTAAGACGTCACGGAGACCCCTGCCGGTGTCTCCGCGGCCCCCCTCCGGTATCGACACATCCCGTTGACGGGCGCGCCAGTGTCGGCGCACGGGCGAGCTACCTGCCATTTCATCGCACGCGTGTGCGTTCCGCTAGACGCGGCTGTCACTAGAGTGAGGTGCACTTGTCCCGCTAGACGCGGTCCCGCTAGACGCGGTTGTCACTTCTGTGACGTAAGATGCAGGTTAGGGCAGTTAGGGGTCGGGTTACGGCAGTTTGCGGTCAGGTTAGGACGGTTAAGATTCAGATAAGGATGATTAGGGGTCGGGTTAGGACGATACGGGGTCGGGTTTGCACGGTAACGGTTTGGTTTAGGATGGTTCAGGTTCGGGTTAGGACGGTTCAGGGTCGGGTTAGGACGGTTAGGGGTCGGGTTAGGACGGTTAAGATTCAGATAAGGACGATTAGGGGTCTAGTTAGGACGATACGGGGTCGGGTTAGGACGGTAAGGTTAGGGTTAGGACAGTTAGGGGTCTGGTTATGACAGTACGAGGTCGAGTTATGACGGTTAGGGTTCGGGTTAGGACAGTTAGGGGTCGGGTTAGGACAGCACGAGGTCGGACGGTTAGGGGTCTGGTTATGACAGTACGAGGTCGGGTTAGGACGGTTAAGGTTCGGGTTGAGACGGTTGGGGGTCGTGTTAGGATGGTTACGGTTCGGGTTAGGACAATTCGGGTTCGGGTTAGAACGGTTAGGGGTCGGGTTAGGACGTGTGGGGGTCTGATAAGGACGGTAACGGTTTGGTTTAGGACGGTTCAGGTTCGGGTTAGGACGGTTCATTGTCGGGTTAAGATAGTTCGCGGTAGGGTTAGGACCGTTAAGGTTCTGTTTAGGACGAAGGTTTGGGTTAGGACGGTTGGGGGTCGGGTTAGGACGGTTAAGGGTCGAGTTAGGACAGTTTGCGGTCGGGTTAGCACCGTTACGGTTCATATTAGGTTGGTTAATGGTCTGGTTAGAACGGTACGAGGTTGGGCTACGACTTTTCAGGTTCGGGTTGGACGGTCATGGGGTCGGGATAGGACGATAAGGGGTCGGGTTAGGCGCTTAGAGGTCTGGTTATGGCATAACGAGTCGGGCTAAGACGGTTACGGTTCAGGTAGGACGGTCAATGGTCGGGTTTCAGGGCGGTACGAGGTCGGGTTTGGACGGTTCAGGTTCGGGTAAGGGCGGTTAATGGTCGGGTTAGGACAGTTCGCAATATGGTTAGGACGGTTATATGTATATAAATATACATATATATATATATATAGGGTTAACCCTTTACCCGTTAGGACGGTTACGGTTCGGGTTGGGACGAAGGTTCGGATTAGGACGGTTACGGTTCGGGTTAGGACGAAATTTCGGGTTAGGACGGTTAAAGGTCTAGTTAGGACTGTAAGAGGTCCGGTTAGGACGGTTACGGTTCGGGTTGGGACGAAGGTTCGGATTAGGACGGTTACGGTTCGGGTTAGGGCGAGATTTCGGGTTAGGACGGTTAAGGGTCTAGTTAGGACTGTAAGAGGTCCGGTTAGGACGGTTACGGTTCGGGTTAGGACGAAGGTTCCGGTTAGGAAGGCCAGTGGTCGGGTTAGGACGGTACGAGTTCGGATTCGGACGGTCAAGCTTCGGGTTAGGACTTGTAGGGGTCTGGTTAGGACGTACGGTTTGGTTTAGGACGGTTAAGGTTCGGGTTAGGACGGTTCAGTTGCAGGTTAGGACAGTAATGGTCGGGTTAGGACAGTACGAGGTCGGGTTAGGACATTTTAGGTTCGGGTTAGGACGGTTAGGGGTCTAGTTAGGACAGTACGAGGTCGGGTTAGGACGGTTACGGTTCGGGTTAGGACCGTTAGGGATCGAGATAGGACAGTTCGCGGTCAGGTTAGGACGGTTAAGATTCAGATAAGGACGATTAGAGGTCGGCTTAGGACGATACGGGGTCGGGTTAGGACGGTAACGGTTTCGTTTAGGACGGTTCAGGTTCGGGTTAGGACGGTTAAGGTTCCGGTCAGGGCGGTTAGGGGTCGGGTTAGGACGATGGGGGCTCGGGTTAGGGCGATTAATGGTCGAGCTAGGACAGTCCACGGTCGGGTTAGGACGGTTACGTTTCGGTTTAGGACGGTTACGGTTCGGGTTTTGACAGTACGCGGTCGGGTTAGGACGGTAACGGTTCGGGTTAGGCCGGTTGGGGTTCGGATTAGAATGGTCAAGGTTTTTGTTGGGACGGTAAATGGTCGGGTTGACCCGAGAGACTCTTCAAGACGGTCACGCTGACGTTCTCACTGCAGAGCATACAGCTCTCCTTCATCACGATACTACTGCCACTGCTACTGCTACTGCTACTGCTACTGCCATTACTATTACCATTACTAGTATTGCTACTACTACTACTTCTACTCACATCACCACTATCCTAATACTACTACTACTGCGACTGCCAATACTATTACTACTATACTACTACTACTACTACTACTGCGTATTATACCTCTACTTGTACTAGACGGTTTTGAGGTCCGTGCTAACCCTTTGATATCCGCCCACAGGTATATTTGGAGCATCTCGTTAAGACGGTGAAGTTGACTCTCTGGCTGCAGAGCATACAGCTCTCCGGCTTCGCGATACCACAACTACTACTACTACTATTACTACTATTACTACTACCGCTGCTGCTGCTGCTGCGACTTCCGCTACTACTATCACTACCACTACTAGTAGTACTACTACGTGTATTAATCATGCTACTACTCTACTACTGCTTTTACTACCACGACTATTATTTTTTTTATTTCTACCATTACTACATCTACTTGTCACGGGTTCGGGTTAACCTCCAAGATATTTGACAGGTCTACCTCGAACGACTCTTCAAAACGGTAAAGTTGACGCTCTGGCTGCAGAGCATACAGCTTTCCGTCTCCGCATTTCTAATACTACTGATACGGATACTGCTTCTTCTGTTACTACTACCACCACCGCTACTACTACTACTACAACTACTACTACTATTATCGCGTGTACTACTACTTCTAATGATACTACCAATACGACTTCTACTACTACTGCATCAACGTCTGCTACTACTTCTACTTCTACTACTACTACTACTACTTCTACTACTACTACTTCTACGAGTTTTACTGTTACTAGTCGGATTCGGTGTGTTGATCCCCTTGTTATGTGTCGACAGGTTTATTTGGAGCGACTTTTCAAGACGGTCAAGTTGACACTCTGGCTACAAGAATGATGATGATTTCATCCCTCGGAACACCCCCCCCCCTAACACAACACACAGCAGCGAAACGCCTCGCAGCGCCGACACACGAGTGTACCGGGCCGGCCGGTACCGGCCCGAGACGCATCGCTACCGAAGAAAAGGGTAGGGTAAGTGGAACCGCGACGGGCCAACCAAAGCCGATATGAATAGAGCTCGCCCCGATTGTACAAAGCATACAGCTCTCCGTCTTCGCGATACAACTGCGACTGATAGTGCTACTGCTGCTGCTACTACTACTACTACTACTCTCACTACTAGTACTACTACTACTACTACTACTACTACTACTACTACTACTACTACTTCTACTACTACTGTTACGACTACTACTACTACTACTACCACTACTACCACTACTACTACTACCACTACTACTACTACTACTAATACTACTACTACTACTACTACTACTACTACTACTACTACGACTACGACTACGACTACTACTACTACTACTACTACTACTACTTCTACTACTACGACTACGACTACGACTACTACCACTACTACTACTACTACTACTAGTACGACTACTACTACATCTACTACTATTACTAATACTATGACTACGACTACGACTACTACTACTACTACTACCACTACTACCACTACTACTACTACTACTTCTACTATAACTACTTGTACTACTACCACTACTACCACTACCACTACTACTACTACTACTACTACTACTACTACTACTACTACTATTACTACTGCTACTACTACTACTACTACCACTACTACTACTACCACTACCACTACTACTACTGCTACTACTATTACCACTACTACTACTACTACTACTACTACTACTACTACTCGGGTAACCCCGAACTACTACTACTACTACTACTACTACCACTACTACGACGATGATATGCTACCCCCAAAGGGTACCCCCCCACACTACTACTGCTATTACAACACCTTCTACTGGTACTACTCGGGTTGACACTATAGTTGCCCACAGGTCTACCTCGAGCGACTCTTCAAGACGGTCAAGTTGACGCTCTGGCTACAGAGCATACAGCTCTCCGTCTTCGCGATACAACTGCTACCGATCGTGCTACTGCTACTGCTACTGCTACTGCTACTACTAAAACCACTACTACTACTACAACTACCACTACTCGGGTAACCCCGAACTACTATTACTACTACTACTACTACTACTACTACTACTACTACCACTACTGCGACGATGATATGCTACCCCCAAAGGGTACCCCCTCACACTACTACTGCTATTACAACACCTTCTACTGGTACTACTCGGGTTGACACTATATTCGCCCACAGGTCTACTTGGAGCGACTCTTCAAGACAGTCAAGTTGACGCTCTGGCTGCAGAGCATACAGCTCTCCGTCTTCGCGATAGTAATACTGCTATTGCTGCTACTGCTACTACTATTATTATCACTAATACTACTTATATCCCCATCAACTCTACTACAAGTCCTACTCGTATTACCACTACTAGTACTACTACTACCAGTACTTTGAATACTACTACTCATACTCATACAACAACAACAACAACAACAACAACTTGTTTTACTACTTCTAGTACTACTACAACTAGCACTACTACGACTACTACGCTTCCTTCTACTGACCCCGGGATATATGCCGACAGATATATTTGGAGCGACTCTTCAAGACGGTCAAGCTAACGCTTTGGCTGCAGGGCATACAGCTCTCCGTCTTCGCGATACTACTACTACTGCTATTGATAATGCTACTAGGTCTACTACTACTACCACCACTACTACTACTACTACTACTACTCCTGCTACTCCTACTCCGATCACCATAAATATTACTACTACTACCAATACTACCAATAGTACTACTACTACAACTACAGCTACAACAATTACTACTACTGCTGCTGCTGCTGCTACTACTACAACACCAACAACAACAACGTATACTTCTACTAATACTCGGATTCACCCTATGTCTGCCGACAGGTCTATTTGGAGCGACTCTTCAAAACGGTCAAGCTGACGCTCTGGCTGCAGAGCATACAGCTCTCCGTCTTCGCGATACTACTACTACTGCTACTGCTACCGCTTCTTCTGTTACTACTACTACCACCACTACTACTACTACTACAACTACCACTACTATTATCACTTGTACTACTCCTTCTAATGATACTACCAATACTACTTCCACTACTGCATCAACTTCTGCTACTACTTCTACTACTACTACTACTACTACTACTACTACTACTACTACTACTTCTACTACTTCTACGAAGTTTACTGTTACTAGTCGGATTCGGTGTGTTGATCCCCTTGTTATGTGTCGACACGTCTATTTGGAGCGACTCTTCAAAACGGTCAAGCTAACGCTTTGGCTGCAGAGCATACGTCTCTCCGTCTTCGCGATACTACTACTACTGCTACTGCTACTGCTAAAGGTGCTACTACTTCCATTACTACTCCTACTCCTACTACTCCTGCTCCGATCACCATTCCCATTACTACTACTACCAATACTACCAATAGTACTACTACTACAGCTGCAACTACAACAAATACTACTACTACTACTACTACTACTGCTGCTGCTACTACTGCAACAACAACAACAACACGTATACTTCTACTAATACTCGGATTCACCCTATATCTTCCGACAGGTCTTTTTGGAGCGACTCTTCAAGACGGTCAAGTTGACGCACTGGCTACAAAGCAAATAGCTCTCCGTCTTCGCGATACAACTGCTACAGATAGTGCTACTGCTGCTGCGGGTCAACCCTTAACCCTAACCCTTAACCCTTAACCCTAATTCTAACTACTACTACCACTACTACCACTACTACTACTACTACGACTACGACTACTACTACTACTACTACTACTACCACTACCACTACGACTACGACTACTACTACTACTTCTACTACCACTACTACTACTACTACTACTACTACTACTACTACTACTACTACTACTACTACTACTACTACTACTAATACTACTACTAATACTACTACTACTACCACTACTACTACTACCACTACCACTACTACTACTGCTACTACTATTACCACTACTACTACTTCTACTACTACTACTCGGGTAACCCCGAACTACTACTACTACTACTACTACTACTACTACCACTACCACTACGACGATGATATGCTACCCCCAAAGGGTACCCCCCCCACACTACTACTGCTATTACAACACCTTCTACTGGTACTACTCGGGTTGACACTATAGTTGCCCACAGGTCTACCTCGAGCGACTCTTCAAGACGGTCAAGTTGACGCTCTGGCTACAGAACATACAGCTCTCCGTCTTCGCGATAGTAATACTGCTATTTCTGCTACTGCTACTACTACTATTATCACTACTACTACTTATATCCCCATCACCACTACTCCAAGTCCTACTCGTATTACCACTACTAGTACTACTACTACCAGTACTTCGAATACTACTACGCATACTCATACAACAACAACAACAACAACAACGTGTTTTACTACTTCTAGTACTACTACAACTAGCACTACTACGACTACTACGCTTCCTTCTACTGACCCCGGGATATCTTCCGACAGGTATATTTGGAGCGACTCTTCAAAACGGTCAAGCTGACGCTTTGGCTACAGAGCATACAGCTCTCCGTCTTCGCGTTGCCGGTCGCCGCCCTCACCATGGGTGTCTACGACTACCGCGCTGTGATTGACGGGACACTCATGGTCGGCTTCAACGAGGTGCATATATATATTGCATTTATATATATTTATAATTATAATTTTATTTCAATATATAAATAGATATAGATATAGATCGGGTTAACCCGTCGCCGCGCTCACGATGGGCGTGTATGACTACCTCACGGTTATCGACGGAACGCTAATGGTGGGCTTCAACGAGGTGCATTTGAATCTGTATTTATTATACAGTTCTAGGTATGCTGGTTCTCTTGAACAAAACAACAAAGCCCTAACACTGGCGTGTGCGCAAACAATACACTACACACGTAACTAGGCTACTCCATAGGGAAGCCTGCGAGGCAGAGTGCGTGCAAAGTGCGTCCGTAGGCACACTTTTTTGAATTGTATGTGATTCTCTAAGTATGTCAGTTAACCCGTTGCCGCCCTCACGATGGGTGTCTCCGACTACCGCGCTTTTTGACGGGACACTCATGGTCGGCTTCAACGAGGTGCATGTATATATTGCATTCATATATATTTATAATTATAATTATATTTTAATATATACATAGATATAGATATAGATCGGGTTAACCTGTCGCCGCGCTCACCATGGGCATCTATGACTACCGCGCGGTTATCGACGGTACACTTACGGTGGGAATTAACGAGGTGCATTTATATATATATAGATATATAGATATAGATATAGATATTTCGATATAGATAGCTGTACCAAGTGTTACAACATGTCTACTGTGTGTCCATTTCATATATCACCTATTTGTGTGGTGGTTTACTCATATGGCGTCTACGACTACCGAGCGGTTATCGACGGGACGCTTATGGTGGGCTTCAACGAGGTGCATTCATATATTTATATATATATATTTTTTTTTATGTATATATACATATATACATATATACATATAGAGAGGGGGGGGGAGAGAGAGAGCGTGAGAGGGATATAT
>Ga0335398_10008275_pt1 | contig 12395 bp, 11 predicted proteins | sample BON03_FD_205742 | JGI IMG/M metagenome (GOLD analysis project Ga0335398, IMG submission 205742) | Freshwater microbial communities from Lake Bonney liftoff mats and glacier meltwater in Antarctica - BON-03 (spades assembly) (version 2) | ecosystem: Environmental > Aquatic > Freshwater > Ice >...
TCTTCAAATATTCCCAACAATGTTATGTTCAAGAGAGGAACGCCGATTCTCAAAAGTACGCCGTATCTCTCAATATATTTCTCCGTGTGACTGATGTGTCCTTTGCAAAAAGGAAAAGAGAAGGACAACCCAGTCAAGGAAAGAAAGAATCCGATATTTTATTTTTTTATATATCTTATAAAATCCGTGTCCATTCCTGAAAAAACAAATGTCGTCCGTTTCATACTACACGTGACCAGTATAAGACCTTGAATTAAGGAATGGAGTGTTTTTGAGAGTCGAACATGGCTGCTGGCAATAGTGATCATCAAGTCAACAAATGTGTATAACGGCATGTCTGATCGGGCATGGGTTGTGTGCAGGTGGACCTATATTTGTAGGGATGGGAATTTTTTTGATTCAGCGTCCTTTTTCGAACTCTTTCACTGAGATCGTGTTTTTCAACTTCTGCTGCCTTCTCCATCGAATCTCTGCTGCATATCTGCTCAAACTCTTTCTCCTGCCACAACGTGTTCACGCTACTCTCTTTATCAGGTATGACAAATCCGGGCTTACTCGACGTTGTTTGTGCAGCTTGCATGCTGGCATACAGATATCTCCTGATGAAAAGGTGTGTAGCCATAACGTTTGTCGCCATTCTTCACGTGGACAACACTGCGCTGCGAGGCAGGGAAAGTAACTAATCATTCGACATTTAATAATGGCGTGAGGGATGCAATACGAAGAGTGGCAGCTGAGAATGAGGTGCAAAAACATGAAAAGAAGCTGACAGGTGCTTGGAGACAAATGAACACACTTAAGCGACGATATGAAAAATTGTGTAAAGGTGATGACATAGAGGTCTGCACACACATGCGACGATATGAGCTATCGTAACACAGCATGGTGAAGGTCTTGCAGCAAAACACTTGGATTGATGACAGAAAATTCTTGAGATCGTATGTGCGAGCTAGGGCAGAGCAAAACAATGCCAGTCACCCTGCATGTGGCACGTGGCACGTCGTGGCCGGTAGACTTCATGTTAAAGCAAATTGAAAACAGAGCGTTCTTAGGGAAGTATTTGAACGACCCGTACTGTGGCTTCTGTGGAGACATAAAAGGCGAGAAATGATAGCAATTGCAGGGATCATTCCGGTAGCCAAATAGCTTGCAAAAATCAAACAGCGATCGGATGTAGGCTGCAGATTATGCACAAGGGCGTGAGAACAATGCGGTGCGAGCGCTCAAAGTTTGCCGGAGGATTGGTATGAGCACATCAACTGTCACGCAGCTCTTTGGATCTGAAATAGCCTTGTCACACAAACACAGCATCCGCTCCTCTATCAGCGTGTAATAAAGTGCTAGTAAAACGCTACCTATTCCGACCAATTTGAGCTTGAGCCCTGCTCCTCTCGTCCCACTTTGCACCGCTGCTTTTGCATTTTTCCTTCTCAAGTTATGATATCGTGCTCCACCTTTTGGTTTTTTAATCTGAACTGTCACCCGCCATTACTTGGCCCTGAAACCCATAGCCTCTGAGCATGCCTCAGATCTCTGTGCTCGTCCAGTAATCGCGTTCTCTCCCTTTTAATCGCATTTGACATTCGTCTTTTCCTCTTGATACTCCGGCTGCTTTCTACAAATCTGTTTTTCTTTCGTCTTCCACGTGGCAATCTTGTTGAACCCAACACGAGGCATACTCTTTGCTTACTGCGCTTTTGATGTTGCTCTGTCACAACCACACTTCCCAGCGCACTGACTGCCCTTTGCCTCCTTTCCTATCCGTCTCCTCTCCTCAGCCTTTGCTTGCTTGCTGCGGTTTGGGAAGATTTCTTTTCCATCGACTTGACACGCCTGGGCGCTGCTCTTCGTTTTCCTTCCTCGACCAGCACCACACCACCAAATCCGTTGACCTGCCCATCTTTTTCGACCACTGCTCCTGCTCCGATTCCGATAAACTTTCCCATATAACCACGGTATGTCCATCATCCTCTTCCCTGAACTTCAAGTCTCCTCGTCTAGCCGACTGAAAGTAAGAAGGGGGCTGACATCACTGCGTCGCCTTCGAGTCTCTTGGCTTTGTTTATCTTTTCTAGTGCTCGTAGTATTGACCACGTTGATGATCTATACCCTGCTCTTTCCTTTTCTTCTGTGCGCTTTGTTTCCTCTTGGGTTGCCGTGATCAGCTCTTGTTCTCGGTCAAACCATCGCTTTCGTAATAAAAAATCAAGGGCTGCTCACCTTCCTCTCGGTATCTATCGATCTAAAGATCAATTTATGCCGATTTCTGCATGCACTTCTTGTTCCGGCAGAAGCAGAGGGTCGTCAACGGCCAGTGGTTTGAAAGGCGCTTCCCACTGCATCCGCCATTTTACCCGTGCTGGACCATTCTTGTTGGACTCATTTCCTCGTTGAAGTGGACTGGTGTTCAACTGGTTGCACTGCGTCTTGGTGTCATCGTCTTTGCTCTATTCCAAATCTAGCATTTCAAGCGCATCTTCGAGCTTATCATCATAGAGTTCCCTTTTTGTGTTTCGAATGAAATCTGTGATGATTGGCGCTTAAAAATATGTGGCTTGAGCAGTACGCTGGTCACTGCATTGTTTCGAACTTCCGGCCTCACCTTGTTTCTTTTGTTAAATTCTGACCGTAGCGGAAACCCCATCTGCTCCGACGTTGAGCAGATCCAACTTGATTCGCCTTCAATCTCTGGATTGACCGTCATGACTTCTCTTACCTGCTCCATCCGCATTGTCGTATCACCTCCTTGTGGATCGTCGAGTTTCCCTGCATATCGCAGTGCAGCATTGGTGGAATTATGCCGTCCAGTCTTTTACCTTTGGTCTGCATTTGCCTTTCACAACCATGATACTTATCATTTCTAGGACTTGGATTCTCAACAAAGCCGCAGCGACACTGCATACACTTCACTCCCGTTTTTGGCCTTTGCCACCACCCTTCACTTTCAAACTCTAGCAACGTGTCAGGCCATCATCTGGCTGGTAGTAACAACAACGGTTGTCGGTCATCCTTCGCCACTTTTGTCATAAGCTTTTCATCAGTCCAATTTTGCCATCCTTGCCATTTTTTCTCATAATCTTGTTGGTTTTGTCTTTTGATCTGGACCTGATACTCAACTATGCTGTCGAATCCCTCCCCTGTATTGACCACCATGCATTCTTCACTGATTCTACAAAACGTTACCCCATGTTATGTGTGTCCAACGCTAAGCGCGCGCCAAATAACGTCCGTTTAGGTGCTACTCGACGGTCTTTGTTGATAATACTCTCAACCTCTGCGTGCAAGTACGTGGCCCAGTTAGTACGTGGCCCAGTTGGCCAGAACAAGGGACTGTGAATCCCCAGGTCATCGTTTCGATTCCGTCTACAAATCGAAAACTCAAATTCACATGGATTTGATCTACATAGACCCTCAATCAAGGGTACTGCTTTTCGAAAGTGATAATAGCTATGATCATCATCAACCTCTGCGTTTTGTTGTGTTGCATGCGCGCAAATCGCTTTGCCTACCAGCGTCTGTGTCAAAAACGTGGTCTGATTCGGAGACGACTCCATCGGCTGAATTGACGTGTCTCTGAGTGTGAGACCCCCGCTCCGTTCCGACCTGTTGCTTGACTATGTTGACCCAGTAGTGCTGCATCGTCTTTGGGTGCATCTGTCTCGCCACACTCTCTGTCCCCATCTATAGATTGTGTTTGTCAAAACTTTCAATAAGTTTTAGTAGACATGACAACGACTCCCAGATGTAGCCCCCTGCTAGCACGATTCGTCTGAACTCCTCTCTGCTTGCGTTCCTCTTTTTGCATCCGGACTCTGTTCCGTGCGCTTGGCTGGCAACAATTTTGCTGCAGCTCTTCACCAAGTGTTGCGATTTGTTGCTCAAGACGTGAAGCTCGGAATCAATATTCCCATGCAGATCATTCATTCATAAAGACTTTTACCTCTTTCCGAACTTCAACCGCCCAGGAAACCCTGAGGGTGGTTACCGTCCGTCGATCAACTGAGTTTGCAAAACACCAAAGTCCGCTTTGGAAAACTCGAGCGTATCCTTCCGTCGATAAACTTTCGAGTCAAATTTCCAGCGGATTCATCGAAAAGAGACATATAAATCGATGGATCCCACTTCAATCCCACCAAAGCTCAGTGCTGGAAACTCGTTCAACAAGATGGAAAAACTCGATCATCAACCTTTCGAGTTCTGAGTTTCCTGCGGATTTTTCTTTCCATACTTCAACCGGGTGTTCAGAACTTTTTCAGGTATTTCGTTGTCTCCTCTCGACCGACGGCAGCTCGAGTCCCTGCCAATAGACCAGTTCAAAGTACTGTTGCATAAGCTGTCGCTGTTTCTGTAACTGTTATTGCACTACCGGATTTAACATCTGAACTCTTTGCTTGCCGTTTCAAGTTGACGTTGCACATATCCTCATTACCGGTGGTATCACCACGAATGCGTTCTTGCTATAACTTTTCTGGATTCTAGGCAAATCTAATTTGATATGGAATCCAACTTGTTTTAGAGCGGGAATGCTCATTCGCATGGCTGCTTCTCCCGCCCACATCAGCTCCCATGTTGTTTGATCTAGACCCCATACCCCTGAATCTATATCTCGGCACGATTCTCCGATTTTTTCAATCCTCATTTTTTATTCCCGAATAGATCTAGTTGCTAGCCCAGCTCATTTTTTCAGTAGTACCCCTCGTGATGGTCTGCTGTCAAACTGTGCTGCCTAAGTGACTGAGATGTTGCTTGTGCTAGTATCCACCAAAAGTCTGTGGTTGCGTCATCCCATTTCAACATTTCCATCTCCTCGATCAGTTCAGCAAAAGAGTCGCATAACCACTCGTCTAAAGTGCGGTTTAACCCTGCCAGCAGTATGTTTTTAAGCACATCCTTATGTCGCATATATCTCTCTGAATGCAGCAACAACTCCTGTGTCAGTACTGCCATGGGCAGTGTGCTCTCTTTACCTGCTGATGCTTTTGGGAAGATAAAGGGAGCACTTGCCGTGGACCATGGCAAATGCCAGGCACTTTTGTGGGCTTGAACACACAATTGTTTCTCGTCGTTCAATTCACTTTCAGACCAATCAATGAGTGCCGCTGAGAAGTGGTAGACTCCCATACCTTTGCTTGTGAACAATTCTATTGCTAGCTCTGGTGTGAGAGGGTGACATGTGATCAGGTCACGTGCTGCGACGATACTTTGTCTGATCACTTTCTTGGTTGTTCTCATATCACCGTTTCCCGTGCCCAAATATGTTAGATATCTGCACGTGTCATTGAAAATCATCGCCTGAAGGTTTTCTCCGTTGCTATAAGTATCAATCAGTCATCTCACCATCAAAGGCAGGATTCCTATCGCACCCTTATTATTTCTGAAGTTTGCAAACTGCTAGCATTGTTGACAGAAGGCGACTAACTCTCGTCTGTTCTGCTTAACAGTCGCTTGAGGCAGACTAGACAGTGTCTTGCTTGCATTGCCTCTGCTGAGGGAGACGTCACCTCGCGCCTGGTGCATTGGTGAGCATGGTGGATTCACGCCCGGCGCCTGGGGCCTGGAGCAGAAGGGATAAAAGGAGGGGAAGAAGGACTAGTGGAGGGCAAGGCAGCGGAAGTTAGCACACAGAGGTCTCTGTCTTCTACACTGATCGTTGCCACCTGTAACATGATGTTGCAAAGGACGAGTTACACTGCACTTTATAGTAGTCTTCCATGCTTTCTCAAACTCTTTCCCTAGCCACGGGCCCTCACTCTAAAGGAGTTCGTTGGCGCGCTTTCAATATCCATGCTCGTACACTGCCCCAGTCTCCCGGCTTGCAAGTAACGCTGAGTGTTGCCCGCTACCTATAGATTCGATATAATGTGGTGTTTGCTTCCTCCTCTGTGAAGTTTTCAATTATACATTGCCACTCCTCACAATGCATGTAATTGTCTCCGAGCTCTATCCAGCAACCCCACGGTATTGTCCAGATCAGTTCTGTTTGCTGAATTTGCAGTGCATACCGTCAAGTTACCTGAAAATTTGCTAGTTCCTCGATGCTTTTCCAGGAAAACTTGTGTGCCTGTCGATCCTGCGCTCGTTGGTTTCACCGTTCTTGCTTCGTTGGTCTGAATGCTATATCTTCTCATCGAGATTTGATCAACACTTCCAGTACTATCATGCATTCTAGGAGATTGTTCAACCTATTCACTCCTTGCGGCGTCATCTTGCAATCGCTATAAAGTCCGAATTGTGCCATACATTGCTGAACTGCTACAGATGCTCGGCTTGGCCTTCTTCGGGTTGTTCGTGCAGCTGTCAAAGTCGCTAGTTCTTGCAAGATTTCTACCTGCTCCTGGCTTCTGTGAGAGCCGCGTTTCCGTGTCTGATTATCTCTCCTTTTTGGATTTTTTTTCACGAGCATCCCTGCTGTCGCTACTCCTCTCTCAACCATATACCTGAGACCCATTTCTTTGATATACTTTCCATCGCTGATATTGGTGATCATTTGTTAATGAGAGGGCGAATGCCAACGTTGTAACAGATCCATCGAAGCTCCTCAATAGAACTGGTAGTATCAGGCTTTTGTCGTCGGGCACTAGCCATCTTGACCGTACGCTCTCGAAGTCATCGAGCTGTCTTGCCAAGTTTCTGTCGATTAGTGCAGGTTAATATGGCCGGTATTATCAGGTTTTTGTTGTCGGGCACCAGCCGTCTTAAACGTACGCTCTTGACGCCATCGAGCCGTCTAGAACCTGTCGATAGGTGCAGGTTGATGGGTGCTTTTTGAAGAACTTGGCTTGGCCGGAAGCTCCCTCCCAGCAATTTGCCCAGTTCTGCACCAGAAAGGCAAATCCTGTATACCTCTGTTTTGAAATCTGCATTTCGCCGAAGTTTCTGCTCCAGGTGACGTCACATTAAAGTCGTCGTGACAATAGGACTCATTTCGATGTAAACTCCGAACCAGGACCGAGAAATGCTGTACCGTTAGCATCTGAACGCTTTCCGACAACCTGCACAATCCATCCTGATCTATTGGGCGAAGACTTTCTACCTCAGACCATTATTGCTGATCCTTGCCTGTATCCCGCATTTTGCAAACTTGCTATGGTTACCAAAAATAAGTGCATCAGAAACATTCGTGAATTCAACCGTTCTCATGTGTGTCAAGTTGCTTCTTCGTTCTCGTACAGATTGTTCCCCCATGTAAGGCTTCCCTGTGTCGCCTGGTCGAATGATCTGTGCTCGTTGCCACAGGTCTAACAGCAGAGAAACGTCTTCAGTCCATCGGACATCTTGAACCCTGAAGTGAGTGCAAGCTACCGTTTTGATAGAAGCTTTGCCCTTGCGCTAATCCTAGATTTTGGCTTCATCGGCAAAAGCAGGGTTCAAGTGTAACATCCCTTACAGATTCAACTCTACCTGCCTTTTCTCGTAGCCATATTCGCGCTGATGTCAACACGTTCGAGACATGGGGAAATCAGGTATGCGTAACCCCCCCCTTTCATGAATCTCCAAGATCAGTCGGTGTCCAAGATTTCTATTGGCGTCGGGCTAAGGCCTTTCGCCGCCGCGCGCCCCACGGCGCTTATCTCACAATGGGTGTGTTTTGCAGGCCTGTATTGGGCCGTAGGCTTCACCAGGCGCTATCAGAGTGCATCCGGGCTGCTGAAAGATGAGTGTCGTGAGCGATGGGACGCCAGGAGGCTGCCCAAAAGCCTGCGCATCGAGTCAATTCGCCGCGAAATCCTCCCGTGTCCAGACGAACAGCAGCAGGAGGAGCAAGACATGACAACGGCGGATGGAATGCAGCAGCCTTCACGCGTGGAATTGCGCGGGCAAAAGCGAACGGCAGGAGCGGCAATTGCAGCTGCCACATGGCAGCTGTCCAACAATTACGCTCACGCTCACGCACTGCTGGAGGCGGCGACACGCCCTTGCCACCGCTGACGCCCATTCGAGTTAAGCTGCGGACTTCGGAACGCGCGTCTCTCCGTGCGGAGCGCCTGTGCGAAATGTTCATAGACGAAAACCTCGGTTGTCAACCCCGTGTTGACATCTTGAATTCCTGCCCATTCTATTTGCTTACTTCAGAATGCAAATACGTAATTGGTTACAAAAACTTGTGTGTTGCTACCAATTCTCTTCCTCCTACTGGAGTTCTGCTTGTGCCTCTGGTATTGTGGAGCAGCCAAGATGAGCAAGGGCTTGTGACATGTCCCGGATAGTCACGGTCACTTGTCGTAGGTCATCATCTGATCACATGCACTGATTCTGGAAGCTGACTGTCTCACTGGTGATGAAGCTCTAGCCTTTGGCGTTCCTAAAGCCCCCCTCTTCGGGCCCGACACACGATGTCACGTCTAACAGGCTGACCTTGAAATTCCATACTTTCTTGCAGGTTTGATTCATGTTACTTTATTACTTCGTAAGAAATAGTCTAGTTGCTTTGCTGAAAGCTTTATGTGCTCGGCAAATATCCACAATTTGTCTAGTTTGACGATTTCCTGCGAGTCCTAGTGCGCAATCGCCGCAGAGAACCTAAAAGTCGGGACAATGGCAGCCTGCGCCACTGAGTGAATCTGCTGGAGATGGTGTATATATGCCCAATCAGATCCGACTTCGTCCCCAGAACATGATTGATTGATGATTGCTTTTATTACTTGAAACAGTAATTCAGTACCCTTGTTTGAGGGTCCGGGTAGTTCAAATCCATGTAAATTTGAGTTCTCGGGGTTTCTTGGGTTTGTACCGGAATCGAACCAACGACTTCAGGCTCGACAGGATCGCGCTCTGACCAAATTAGCTTATTTTACATAGTCTCGGATGCCTATAATGCAGTAGATTATTTGGCACGCGAGGCAAGTCCGCGTGGATTGTTATGGGTCCTTTTGGCTAAAGTCTGAGATGACGAAAAGATGCATGGGGCTATTGATTTCGAGCTTCAGTCTAGAGTGTCATGTTTTACTCTCTTTCCCATGATTTCTTGGATTTTGCGCTCTCCAGGTTTATCCATATACTCTCAGCATCTCAGGCTGTTTCAAAGCTTTGGGAGCAATTCATTACACTGTAGCCAATGGGATTGTAGCAGCACCTTATGCTGCTTCTCTGTTCCTGTTGCAGTGCCATGAGCTAGTCACTTCAGTCGCTTGTTGACGGTGACGACGAAATGGGGTTGCCACATCATCGAGCACCAGCAGCCCCAGGTTTGGCACGGCCCCAGGTTCAGCGCTTCCCCATCTACGACGTGTCCCCAGGTTTCGCGCTGCCCCAGGCTGTCCTCAGCCCCAGGTTCGGTGCCAGTGCAGATCTGGCACAGCCCCAGGCGTTTGGCGGGCGCCAGTTTTCGAGCCGGCCCAGGTTCCCAGCAGCCCCAGGGTTGAGCGGCACCAGGTTCCGCACAATCCCAGATCTCGCGTCGGCCCAGGTTTCACACTCGCCAGACTCGGTGCTGGTGCAGGTCCGAGACCGGTCCAGGCCGGGAGTGTGCGCAGATTTCGCCTGTCACCAGATTTCAGAGCATGGCAGGTTCTGAGCAGGTGCAGTCGCAACCGGCGGGCAGTCTAAATCGCCCAGACCATTTTACAACGCATTATCATAGACCCGCTCAATTTTGACATATGTAAGCAAAATTCTCAAACAATCCAGCAATTCTACCAAAAATACCATGACGACACATTCGAAATACACCAACACGCGCATCATCAGAAATTTCATCGCCCGGATTATCTCCCCCCCCATGCCGAATGCCCGCACGAGAACCATGTTCCCTGACTAGGGGTTGAGTCAGGGAGGAAGACGGACCGGGCGAGGATAAGATCCGGGCGAGAAAATGCACCGGAGGGACAACGTTCCTGGTGGGGGAAGTATCTGTGGAGGACCAGAATTGGAGCTTCAAAAAAATAAACGATTCGAGACTGGAAAGGGTTTTATTTTTAATTCTTATAATGTTATGAACCCGTGTGTGCGTATGATTGTTTCCAGCATCTACCCAGTCGCACCTTCCACCACTACACAAAAACAAAGCTACAGATCATGGTTGGAAGGTGCGCGCACGTTAAGAGATATTTTGACTGAAAAGTGGGGTTTCCAACAGTCTGTAGTGGGTGTTGACATCGAGCTTCGCATACACAGTGCATAAACCCCAAGACAGATGCATAAAGAGGTGTGACAATGTGACAAGTTGTGACAAGTTGTGGATTATTCCAGCAGAGAGGAGCACCATGCATCAAGCTCTGATGCTCGCTGCCAGAGTAGCTGCACCTTGGCCCTACTGTAATAGGCCGTGCAATCACTAGCTTGGCATTCCTGGTGTGTTACTCTCAGTCAGTCCGTACAGCAATGACAAGACGATTGAGACAGAAAGATTAGCAATCGCCAGACAGTTACTGGAAAGAGATAGATAGAGAGAGAGAAAGAGAGAGAGAGAGAGAGAGAGAGAGCGAGCAAGAGAGAGAGGGAGAGAGAGAGAGAGAGAGAGAGAGAGAGAGAGAGAGAGAGAGAGAGAGAGAGAGAGAGAGAGAGGAAAAAAAAGACAAAGGGAGAGAGAGAGAGAGAAAGAGAGAAAGAGAGAGCAAGAGAGGGAGGGAGGGAGAGAGAAAGAGAGAGAGAGAGCAAGCGCGCTGACGCGATTGTGCGAGTGAGTGAGTGTGTATGTGGGAGAAAGAGAGACAGAGACACATAGTCTGAAAGAGACACGTAGTCTGAAAGAGACAGATCGAGTGAGAGACAGAAAAGATAGACAGCCGTGACAGAAAGTCGTTACATAGATTAAAAAAAGCCAACAAGAGAGAGAGAAAGAAAGAGAGAGACAACCAAAGAGAAAGAGATAGAGAATGCGCGAGACATCGAAAGAGAGAGAAGAAGAAAAAGGGAATATGCGCACCAGAAAATGAAACAATGAGAGACAGAAGACAACGGACAGAAAGACTGATAAATAGGCCGTGAGAGAGTAGAGAAAGAGTAGAAGCGATTGAAGAAGCGAGAGAGACCGCACGAGAGAGACCGCACCCGCAGGCGAAAAGGCAACAAGGTCACCTGTGCCAGTTCGCGGGTGCCAGCGCAATGGGAGCAGAGGGAAAGAAGGCGCTGTTGATGTGCCTGCAGCATGGCGCGCTTGCGGAGTAGTGCATAGAAGCTGTCTTGTGGTCGGCTCAGGCAAGTGCTGCAAATAGGTGACCTGCTCCAACAGCATGTGCGCGGGCCGCATGGTTCGCACGCATTCAGTTCTCTTTGCGCCCATATCAAATGATTCTCTTTGCGCACATACTGAAAGACTCCTATCTCATGTACGTGGCAAGAGAAACGCGCGTTATTGCAAACAGTGTTTGCCTGCACATTATTGGTAGTAGACAAATGGATTGGTAGAGACATCTGGTGTGCACAGTTCTGGAGCAGACTTCTTGTGTGCTCCCGCCCAGCAAGCCCACACCAACGAGACAGGAAGCGAATACAATTCAAGAACAAGGGATGGTGGATGATGGAGGCGTGGCACTATGGTGATGCGAGGCATGGCACTATGGTGATGCGAGGCATGGCACTATGGTGATGCGAGGCATGGCACTATGGTGATGGAGGTATGCAAGTATGGCACTATGGTGATGGAGGTATGCAAGTATGGCACTATGGTGATGGAGGTATGCAAGTATGGCACTATCTCTGGCACTATCAAGGCATGCAAGCATCCAAGACTATAGCACTATGGAGGCCATCGAGGACTATAGCAGTATGCAGGCATGCCATCGGGGTGGGGTTTTAGGATGCACACCGTGAGAGGGTGTCGCATAGGATGCAATTGATGGAGAGAAAGTGCTGCTTGATACTCACTGCAACTTGTGCGTGCAAAGGAGCTACAATTGGCGCCGGACCACCTGCCTCTCGTCTTGCTGCTCCTGCCATTGTCTCTGATAGTGCTGCTAGAGCGTCGCTGACAGAAGACGGCCAGGCAAAAGACGACCAAGCGAGATAACAGCAGCCAAGTGGGAGGGGATTGGGGAGTGCAAGAGTGAGGAGACTGATGCACAAGAGTGAGGAGACTGATGCACGAGAGTCGGGGAATGCGTGAGGAGACTGATGCACGAGAGTGTGGAGACTGATGCACGAGAGTCGGGGAATGCCGCTTGCACGAAGCTAGCCTACTAGTTCAAGAAACAAACATGGAAGGTGAAGTTCTTGGAGGAAGAAGGAGAAGAGAGGGAGAAGAGAGGGAGAAGAGAGGGCGGACCTGTCGCGAGAAGAGCGGGGCATATCAAGGTACCACCGTCGCACATCGGCTCCAAGCAGACTAAACAAGCGCTCCAGTGCTGGCAGCAGCTGCTTCTGAATGTAGTAGTTTGAATTGATGCGTAAGTTGCCATGCGAATTTACCAGATCAATGGGATCCACGCAAATATCCACCAATCTGGAGCCCGGCGGTC
>Ga0335398_10008276_pt1 | contig 12394 bp, 12 predicted proteins | sample BON03_FD_205742 | JGI IMG/M metagenome (GOLD analysis project Ga0335398, IMG submission 205742) | Freshwater microbial communities from Lake Bonney liftoff mats and glacier meltwater in Antarctica - BON-03 (spades assembly) (version 2) | ecosystem: Environmental > Aquatic > Freshwater > Ice >...
GCTCAGGTATTTGCCTCTCACAAGCACAAACACTCCCTTGAAACATGCAGTCGTGTGGCCAGGTCCCGAGCGATGGACGCGCGGCGACGGAGGGCTTGGGCGCGTGGCGGTAAGGCGCAATTGCGCCAAATCTTCCGCGCGTCTTCGGGCAGGTCCAAGCCGAATTAGAGAGGCGATAACCCGAATTTTGTACTGCATGTCGGTCGACATGTGTGTCCGGATTTTGTTTCGGCTTTTCGACAATCTGTATTAGTTATCGACTCAAGATTCGCTCACGCGCACACCCCTTCGCTCGACTCGCAGGAGCCTACCAGAGATGGTGGCCTTAGATGTGTTGGACAAGTTCTGTGAGACGAGTCTGGGAACCATCCGCAACAAGACGGCATTTTTCCTCGGTATTGTCAAACGTCTCCGCACGGAAAAGAACATCCCAGCCAACCCTACGGGTGGCATGGGGCAGGCTTTTGGGGGTGGCATGGGACAGGCATTCGGGGGTGGGATGATGGGGCAGGCATTTGGGGGCATGGGAGGTGGCATGGGTGGCGGTATGGGTGGCGGAATGGGAGGTGCGGGTGATATGTTTGCGTATACATGCATGTGTTATGTGCATGCATGCGTGGCGTACACACATCTGTTTTTGTGTACATGCATATAGGGGTATGACACACATGTAAATAAAAGACGAAAGTCGTAGGATATATATACAAGACGAAAGTCATGGACATATGTAGTGTTTGTGTTTGTGTTTGTGTTCGTTTTTTGCTGCAGGATGCCTGTACTCTCTACATTGCGGGTAACTAGATAGTGCTCAGGAAAGAGAGAGAGAGAGAGAGATGCCATATAACAATGAAATGCAATATATGATGCATGTGAATCGAACAAACTAAATACAGTGGAATCAACAAACAGGAGTGTAATGCGGCAATGCCCAGATTTGGGCGATTTTTACATTACTTGCAAGTTGCTTGCATGTGTATGAATATGTACATACATATATCAATTCACACGTACACATGTGGGCATATTTTAAAACACTTGAACATCAATGCATGTACCTGTCTGTGTGTGTGTGTATGTGTACATACATATACTTGTACGCACACACACATGTGTGTGTGTGTATGTATATATACATTTACATATATTTATGTATATTTTAAAAGTATATTTGCATATATGTATGTGCGTGTGTACATATACAAAGGGATATGTAAATATGTACGTATTTATGTGTGTGCGTGTATGTGTGAATATATACTGCACGAAAAGCTTCTTGGAATCCAGCGGGTGTCGAACCGTCTAACCCGTCTACTGGAAACAAGCGCATATTGACCCCGGCTAACTCATGTTAGTATTACATATCGCAAATGGACGTTGATTCTTTTTAATTGTACCGACGAGTACAGGGGTAGAAAACCCGCGTCCTAGAAGCTTCTTGGGTGGCATATATACATATGAATGAGCTGCATATATACCTTTGAAACAGGTGGCTATGGCGACCCTTACCAAGCGCAGCTGCTGGCACAAGGAATGCACATGGACCCACACGCTCAACTTCAAATGCTGCAACAGCAGCAGCAACAGCTATCGGCTGCTGGCTATGGGTGAGTTGGGAGACAGAGAAGGAAAGGGGGGGGTGAGAGACAGAGCGCACAATTGTCATGTGCGAATCGCAGACAAATGCGCACACGTAAGAATATGCACAAGAAAATGAAGATACTTGTGCAGCATTTTCCGTGCACTGTGCCCCCCCCCAATCATAAGTGGGGGAAATCCATTGCGCACATACGCATGCATGCGCATACACCAGGTTTACATATGCAGCAGGTTTCCATGTGATATCAAATCCGCCAGGTACACAACGTCAGGTTTTTGTGTGTTTCTAAAGATCCGCGTTCATAGCGCCGTGGTTTCCGCGTGTTGATTCGAGCATGGCTCATCGCACACAGAATCAAACGCTCCACACACGCATACACGCTGTCATACACGCTGTCACACGCAGGCAGCCGCTCGAAATATGCACCGACCCCGCCAAACGCACACATAGAACACTCACAAACATACGCGCACACACCAAAATACATCAGGCAATATGGAGGAGGGGGGGGCGAAGGGCTTTTAGGTGGGGGTGGATATGGTGGGCATGGTTACTAGTACTAACCGCGCTCGGCGTATGGCTGCTGCTGGCATGCTGCTGCTGTGGCTGTGATGCTGCTGCTGTTATGCTGCTTGTGCCAACTTGCTTGCCGCCTTCTCTGGCACTTCTCCCGCCTCTGCTGCTACTGCTGCTGCTGCTGTTACAGCCGTCGGTTATGGTGCATGGCACCTTTCGAGATGAACGTCTTCTTGAGCGAGCTCCAAGCGCTGCGTGCTGATAAGACGGGCCAGGGCAAGGCGAGGAAGGGATCTCTGGAGGAGGAGGATGATGGAGTTGCCGTCTGTGTGTTTACAGGAGGCCCCCATGATACAGCCTTGGAAATACAAATATTACTAGGGGTGGCTACAGGAGTAGAATCGCTATATTTTCATGAGTATGTGACGACCGATTGCGTGCACGCATACACGCTTACTTGTGTCGACTCTAGCGCTAGCATATGTAGAAAATTACATGACGTGGGCGGGGCACAAGCACATGTATACACTCTGTGTTTCCAGCACTTTGACGTCTGGGTGATAAATAAAATGGGTGAATTCAATTTGACTGGTGTGAATGTTGCATTTTCAGATTCTGCGATGTTACAGTAGCATCCCGGGACATAGAAGCTGCCAGATAGAAACTGCAGTCTGGAATTGGGCCGGTTTCTTCCCTGTGATTGGGTGCGCGGCAAGCTGTTTTCGGTCTTCCTTATCAAAAAATCGGTCTGCCTTATCAAAAATCGGTCTCAAAAATTGGCAATTCTCAAAAAATCGGTCTTGAAAAATCCGAGTCGGTCTTCCTTGTCAAGAATCGGTCTTCAAAAAACGGTCTTCCTTATCAAAAATAAGAGTTATGGAGGGTGCAGAAACTCGCTGGCTGGGGTGGCATTTTTTTAATGGTTTATAGAAACAACGCTGGCAGGCTGGATGCTGGCTTCATCAGTGTTTGCTTAGAAACACGCTGGCTGGGTCATTTCGGTGGTTTCTATGTCCCGGGATGACCCTGTATGATGCAGAGTAACATTCGTATGTACCTGTGCGCTGGGGCGCGCGGCGACGGAGGAGCTCCAACGCTGCCGCGCAATAAGAGCGATAATTCGTTCAAGAAGACTTTGTCTCATGAATATTCGCCCCCAAGACCTTCTTCTATTTCACGAACCACCTCTTTGGTTTAGGAACACCAACTCTTTGGTTGAGGCGCGCCATCTTTCTAAGGCCACAAACTGCCACAAACTCTTTGTCAAAGACTTTGGAAAGTGTCGTTGGTCGAAGTTCACGTCGTGGCTATATATAAGCCGTGAGAATCACGTGAGGTGGGCTCGGCGTCCGTTCAGTTTCAAAGTTCTAATACACGCATCTTGATCGATCTGCATTTGCCTCGTCTGACGCATGTGCATGACGCCCGGCGCCTTTCTCATGTGCGCTGTGTCAGTGTCTGAACGCGTCCATGCGGAGCCATTCTGAAAAGCTCGCGATCTCCCGAAAGGGGTCATCGCTATAAGCCATGGCCTAGGGGTTCGTGTCGGCGAGAGTTTTAGCCCCAAACCACCGGGCTCCCGGGCCCATCCGATCTCAGGATCATTGATAGACAGATTGGTAATGTGGGAAAAACAGAAAAATGTACATATCTATCTATCTATCCATTCGAGTCAATCTATCTATCTAACTATCTATCTATCTATCTGTGCAACTTTGTATCTGTATATCTATTCGCACGTAGGTATGCATGCATCTGCTGTTGCACACATGTGCGCTGATCCTCATACACATATGTATGAGCACCGTATGTAGGCAGGCATACCGGCGGTCGCCGAAGGCGCTCTTGTGCTTCTGAAGTGCACTAGCAAATGCTTGTCTCCCGCCCTGCACACTCGACTCAAACTTAGTCGGTGCGCGTGCGCGTGTACACATACACATCCATACATACATACCTACATACTTGCATGCATGCATGCATGTATATATACATGTGTATGTGTACACACACAACACACATACATCTTGTCTTCTAGGGTGCACCACCAGATCCTTGCTTCACTCCCTCTATTACACCCGACCACACAATGAATTGTATACGCGTGTATGCACTTACATACATACATACATAAATACTATCACACGTACATGCATGCATGCATGCATATATATACACACACACCACACACATAGACATGCACACAAACACACACACACCTACAAATAATGTGTACTAATGAGTCACGCAGTGCCGAAATTAGAGGTCTCAACACAAAACCAAACACGCAAGAGAGAGCCTGAGAGAGAGAGAGAGGGATAAAGGGAAAGAAAAAATCCAGAAGGGAAACCGTGAGGTTTGAAGACCCCACTCGGAAAAGAGGCATACTTTGAACAAGAGAAGGCATTTCAACGTGAAGACTCAGAAAACACGGGCATATGTTATATTCATTTGTTTACACACTCACACACACCGTGACATACCTATATATACTATGATATAATATGATAGTCACGGTACATATATGTATATATGTACATATATATGTAAAAATTTGTACACGTAGGTATACCAGTGTGTGTGTGTGTGTGTAAACCGTTACAAATGAATATAACATGTGTATAGTCGGGTCATCGAACTTCAGGATCAGATCTCTGAAGGTCTGTCACGGTACCGTAACGGGCAATCTTCAGGATTCCACAGTGACGCTGACTTCAATCAATACTCCGAGGTAACTTTTGAACGGATTCCATACATGCCAGAATGAGTTCACTGTGACAAAAAGACAGCTAATATGGACGGTCGCTACCGTGACAGAATTCCGTGAGGTTTGCGATGCACGCAGACGAGAGGAAGGTGGGATGTGTGAATGATAACCAAAGGTGCTCCTCAATAAAACACCAGCCGTATATACAGGGGCCGTGAAACTTGAAGCCGTAACGGATTCCTTCTTACAAGTTCTAGAAGGTGTTCTATGTATAAAGCGAACTGGTGATGTCCGAGTCCCCTGTCCACACGAATGACCCTTGAGTGGCATCAGCAATGGCCAGGCCGCAGTGGGTCGTGTCTATAGTTTACCGGCAAGACGGAAACGGATTCGCTCTCACACAGTGGTATGATACATCAGGAGCGCAACAGGGATGAAGCATGAATCCTGTATTCATACACACACTTGACACCTCATCAGGCGCACTTTCTGTGCGCCTTCTGTCCTCGGCAGCTGGAGCCACACGTGCGCCCTCTAGGTGCACTCTCTTGTGCGCCCCCGTCTTCAGCGGCTGGTATCATGACTCCACTGACAACTCATACTACAGAACTGGGTCTGTTCCGAGTCACACGTGCGAAGCCGAGAGCGCTACGCAGCGCCCTGCACGTCGACGACTGGTGATTGGGACTTCTTCAAGTTCCCCTGAAATTAGCGGCAAGGGCGGTGACTGGTGCCGATGAGTTGACCGAGGGGTGTTATGACCGCATCGGAGGGAACTTTCAGGGTTTACAACTGACAGTGTAGAACAAGATTTTGGACATCGATGAGGCAATGGTGATGGTCACGGTAAACTTGTATGTCCTGCGTCCCCAGGATGAAAAAAATTGACGGATTCCTGTCAACTTTGTCAATTTATCGTCAATAGGTATATTTTGAAGCAAACACTCGGAAAATTCCGAGTGGAAACTCATAAGTGACGAGAAGGGAAGAGAGCAGACACAGCCGCCCGCCCAACACTCTCACTCAAATAGCATCCCGAGTCTCTCAACAAACTCGTTAACATATTTTTCCTCAAGTTCATTTTTACAGTTGGTTCGAACTCAAGACACCAAGAGCAAGTGTGCGTGCGCGTAACTGTGACAGTCGCCGCACCAACAGTCATTGGCGCGCGTTGGCGAGGGGCGTTTGGCCCGAGCCACCGTGCGCCACAGCGGGAAAGACATCGACTTTCTCAGATCAGACAAGTAGTTGTTGACTCTGAATTCCATACTTTGTCCGAATTCAAAAGAGAGGGTATTTACCACCTTTTTCTAAAAATAAAACACTTCTGTTTTGAAGTGTGGGGTCCAGACCGGACCCTGGCCAGGAGTCCGACCCCTGTGCCACGCGACGGCTCCGGGGCTATTGACAAGAGTGTGTGTGAGTACATTGAGAGAAGTTTGGGGCCTGTTCGCGGCAACCTGCCTCCTCTACTTCTTCTTTTTGCCCTTCTTCCCGCCTTTTTTCTTCGACTTGGCATATGCTTCGCGGCCCTTGTGTCCACGCAACACGTTCTGGATGGCGAGCGCTGCGTCGTTTAGCCGCTTTGCCTTGGCATGTTTTTCCAGCTCGTTTGCTGCCTGCATGCACTCGAGCACAGCGTCGGCCCCCTCGATGAGCCGAAATGCCTCAAAATGATTTTCGAGGCGGCGCATGCGCGCCTTTTCGGCAGAGTACTGCTCCGTGAGCGACACGATTTGCTCGTTCAACTCCTCCATTGCTGTGTCGTAGCCTTCGATGTTGTCTCCCACCTCGTGCTCTTTTTTACTCGACAGCTTTTTTAAGTTTTTCTCTGCCTCCATGTTGTCGTTTTTCGTCTTGGCCAGACTGTCACGCAACCCCTTGAGCTTTTTCTCGAGCCCCTGTACCTCCACCTCGTGAGCATCGCTGTCAACCGACGAGTTGCCCTCCCCCACAGCCTTGCCCGCATTTGCTGTCATCTGTTGTAGCTCCGCCTTTTCCGCTTCGAGCGCAGCAATCTGGTTGTCGCGTGCCTTGACAGCCTTTTCGCGGTCGCGCTTCACAGTGGCAAGATCCTTTGTCAGCATGCGTTCCTGGTCTGTCAGAGTGCGCTCGCGCGCTGAGACATTTTCAAAGTGCTCCTTCTCTGACTTGTCCTCCTCCACCGAGGTCGAGAGCGAGCGCAGCGTCTGCTGCCGCAGCGTGGTGAGCACGTTTTGAAAGCGCACAGCCAGCGCTGCCTGCTCCTGGTCCACGCTCTGCTGCAGCCGCTTTTCGACGCTGGGATTGCGCTTCAGGAACCGGCAGATCTCACGCGTGTTCTTGCGCAGCCGCCGCGCAATGTCGAAAAAGTCGTGCACAATGGCGTCCTGTGCGTCGTGCTGCTCCGAGTCTGCTACAAACTCTGAAACTGGGCCCTCCAGCTGCGAGGCGAGCACGCAAAACTGCTTCTCGAGCTCGCGCTGCATGACAAAGAAGCGCTCGTTTTCCTGCCCTACCAGGCTGGCAATGTCGTTTGCGTCGGCCAGGGTCTGCGGCGTAACGCTAAATGCCATCCGCAGGTCGACCATCAGCTCGTCCAGCACCGCACAGATGCGCTGTGCCTCGACGTTTGTCAGCTGGTATTGCCCACTCATATTCGCCATCGTGGCGCCCGCCGGCGCCCCAATCAAATTTGATTCTGCCCGCCCGTCACGGACCACCTCAGTTCGCAACCAACAGCACGCCCTCACTATCAATCACTGCCACTGCGATCACTCACACAATCACAACCAACAGTACGCCCTCCGTGTCAATCACTGATGCTGCGATCACTGATCGCTTGCATGATCGCAGCGGCAGTGACAGTGTCTGCGGTCAACGGACATGCAATCCACGAACCGATTGAAGGAACACATATTAACACGAACTGCGCACGTGTCGAAAATGGCATCAAAGGCGAGAGAGACGCCGGATGTGGCAGGCAAGAGACTGCAGGCGCAGCTGGACGCGATATGCCCCAGCCTGCAGGTATGTATGTATGTGTGTGTGTGTCTTTATTGGGCGTGATGTCTTTGTCTCTATTGTGATTTGCAACCTCGAGGGACGTTGCTAACAGCCCAATACCACAGCCGGCGCCGCATCCGCGAGGATACCCTGTGAATCGCGACGAGATGGACGAGTTGTGTGAGGACGATGATGAGCGCAGCCGCCTGCAACAGGTTGGTAGACGCATGGCCTAGTTTGCATGCCATGCTAGGTTGCATTACATTACATTGCCATGCCCGCGCACTCCGATTGGATCCCACACTCCCCCCTGCCAGTTGTGCGACCGCCTTGCCCGATGGCGTGCTGGACCCACCTCACCGACCGCTGCCACTGATAACGCCTCCATGACCACAGGCCATTGATAGTAGCGCACAAGGAGACTGCCCACTGTGCCAGCGCGTGACGCTCAAGCCCGAGTCGACGGGGCTTGCAGCGCAATGGAAAGTTGACTTGGCACGCCTGGAATGGACACTTGCGCATGTTACACCCGCCTGCCTTCACTGCTGCACTGCCAGCAACACCGATGCGCTGCTCAATGCAGCACTGTCTGTGTCAGATAGCGCGGGCGAGGCCGCTCTGCAAGGTGTCTCGGTGCATGTGCTCGCAGCAAACGGGCACGCACAGGATAAGGGCGAGCTCGTGCAGGCAGCACTCAACGTGGGGCACAGCATCAAGATCTTGGCAGGTAACCTCCCGTGCCGCGTTGTCAACGTCAAAGACAAGACTTTTTTGGCCCCGGGAGAGGTGCCTGCACTATGCATAGCAATGCTGGCCTCTGCGCGCGCGGGAGGAGGCAAACAGACAGTTGCCAAGTCCGCCGCCAAGAGTGTTGACATGGGAAAAGACAGTGCTGCAAAGAGGAAACGCATGCAGGTGGAGGAGGAGGACTCGGGAGATGACTCCGGGGGGGACTCGGGCTCGGGGGAGGAGGAGGTGAAGGTGGTCAAAGTGAAGACGCCTTCAAAAACACCATCCAGCACTCCCGTGAATGCAGCAAAGAAGCATGCGAAAACACCGGCCAAGACCCTGTCTTCAAAGACACCCGCCAAAAAGACCCCATCTTCAAAGACACCCGTCAAAAAATCGCCTGGCAAGACCCCTAGATAAAAGCGTGGCATCGCACAGCGAGGAAACAGGCCGGGATCATGTCAGTGTGTGAAGAGGGGGTGAGGAGTGGGCAGTTGATTGCCTTGGCCGAGCAGAGGAGGGCGCTTCAAACTTAACTAACAACTTGCACCACTCGGGTTACCTTTGCTTCCGAGAGATTTCATGCACAAGCCAAGAGATTTTTAGTGTGCACGAAGATTTTCTAACCCTGTGTGCCGAAATACTCTCTATTTGTGGCGCACTTTTTTGAAAAAAAACTTCATGATTACCCTGGGCGCGAAGAGGTGACCCCTTCGGTGTTGCGTCACACACATCAGTCGAGCGATAGAGCGCCCACAAACAAGACTTTCCACCGCGCGTCCAGTGAGCAACGCCCACGCACGAGACCATGTCACAAATCAGAACGTTTAGTTTAGGCCCCTTTTAGGTCAAACGTACCTTTTGGAAAGTCTTTTTTTCCAAGCCAGTTCGCGAGCAGCTTGCAATTTCAGCCAGCAGTTCATATTTTCCGTGTTTACAAAAGAAACGTTAAATGAGAAGGGACTGCCTGAGAGCAAAAACATGACGGATGGGCAACTGCACCGCTGAGCCTCAGCGGTTGCAGTTGCCCATCAGTCATGTTTTTGTCAGGCAGTCTTTACCAATGCACTCCCCTCTTACTATGACCCAATGCACTCCCCTCTTGACCGCATTACTCTGGTCCACTCCAGTGGGCACGCGGCGACGTCGGGCTAAAGCCCTCCTCCGCCGCGCGCCCCGGCTCAGCGGTTGCAGTTGCCCATCCGTCATGTTTTTGCTCTCAGACAGTCAAGTTCAAGTTGGCAACTTTAATGAATTCTGTTTGGCGTCGGCAATGCGCATTAGATTCCTGACAGCCTGAATGAAAGAATACGAGTCTTCCTGGTCTTGTCGGTTTCGAATTTACCCGGCCCGGGAAGGCCTTGGATGATTGCATGTCTGGGTTCACTGTGACGTTCGGAATCGGACAGCGTGGCGGGCAGTCAGGCTGTCAACATCTCCAGGAACTTGAAACATGAAACCTTGAAGTTCATCAACCTCAACGAGTTTCCGACTTCAGGTCAGAATCGTGACTCTGTTTGAGCACCACGTATTGCACAAATTCGTGGCATGAAAAATAGTCCGAGTCCAAAAGAGAGAAAGATACAGACCAGGGGCGGGGGGGGCATGACATGGAAAGGGCTCCTGGATCTCAGTCACTGAGTGGGCTTTCCAACAGCAAGAAATACCGTTGCAAAGAAATTCAAGGTCCGAGTTCGTGCGCTGGTTTTGGTGGAGTTCGTGCACTTATTTTTGTCACGAGTTTTGATGCTGGGGCGCGCAGCAGGTCCGCAGTGGAAAGGCATAAAATTTGACAACGTTAATCTTACATTTGCTTGTCCGAGGATGTGCTGCGCGTGGCCGTTTTGGGACGTACTTTTACATCCTTTTGCTGCTATGCGACCATGTTTGCACATGGTGATAGCAAAAATCGTTGACATGCATGCACTGATGCCTGCTGGTGTGTGTATGGTGTGGTGTACCTTGAATTGCAGGCATTACAGCGGCGGTAGTGCTGCTTGGAGGTGTACATGCCTTCGTGCCCCCGACGTTTTCACGCGCATCTGGTGAGATACAGTCGTTCGTTTTAAAAATGCATCGCTGTCCTCACCCCGCACCTATGGATACACGCCGCTTGTGCATTTAATCGATAGTGTGTCTGATAATAAAACAACTTCACTCTTGACCCCACAATAGGCTTGAGGCTTCGCAATGCTCAACCTGCAATTTCGACCCGCCAGATCCGCACAGTCGGTAGCCGAGCAACTGGAGGTGTGTAGATGTGCGGTAGCAATTAATTTGGATTGGGTGTCTGTCCATTAAAGCATGCCTGTATGTCTGTATTGCACGAGTATTTCTCGCGTGCGGGCGTTCCGACCTGCAAATGTGCAGGCCAAGTGTAGAGCACTTAAATAAATATTTATTTACACAGGCGGCATTCAGTCGGCACGTATGGTGACGCAGGAGCTGGCCGAAGCAGTGCAGCATGGGGTTTGTTTGTGTACGTGTATGCGTCCGTGTGTGTGCAAGTGTCTCCCTTTTCAATACAAATCGATCCCCAAAAAAGAACCCTAGTGGTCCGCTAAGCGGCGGGGCGAGTAAGCCATGAATTGTGAGCTTCAACTTTCGAATTCCCTGCATATTAATGTACGAGTGAGGGAACACAACCAAACAGCACATTTTTCCTTGAAATCTCTTGGAATTGTGATAACGGAATCTTGTGTGATGAAAACAGGTGGCTGCAGGCTTGGATCCGGCAGCTATCCACATGGCGTAAGTACTTCTCTGCTATCTTTTGTATACAACAAATAAAAAGAACTCGACTCCATCTTCTGCACGGCGTATGCAGCAAACTGGGTAGTGCGAAGATGCAGAATGTATTATTTGTAGTGTGTGTGTGTGCGGCGATGTGTGTGTGTGGGGGGTAGTGTTTTTACACTGTGTATGTGTGCGTGCGCGCGCGTGTGCATGTGTGTGTGCACCCTCCTGTGTGTGTGTACTCTCCTGTGTGTTTATTGGTTCTCATACGCCCCCTCCCACGCTTTCCCGCGTCCGTTGCCTCTCGCTTGCTCGCTCGTGCGCGCACCCTCTGTGATGTGCTTTTATTCTTTCAACGTTTCAAATATCAGATTTGCGGATCAGGGCTCGAATCTGGCGGGAAAGTTCTTCCAGGTGTGTGTTTTATTTGTGTGCATGTACGTGTGTATGCATGTATTGAGATGCACACGTTTGCATGTGTGCGTGTGTATGTGTGCGTGCGTGCGTGCGTGCGTGCGTGCGTGCGTGCGTGTGTGTGTGTGTGTGTGTGCGTGTGCGTGTGCGTGTGCGTGTGCATGTTCATGTGCATGTGCATGTGCATGTGCGTGTGCATGTACGTGTAAGTGTGTGCGTGTCTGTCTTTGTGTTTGTGTCTGTGTCTGTCTGTGTCTGTGTCTATGTCAGCGTCGGTGCCTGTGTCTGTGCCTGTGCATGTGCCTGTGTGTGTGTGTACGCGCGCGCGAGCATGTGTGCTTATGCATTTGTATGTATGTATGCGCGAGTGTGCGTGTGTGCGCGCGCGCATCCGCTCGCGTGTGCGTGCGGTGACTTTGTGCATTTGTGTGTGTAGTTGTGTGGGTTTGTGCATGCGTGTGCCTGCATGTTTGGAACCTACCTGCATCAGAAATTCCTCTTCCCCCGTCCCCCACTCCCCCCACCCCCCTCCCCTCCAGGCGTCCCTGCTGCCCTACCTAGGGTTTCTTTATCTTCTCAAAAATGGCGATAAAAACCGAGTTCCGCAATTATCGTTTTTTGGGTTTCAGTTTCTCCTGCTGTTTGTCATCGGTATATCTCTTTGGGTGGGCTGGCGGGTGGGTGAGTGGGTATTGAGTGAGTGGGTCTTTAGG
>Ga0335398_10008281_pt1 | contig 12392 bp, 10 predicted proteins | sample BON03_FD_205742 | JGI IMG/M metagenome (GOLD analysis project Ga0335398, IMG submission 205742) | Freshwater microbial communities from Lake Bonney liftoff mats and glacier meltwater in Antarctica - BON-03 (spades assembly) (version 2) | ecosystem: Environmental > Aquatic > Freshwater > Ice >...
ACACCACCCACGACCTCCGGCACACCACCAAGGGTGCGCACAATGCCACCCATGAAAGCATGCAAATCGCCACGCCACGCAGATGCAATGACCGGCGCATGATCCTTGGTTCCAAAAACCAGATGGTAATGCATGCAGAGATGGGTCGATGGCATGGTTGGGATTTTCCTCCGCTCCTGCCGGGGCGGATCACTGACCGTATCGAATTCCGGTGGTTTGCACCACCGGCTAATTTCCTAATGGACCCTCCGGGTCTTAACTGAACATGCTCACCCACCGAAAACAGCGAAGAACCCGATTTTGGTCTGAACGCGTTGCGCCGGAGAGAACGGGCTGGAACGCTGCCAGGCCAAATCATGATCGCATTGCCACAAATAATTCAAGGCGGGATGGGAGTCTCCGTGTCGGGATGGAAGTCGTGGCGGCTCGCCAGCTTCAACTCGGAGACATTGGCGGCCACTTTGCCCGCGCATTGGCAGTCTTCCCGTTCCCTGGGATCGCGCAGAAATTTTGGAACCACTATTTCATCCGCAGTGGTAAACCTCAGGAGATGCCGTTTCGGCCGGTGCTGATGCCATCACGTGCTCTGCGATATTTGGAGCGATGCTGGCGGGGGTTGATGTCGTGCTCATGGGCGCCGGGATCCCGCGCACGATTTCCGGTGCGCTGGATGATTTGGCAGCCGGACGTCCAGACGAGCTCCGTCTCGATGTCGATGGCGCAACATCCGAAGATCATTTTGCCACGGCGTTTGATCCTGCGGCATTCTGCCGAGGTGAGGTGCCAGAACCAAAACGGCCGTGCTCGAAATATTGCGAGCGCCGGGATCAGAGACGATGTTCGCTGGCTGACGGAGAGGTAAAATTTTTGCGATTTGCCATGTTGCGCCTCGACAGTTCGGGGGGGTTGTTAGTAACCAAATGGCGTCGCGCGCGTTTTATGGATATCTTGAACCTTTTGTTGTCACCCGAAATTTTTCTCGTCTGGACCTCATTGGTCAAGACGTTGGTCCTCCTTGGTATCATTCTTGGACTCGTCTCCTACACGGTTTACGCGGAACGCAAAGTCAGCGCATTCATTCAAAACCGCGTCGGCCCGAATCGGGTAGGTATCCCGCTGACCAACGTGCGCCTGCTTGGCCTCGGACAGCCGATCGCGGATGCATTGAAACTTCTGCTGAAAGAAAATTTCATCCCGAATAGCGTCAACAAGTTCTACTACTACATCGCGCCCAAGCTCGCGATGATCCCGCCGATCCTCGTGCTGGCGGTATTGCCCTTTGGCAGCGAATTGTTTGGCGTGCCGATGGTTATTGCGGACATCAATATCGGGGTGCTGTATGTCTTCGCCGTCTCGTCGCTCGGGGTGTATGGCATCGTGCTAGCCGGGTGGGCGTCCAACTCAAAATATCCATTTCTCGGCGGAATCCGGTCCAGTTCGCAGATGATCTCCTATGAGTTGGCACTCGGGCTTTCAGTGGTTCCGGTATTTTTGATCATCGGAACATTGAGCCTGCCAGAAATCGTTGACTGGCAGGTGAAAAACGGATGGCTCGTATTCCCTTTCTGGCCCCAGGGATTCAGCATCGAAGCTGCGATGCACGATCCGAAAATCATCATCGACTCCATCGTAGCCGGATTTTCCGTCCAGCGAATCCTTCTATGGATTCCCATGCTGATTTCGTTTGTTATCTTCCTTGTTGCTATGTTTGCGGAAACGAACCGCGCTCCATTTGACTTGCCAGAAGCTGAGCAGGAGCTGGTCGGCGGGTATCACACCGAGTATTCCGGCATGGGATTTGCGCTTTTTTTCCTGGGTGAATATGCGGCAATGATCGCCGGATCGGGAGTTATCGTTACATTGTTCCTCGGCGGTTGGAGTCTGCCGCTCGTCCCTGATGGCTCGGCCACTTCGTTTCTTGGATTGCCGTTCATTCCGGCATGGATGGCTGGCGCGCTCTGGGGATTGGTGAATATTGGCGTGTTTTTTGCGAAAGTTTCTGCCCTGTTGTTTTTCTTTATCTGGGTGCGGTGGACAGTCCCCCGGTTTCGTTATGACCAACTCATGAAATTGGGATGGTATTTTTTCTTCGAACTCGCGCTCGTGAATATTTTTATTACCGCAATCGTTCTGGCATTCGTTAAATTTTAGGTTATGGCACTCGTTCTTCAACGTCCCAAATTATCCCTCGCCGAGAGGCTTTACCTCCCGGCCTTGCTGGGCGGTCTGTTTCTGACCATCAAACATTTCGTCAAAACAATGACCGGCGCGACGAAAGTCACGATGCAATACCCCGAGCAAAAGTGGGATGACCAACTCCCGGATTGGTATCGCGGGGCACCTACGCTGGTTAAGGACGAATGGGGTCGCGAACGCTGTGTCTCCTGCCAGCTATGCGAGTTCATCTGCCCGCCGCGTGCAATCACGATTAAATCCGAGGAAATCCCTGTCGAAGATCGTTGGTCGAAAGTCGAGAAGCGGCCAAAAGTATTTGAGATCGATATGATCCGCTGCATCTATTGCGGGCTGTGCGAAGAAGTCTGTCCAGAACAAGCGATCTTCCTCCGGAAGGATTATTCTATCACTGGACTTAGCCGGGCCGAGATGGTCCATGATAAAGAAAAACTCTACGAGTTGGGTGGAGTGATGAATGGCGTCGTGAATAAGTGGAACGAAAAAAAGTAGTCGAGGCAGCTTCGTGGTGGTAGAACCTCCCGCGAACCGCAGAAACGCTTCTATTACTTCAATTCCTTAACCACCGTGTCGCTGATTTTATTCTGGATCTTTGCCGCCATCATGCTTGCTGCCGGGCTTGGCGTTGTGTTTTCCCGGAGCCCCGTGAATTCTGCGATGTGCCTTGTGCTGGCATTTGTCGCGTTGGCCGCGCTCTTCATCACGCTGGACGCATTTTTCATCGCCGTGATCCAAGTCCTTGTCTATGCGGGTGCGGTGATGGTGTTGTTTTTATTCATCATCATGCTTCTGGACTTGAAATCGGAACGCACCCGGAAGCTCAACATCCCCGCTTGCGTGGGTGGAGCATTGGTGATTGGCGGGTTTGTCGGGCTGCTCGTCAAAGTCATCGCCTCGAATCCCGCTTTCCAGGCGACCAAGCCTGCGCTCTCTGGTCCGGTGGATGATGTGCACGCCGTCGGGATGACTCTATTTCTAGACTTTAATATGCCCTTTCAAATCATTGGGGTGCTCCTGCTGGTCGCCACGGTGGGTGTCGTCCTGCTCAGTAAGCGCCAACTCGATTGACCTCCATGGCTCCCACACTTGCCCATTATCTCGTCGTCAGTGGATTGCTTTTTACGCTCGGCATGACAGCCGTGCTGCTCCGCCGGAATATCCTCATCATTTTCATGGGGCTGGAGCTGATGCTCAACGCGGCCAATCTTTCTCTCGTCTCGTTTTCGAGATTTAATCTGTCGCCTGCGGGGCTCCCCGCCTACGACGCGCAGATCCTCGTTTTCTTTATCATCACTGTTGCCGCGGCGGAGGTCGCCGTGGGGCTTGCTATTATTGTCGCGCTTTACCGCTCGCTCCAGACAACACACGTCGAAGACTTGGACACGCTGAAGTTTTAATCCATGACACCGCAATCCGCAGCATGGTTCATTTTGTTCACCCCGCTCGTCATGGCGGTGGTGATTTTGTTTATCGGAAAACTTGGCAAGCCCGTCAGCTCTGGACTTGCCATTGCAGGAGCTGCTTTTACCTGCGTGCTGAGTTGGTGGTTGTTTGCGGGCGCGGACTTTGTTGATCCCGTTCGTATCGAGTGGATCGATTTTGGAAAACTCGTTGGGGCCGAGTCGCCGGCGCAGTTTTATGTTCCGATCGGGCTGACGATCGATGCGCTGAGCAAGGTGATGTTGCTTGTGGTCACCACGATTGCGACCCTGGTTTTCATTTATTCCGTAGGCTATATGGCGACCGAAGAGGGATATACCCGATTCTTCGCCGCGCTGTCGCTCTTCCTCTTTTCCATGCTCGGGATTGTCCTCGCGGACAATTTCGTGATGATGTTCATTTTTTGGGAGTTGGTCGGCGTGAGTTCGTTCATTCTGATTGGGCATTATTTCGGCAAGGATTCGGCAGCCGAGGCGTGCAAGCAGGCATTTACTGTGAACCGCATCGGCGACTTTGGGTTCATGCTGGGAATTCTTGTCTTCTGGTTTGTCACTGGCAGCGTGATATTCTCCGAAGTCGGATCCTCGCTTGGTGGATTTGACGAGGCTCCAATCTGGCTGAACGTCGCAGTGATTCTTGTGTTTTGTGGCACGGTCGGAAAGTCCGCCCAACTTCCCCTGCATGTGTGGCTGCCCAATTCCATGGAGGGTCCGACTCCGGTTTCCTCGTTGCTTCACGCTGCTACCATGGTCGCTGCGGGCATTTACATGCTGGCGAGGATTTTCCCCATCGTTCTCGCGGCGCCGATTGCGTTGGAAGTTATCGGATGGATTGGTGCTCTGACCTGCTTTGTGGCTGGGCTGATGGCAATTCAGCAAAACGACATCAAGCGCATCCTTGCTTACTCCACGATTTCGCAGTTGGGATACATGGTGCTCGGTGTCGCGGTTGGCCCGGTGTGGGGAATTCCGATGTTTCACCTCTTCACCCACGCGTTCTTTAAGTGCCTCTTGTTTCTCTGTGCAGGCTCAGTGATCGTGGGGATGCACCACAAGCAGGACATTTGGGAAATGGGCGGACTTGCAAAAAAGATGCCGATCACTTTCCTCGCGATGGTCATTGGAACCTTGGCTCTTATTGGTTGCCCGTTTTTTGCCGGCTCATTCAGTAAAGATCTGATCATCGAATACGCACTGGGCAAAAGTATGCTCTGGTATTGGATTTCCGCCGGTGCGGTCGTTCTGACCGCCGCCTACATGACACGGCTCATCGTTGTGGTATTCTTCGGGGCTCCGCGCACGGATCACGCCCGTAAGGCGCAAGAGTCTTCGTTGATAATGACTGTGCCGCTTATGCTGCTTTCGCTTGCAGCTTTCGGTGCAGGTTATCCGATCATTCAAAAACAATTCATCCCCATCACCCATCCCGAGAATCTTGCTTGGTGGGCACACCCGGTGATTCTCGGGTTTCTGGTTCTCGGCGTCGTATCTGCCATTCTTATCTACCGCCGAGCGGGTGCGAAAGACCCTGTGTCTATTCCGGCATTCGCCAATCGCCTGTATATTGACGACTTCTACACGTGGCTGGTCCGATGGGCGCAGGACGGCACTGCTTCTTTACTCGGCTGGGTGGATCGTTGGATTATCGAGGGTGTCGGGGTTCAGTTCACGGCCAAGCTAACTTGGTCGGTCGGCTTTGCGCTGCGCTTTCTCCAGTTTGGTAACATCCAAGCGTACGTGTTCTTCTTCGGCGCGGGCGTGGTCGCGCTCATCTACTTTCTGTTTGCTACGACATGAGTGATATCAGCCCGCTTTTTCTTCTGACTCTGCTGCCCCTCTTGGCAGCGGGATTTATCATGCTCGGTGCGAATGCCCGGCTCACCGCGCGTGTTTCGTCTGTCATCTTGTTCGTGCTCACGTGCGTCCTGATTTTTAAATACGACCGTGTGGCAGGTGATTTCCAATTCGTGGGCGGATGGACTGTCTCGGAAGCGATGGGATTGTCGCTGTTGTTTGGCGCGGACGGCCTGTCGCTGGCAATGCTGTTTTTGGCCTCGATCGTCACCGTGGCTGCCGTCTGGGTCATTCCTCCCATCAAAGACCGTCAAAATCTGTTTTACGCCTGCATATTACTGATTTCGACTGGTGTGGTCGGAGCATTTGCGTCTCTCGACGTGTTGTTCTTTTATGCCTTCCATGAGGTAGCGCTCATTCCAACGTTCCTCCTGATCGGTATCTGGGGCAGCGGAGACCGCCAAGCCGCCGCCTGGAAAGCGACCATTTATCTCGGGCTCGGCAGCTTCGTACTTCTCCTCGGTATCATCGGTCTTTACAGCGCGATGCCTGTGGGTATCCGGTCCTTTGATCTGCGCGTGATCCAAGAGGCTGCCGCCGCGGGAGTCCTCAAACCGGACGACTGGGTGTATCTGCTCCTGCTTTTCGGATTTGGAACCTTGGTGTCCTTGTTTCCGTTTCACTCGTGGGCTCCGCAAGCCTATGCGAGTGCTCCGACACCAGCAGCAATGCTTCACGCCGGGGTGCTCAAGAAGTTTGGCGCCTATGGTCTCCTGCGTCTCGTACTGCCAGTGTTCCCAGAGGCGATGGCCACATATGCGAACCTATTGCTGGTATTGCTCGTTGGTAATTTGCTGGTCATCGGGCTCGTGACAATTTCTCAAAAGCGCCTCGATTGGACGTTGGGCTATTCCAGCGTGATGCATATGGGGTATATTTTCCTCGGGTTTGCAGCGCTCAACGAATTGAGCCTCAGCGGTGCAGGGCTGCTCATGGTGGCTCATGGATTGTCCATAGCAGCGCTTTTCGCGCTGAGCGGTGCGATCCGCGAAAAGACAGGCACCCTGGACTACTCCGAACTCGGCGGCCTCGCCCGCGTCGCTCCCAAGCTGGGGCTGCTCTTTGGCTTTGCAGTCATGGCATCGATCGGGTTGCCCGGATTTGCCAATTTTCCGGGTGAATTGCTCGTATTTTTCGGTGCGTTTTCCAGTCCCATTGCCACCCCCGCGATCTTGGGCTTAAGCAATTTCCAATGGGCAACGGTCGTCGCCGTGTGGGGTGTTGTGATTTCTGCTGTTTATATGTTACGGGCGTATCGCAAAGTTTTCTTTGGTACGATGCCGGATCGCTGGGCTTCATTGACTGATGTCGATACGCTGACCCGCTACGCAGTGGTGCTCCTTATCATCGCCATGCTGGTGATCGGATTCTATCCCCAGCCCATTTTGGAACTCATTACCCCATCCCTGCTGCCGTGAGTAATTTTGTCGGACTAAATCCTGTCTTCCTGGAGGCCTACGTGGTCGTGCTGGGAATTGTCCTGCTCATGGTCGAGGCTTTTGTGCCCAGGCTGAAAAAATCTGCCATTGCGTATGCGGGGATGATTGGGCTCGGCCTCGCGCTCATCGCCACATTTTTCTGCACCCCCTCTGCAATCCCCGCAGATGCAGCGTACGCAGCATATTATACCGGTGATGCACTGGCGATATTCTTCAAACAGTTCGCGCTCCTGACGACCATCCTCGTCCTGGTGATGGCCGTCGAGTATACTCCAGTGCTGGAGACCGGCATGGCCTCCAACAAGCCGGGTGCCGGAGTAGGCGAATTCTACACACTGCCCATTCTTACCTGTGCGGGTTTGATGTGGATGGCATCAGCCACCGATTTCATCACGATATTCGTAGCCCTGGAGCTCGTAACGATATCATTCTACATCCTCGTGGCGTTTATGCGCCGCAGCAAAGCATGCCTCGAAGCGGGCACTAAATACCTGATTCTCGGTGCCCTTTCCACAGGGTTCCTCGTTTATGGAATCACTTGGATCTTCGGCGCAACCGGGCACACCAACCTCGCGCGGATTGCTGAGGCGCTGCCCCAAATGGCGGCTACGAGTCAGACATCGCTTTTGTTCGGCATCGCTCTTGTGCTTGTGGGGCTGGGGTTCAAGGTCGCGGCTTTTCCGTTCCAATTCTGGGTTCCTGATGTTTATCAAGGGGCGCCTACGCCGGTGACGGCATTTCTTTCCGTTGGCTCCAAAGCTGCAGGATTTATTGTATTGCTGCGCGTGCTAGAGCCATTTTTTGTGATTCCGGTGCTCCAGGAAAAAATTGTCGCGGCCGTAGCGCTGCTTGCAGGGATGACCCTGATTTTCGGAAATCTTGCAGCGCTGCCTCAAACCAACCTGAAGCGGCTGCTCGCGTATTCGAGCATCGGTCACGCAGGATACCTCCTGATGGGTGTTGCCAGTGTGGGTGTCGTGATGGCCGGACCTGCCATTGTTTATTATCTTTCGGCGTATCTGGTGACCACTTGCCTGTCGTTCCTGGTTCTCATCATTGCTGCCAAGTCGATTGGCAAAGACGACATTGTGAGCTTTAACGGTCTTGCCCGCCGGTCTCCATATCTGGCTGGAGCAATGCTTATATCGATGCTTTCGCTGGCAGGCGTGCCGTTCACCGCGGGCTTCCTCGGCAAGTTCCTTATCTTCGAAGCCGCATTGGCAGATGGCCAATATGCGCTCATCGTGATTGGAGCGATCACCGTCGCCTGCGGATTTTACTTTTACCTCAAAGTGGCCCGCGCGATGTATTGGCAGCCCGCCCCTGAGAATGCAGCGCCCGTGCCGGTGAGCTTGCTTTCAAAGTTCGTCCTCGCCGTGCTGACAGCGCTTGTCTTCGTCCTTGGGATCTTCCCGCAGTGGATTCTCGAACGCTTGGCGGAGTAGCCGGATCTTTTTACTTGGTTGCGTGGAATGCCCTGAGCGCTTCGGCAATTCCTGCCCCGTAATTCAAATCAGAGACATGCCCATCGACTGCCCGCACGGCATCCTTGACGGATTCGATGGCGTTGGCTGGACAGGCGACGTAGCTGGCAAAGGTGCCGCAAAGCATCGAGAGGTCGTTGAAGTGATCTCCGGCGGCCATTGTTTCGGATGGTGCGATCCCGGTGAGTCGACCGAGTTCGCCCAGAGCTGCCCCTTTGTGATAGGCCCTGTGGCAGAACCGCAGGTAAATGGTATTTCGCTGCCAGGAAAAGTCTGGAAACTGGCGCCGGGCCGGCTCAAGCGCATCCACGACGGATTGCATGACGATTTCATCCGCCGTAATCACGCCTACCGGATGTCCTGATTCTTCGATTACAGTCACATCCGCTGATTCAGGAAGGGTCGCAAGAATGACATCGAAAATCCCGGAGTCCGTTGAAAAAAGATCCGCGTGCACCGCACGACAGGTTGAATTCCAAGCGCCAAAGTCAGACCACGCGGAACCCGCATCGCGGCAGAATACCTCACGCTCGTTCGTGAGCAGGAATTGCGGCGACACCGGGGCGTCAAATTGCTGGAGCCCTTCCACCGCATGCTCGAGCGACCGGCCCGTATTGATCGCCCAGAGTCCTCCGCGGGCAACGAAACCACTCAACGCCTCTGCCAGTTCCGGAACACAACGGCCATCTCCGGGATGCCCGATCAGCGTGCCATCAAAATCCGTGCTGAGAAGGCGAATGTGATCCATGTCTGGCAGAATGTGCGCGCTGACCCCGCCATCCTGCAAGGCCGAATCGCACGAAACAAACATTCTTATGCCGGACGTATGGTTGCGCTTGAATCCTTACCCGTGGGCGATAACCTTCCTTTCTGGATGAGCAAAATATTTGTAACAGGTGGTGCTGGCTACATCGGCAGTATTTGCGTGGAGCAGTTGTTGGATGCCGGCTACGAGGTCGCCGTTTTTGACAACCTCACGGAAGGCCACCAGCGGGCGGTGGATCCCCGCGCCCGGTTTTTCGAAGGAGATCTTGGCGACCATGCGGTGATCAAACTCGCGCTCATAGAATCCGCTCCGGATGCTGTGATGCATTTCGCTGCCAACGCGCTGGTCGGCGAATCGATGACGAATCCAGCAAAATACTTTCGCAATAATGTCTGCAATGGCCTGAATCTCCTCAATGCCATGGTCGAGACCGGAGTCAAGCGGTTCGTTTTTTCTTCGACCTGCGCGACGTTTGGGATTCCAGATCGTGTACCCATCGATGAATCGCTCACGCAGTGCCCGATTAATCCCTACGGTGAGTCGAAGCTGATATTCGAAAAAATCCTTCGCTGGTACGGCGAAATCCATGACCTACGGTTTGTGGCGCTGCGATACTTCAACGCTGCGGGTGCCACCGGGCGATTTGGTGAGGACCACCGTATCGAGACGCACCTCATCCCGAACATCCTTAAAGTCGCGCTCGGACAAAAAGATGCCATCGAAATTTTTGGCACTGATTACCCGACTCCCGATGGCACCTGCATTCGCGATTACATCCACATCCTCGATCTTGCCCAGGCGCACATCCTCGCGCTGGAAGCCAAGGAAAGCGGATTCTACAACCTAGGCACGGGTGGTGGCACTTCCGTGCGCGAAGTGATCGCAACCTGCCGGGCCGTCTCTGGAAAGCATATCCCGGTGATTGAAAAGCCGCGCCGTGCGGGAGACCCGCCGCGCTTGATCGCCGGGTCCGACAAGATCCGTCAGCAACTCGGATGGGCTCCTAAATATCAAGACATCCGCCAGATCATTGAGAGCGCGTGGATTTGGCACCTCAAAAATCCCAAAGGCTACGGAGATTAATTCCCCCCGAAATTTCCTTGCGTGAACGCGGAGGCACTCTAGCTTCGCACGGACCACCTGATGAGACTGAAGCTTTACGCCATTCTGACCGCCTGTCTATTGCCATTGGCAGTAAATGCCCAATTTGGCAGCTTTGGCGACATTCCCGTTGAAATCACTGCGGACGGTGAGACGCGTTTTGAAGGTGGCGTTGCCATCGCGGAGGATAACGTCCAGATCCATTACGGCGAAGTCGGGATCTTCACGAATTACGCGGAATACAATCCGGACACGCGCGACGTGTTATTGATCGGTGATGTTCGTATCTACACCACGGACAATTTATTTACGGGTCAGCGGGCACTCTACAACCTGGAAACAAAGCAGATCCGCGCGCTCGAGTTTTCTGGAGAAAATGGGCCGCTTCGGTTCCGGGCGATGAGTTTGCGTGCGCCGTCCCTGCGCGAGTTTCGTGTGAGCGACGCCGAATTCACGGTCGAGGATACCTCGCAGCCGTCGTTCCGCATCAAGTCCCGGACGGTGCGGTTTTATGCCGACGACCGCGTGGTCTTTTCCAATTCCACGATCTACTTGGGGAAAATTCCGGTGTTCTGGTTTCCGTATCTTTTTGCATTTGTTGACAATCCGGGATTTCAGATTCTGCCTGGATACGACTCGCGTTGGGGGTATTACTTGCTCACGGCCTACAGCGTTCCGCTAGCAGGCGGAACCATCGTCGCAACGGCGCGCGTGGATTACCGCTCCGAATTGGGAATGGCCTTCGGGTTGGATGCCGTGACGAATTTCGGCACGAATGAACAAAACTTCGGCCGGTTCCGCTCGTATTATACGTACGATACGGATCCGGAGGATAAACTTGGCGGCCCCGGAGAACCCCCGGAGCCAGGCGACAACGACCGCTACCGGATCAGCTACCAACAGAGGTTATTCTTAACGGACGATATCTACGCAACCGTTGACATTAACAAACTCAGCGACATCGACTTTCTGGAAGACTATTTCCCGTCCGAATTCACGACCGATCCCCAGCCGGATAACTTCCTTTCTCTCACAAAATGGGACGAATTCTACACGCTGACGCTATTGGCCCGCTTTCAGCTCAACGATTTCTATCAGACCACCGAACGTCGGCCCGAGTTGGCACTCGACATCAAACAGCACCAGTTTTTCGGAACTCCCGTGAACTACGACGGAGAAACCTCGCTTGGCAGCTACAAGCGCGCGTTTGCCGAAAATTCGATTTTTCCCGATTACGACGCGGTGCGGTTCGACACGTTCCACCAACTGTCATACCCCAAGACCTACTTCGGATGGCTCTCACTCATCCCGAAGGCGGGTATTCGCGGAACGTATTACGATAAGACCGTAACCACGGTGAACTCCCTAAATAGCGCGCAGGTGGATCAAATTGCGAATCTCCGGAATCTTGCCCGGCAGAATGATTTTAACTCCGAAGCCACAGGCAATCAAATCAACTCGCTTCAATCACAGCTCCAGTCGACGATCGACCCTGCCGAAGCCGCAGACCTGCAGGCCCAGATCGACACGCTCACAACGGTGCAACAATCGCAGTCAAATGCGGTCAATAACCTGCAAAATCAAGCGACCTTCCTCGAAGGAGGCGGCGCGGGATTGTTTGGAAGATCACTGGAGACGGGCCCCGCGACTTTCCGCCCGGTAATGAATCTAGGCCTCGAAGGGTCCTTCAAACTCTCGAAAAAATACGAATGGGTGCAGTTGAAGGCGCTGGGCGTAGATGGAATCCTGCATGTCACCCAGCCGTATTTCAACTACTCGTATGTCTATAATGCTGGCAAGGGGCGGGACGAGATTCCGCAGTTTGACCGTGTCGTTCCTGCGACCAATGTGCTTCCGCTTGATTTCCCGCAATTTGTCGCAGTGGACTCCATTGACACATGGAGCATTCTCCGCCTCGGTGTGCGCAACCGCCTCACAACCCGCCGTGGAGATCTCAACTTCTCGTGGTTCGAAGTGGATTCATTTTTCGACGTAAACATGGACAACCCCTACGTCGATGATGGTAGCGGTTCATTGTCCAACATGATTAATCGGATCAACTTCCAGCCTGTGCCATGGGCATCCCTTGGAATGGAGGCGCAAATGCCATTGATCG
>Ga0335398_10008284_pt1 | contig 12386 bp, 13 predicted proteins | sample BON03_FD_205742 | JGI IMG/M metagenome (GOLD analysis project Ga0335398, IMG submission 205742) | Freshwater microbial communities from Lake Bonney liftoff mats and glacier meltwater in Antarctica - BON-03 (spades assembly) (version 2) | ecosystem: Environmental > Aquatic > Freshwater > Ice >...
CCCGCCGCCGTCCATACCGCCATCACCACCGCCGTCGCCACCGCCGCCTTCTCCTCCATCGCCACCACCGAGCCCGCCGCCGTCGCCGCCGCCGTCGCCACCACCTCCAACGCCGCCACCGTACGCACCAGGGATGGCGCCGCGCCCGCCACCGCCGAGCCCGCCGCCGCCGTCTCCACCACCGCCGACCCCTCCACCACCGTCGCCGCCGCCAACGCCGCCGCTGCCGCCCGCAGCCCCGCCCCCGCCCGCCAGCCCGCCGAAGCCACCGGGAGCGCCGCCGGCGCACCCTCCCGACTCGCCCGACATCTACCGGCTCTCGTGCCACCAGGAGTACGGCGAGGGCGACTGCTCGGAGTCCAGCTTCTGCAATTCCGCGACCAGCAACGGCGAGTGTCTCTTTGGTGTGTGCAAGTGTGCCGACAGTTACGTCGGCGCCGACTGCGCAGTCAAGACAGAGTGCACCTTCTGGGACGAGGAGGAACTCGAGTACAGCTCGCGCGGCTGCGTCGCGTCGCCTCCGCCAAGCGGCGCGCCCGACGGCTTCCTTCACTGCCTCTGCAACCACCTGACCGACTTCAGCGTCTTCCGCTTCCCGTCCTCACTGGCGGACCTTCTTGCCGAGCTTGCTGCCATCACGTTCAACACCTTCTCCGCCGAGGACGCGCTGCATTTCTTCACCTCCTTCAACCCGTCGGAGAACCCTACAATACTGAAGTACGTCGGGTCCATTCTAGGCCTCTGGCTCTTTTCTCTTGCCTTTGCGCGCTTCCGACTCCACCGGCGCATGCTCAACTCGGCGCGCACCGCACGCAAGCAGCGGCAACAGCGGCGAAACGAGCTTATAGCCAAGGGCAAGGCCATCCCAAATACCGTGCAAGCAGAACTCTCGGGCGGCGCGCCTTGGACGTCTGGCAAGACGTCTGGCAAGCTGCGCGCTGGCAACCTCAGCAAACGCGGAGTCACCCAATCCGAGGCCGACGTTTCGTGTGGTTTAACGGCGCAAACGTCGGAAGCGTGCCTCGGCGGTGGCTTTGCGCAGGGCAGTGCAAACGCGCGAATGCCTCTCTACTCTGCGTACAACAGCGAGGACGTCATTGATGCGTTCACAAAGAGGACTATGCTCAGTCGCGACGGCGAGCACTCCAAGTCTGTGCAAACGCTGCATACGCTGCTGCAATCGGCCACGTCCCAGTTGCAAGCCACGCCGCCAATGTTGCACGAGCGCATCCCTGTCCTTGGGACCAGCGCGGAAGCCATCTCCGAGTTGTCGGCCGCTGGTGCTGCGCCAAGCGGGTGGGGCCTTGCGCGAAGGCCATCAAACGCCGGAGGCAAATCCAGCTCATCTTGTAAGGACATGGCTGGGCCGGACAGCCCTCGGATGCAGAGCCGCATCTTTGCCGAGCGCCCACCTGAAGATGACGACTGGGCACCGGCTCCTCGGCCGTTGCATAGGGTGTCCCTGTCCGGCTACCCGGCGCGCCCAGATCAAGATGGCGACGGGCCATCGGCGCTCGCGCCGTTGCGCAGGGCATCTTGGCCGGCGTGCCGAGCGCCAAATCCGGCCGCCTCCCCGGCGCGCCCACCTCAAGATAGTGAATGGGCACCGGCTCCTCGACCGTTGCGCAGCCCACCATCGCTTCCCACCTCGCCGCCGCAATCGCCCTATACATCGCCGGATGGCCAGCGCTTACAGGTGCCCTTTACCGCGCGGCCCGACGCGTCCGCTGCCGTCGCGGCCATGTTGAGGAAGCCCGCCCAGAAGGCCGCTCCGCCCAGCATTGCGGACTCGATAAAGAAGAAGCTAGCACAGCCGGCTCCAGCCCCTTCTGCGCCCTCGGAGAGCAGCGGCGCCCCTGAGGCGCTAGCGTCCAACATTGCCGCTCTGCTCAAGAAGCCGGCTCCACTCGCCGCTGCGACTGGCGCGGCCAGCGAGGAGCCAACGCCACGCACGGTCTCGAGGTGGAGGCTAGCCAAGGAGCTGACCGAGATCCAGGGTGGAAAGGCCACCCTCGCTGACGTCACACAGGTCATTCAGCTCAAGCAGAAGGCCAGCCGGCTGAGCAAGGCCCGGGCTAAAGCGTCAGCTGCGGCACGGGCGCAGCTCGACGCCGCCAAGGCGTCGGCTGCTGAGGCTGGGGAGCACTGGCGGCTGCTCCGCCGGGGCCAGTTCAAGACACTTCTCTTCAAAATCACTGGTAAGCTCCGGAGGTACGTGGGCCGGCTCTGGCACACGGCGCGCGGCGAGCACACACTCGTCTCTTTCATGTGGCCGGCGGACGTCAAGATCGTGCTCTACGACACGCAGGCCGTCCAGATCTTCTGGAACGTGATCGTCCTCGAGAGCGTTCTTTTAGCCATGCTCTTCAGCAACTTGCCCTCCGATGTCCAGCCTGGTATCATAACGCTCATCATCCAGGCGGCTATCTCCGTCGGCCCCTGTGTCGTGTGCGCCATCGTGCTCCGGCTCCTCTTCCGGATTGGCAACAAGAGTCTTCGGCGCCGCGCCAAGCGCGAGCGCGGGCATGTCAAGGCGAAAGATACCGGGATCTCCAACGCAGACGCTTACGCAAAGTGGAAGAAGGAGAGGTTCACGCGCAAGCGCACCAGCAGCGAGCGGTTTGCCTATGCCAAGTTTGTCGCCGCGTGGACTCTGGTGATCGCCATGTTTGTGGCCTGCGTCCTCATTCTCATGATCTACGCCATGACGTTCGGCGAGCAGAAGATGCAGTCCTTCCTTCTGAGCATCGTCCTCTCCCTCTTTGGCGACTTCTTCGTCATTGAGCCGATTGAAATTCTGCTCGTCGTCTCGCTGCCCTTCCTGCTTGACAATAGCTGCATTACATCCGTCAAGAATGGCGCAAAGGATCTGGGCATCCTCTAAAGGCACCCATTCCACAGGCGCATATGCCGCCGCGCATGTTTGTTTATGCAGTTGCGGCTTACCCCTCGCCCTTCTTAGTGTGTTGTTCAGTACGAGTGCTCCTCCGATCCATATTTACGGAGTTGCATCTCCGTGTTTTTGTTTTTTGTTTGTTACCCCGCCTAGGCGGTGCTTTCTATTTGCTATGGTCCCTTAGCCTTTATTGTTGGATCAACCGACCATGATCGAGCCTAAATGTTGGATCGTGGTCGGTCTTCGTTGATCCAGTGTGGTGCCATCCGCCTGTGCTGCGCCCCGGTGCATGTGTCCAGGCAGATGAGCGCGACGCAAGAGTAGCAAGACCGGCGCCGTCGCGTCTGTGGTCGTGTGGTCCGGAACGCTGTGTGCTGTTGTTCTCGGGCGTGGTTGTGGGTGTGGGTGTGTATGCTGGGTCGGGTTAACCCTGGACAACACCCAGCATACACACCCACAATCTCGGGTTAACACAAGTTGTCCGCCTTGTTGAGTGTATCGTCTCAGTCTCTCGTGTCTCGTGTGCATTGTGCGTCTACAACTTGTTTGCTTCGTGTTTCATCTTGGTTGCTGCTAGGAGCGTTCTTCGTATTCAGCTCAGACGACGCGCGTGAGAAACAGCCGAATGCCTTGCCTCCTATGTGACACCGCTCTTACCCCTACTCCTCTACTGCTCTAGGTATATAGATATAGGTATAGGGAATAATAAATGGGGCATAAAGCATCAAGCACACTCGCAAGCTGCACGCTGAGGCCGCTGCACACACGCGTGCGACTCCGCTCCCCCCCCCTAGCTGAAAATTCCCTCACTAAGCCCTGGAGCCTGGAGACTTTCGGGTGAGCAGGGGCCACCTCGTCGCCTCGCTCGCGCCCCGCCGTCGCGTCTCTCTCGAGCACGCCGTCTCCGTCACGCTCGAGAGTCGTCGTACGTCGTGCCTACTCTATAGCTACTAAAGCCTACGTGAAGCTAGTTAGTTCGCTACGACTTAACCACCGCTGCTTGTCGGTTGGGGAGCCCACGCTTAACAAGCAGCAGGACACGCACACGACAACGACTACATGGGAAACGTTCTTCGCTACCGCGTGACCGACCTATGACCCAGCTCCCGCTCACGATCCGCGACAGCGCGCCGAGCAGGGCACGCAGAGAACAAGCGTCCCATGCACCTACACGCACGCTGTGCAGTATCAAGTATATAAGAGTATACGACACCCATTGTGCACGCATGGCACTTAGGGCTAACCTAGGGCGCGCGCTTAGGCGGCTCGGGCGCCTTGAGCTTGCGTGGGTCGAGCTCGAGTACGAGCTCGGGCTTGCGGAGAAAACGCGTGGGCAGCAGCACGCCAATGACTGACGCCTTCCAGATGCAGCCGTCCGTGCCTTCCAACACCAACTCGCTCGGGCGCGGCTGCATTCGCGGTCCACGTTCGCGCCACGCAGCACATCGCGTCAAGCGGCGGCTGCTGGTCGCGCCCCGTGGCCGTCGCGATCTCGCCGAGCGCGACGGGGTCCTTGGAGGGTGGCACTGCGGTCCAGATGCAGAGCGGCTCGGGCCCCGCCCACGTGCCAGATGCAAATATAGCGCTCGGGGGGAGGCAGCACCTGATCCAGCGCCGCCTGCAGCCGCGCGCTCGCGTCGGCGCGGAAGCTGCTGGCGGAGCGCTTGTCGTCGCGGATCTCGACCACCATGGCGGCGCCGCGCGCGGGCGCCGCGTCGGGGGCGGTGCTCGCGTGGTGGCCGAGGACCACCACGGCTCGGCCCGAGGTAAGGCCGCGCTCGACCGGCTGCCAGATGGTGAGCGGCTTGGCGGCCCCAGGCCGCTGGACGCGCGCGACACGCACGAAGCCCGAGGCGGGCTTGACGGAGATGCCAAAGTGGGCCAGCTCCTCCCTGGTCAGCGTGCGCGAGGGGCCCTTGGCGCGCCGCGGAAAGAGTTCGGGGATGCGCTGCAGCGGGATGACCAGGTCCTGCACGGGAGAGACGACCGCCCAGAAAGGCGCCCGGCGCGTCGGACGAGGCGCCTTCGCAGCCGGCAACAAAGTCGTCGCACACGAGCAGCCCGTCGGCGTCAGAGTCGAGCCTGCGCATCGCCTCGTGCACCTACAGACGGGGCGAGGTGGCGTTCGAGACGGGGGTTTGGTTTGGTGCGCTTTAGAGAAGGGCGGGATTGCGCTGGAGACGGGGCGAGGTAGCTCTAGAAGACGTGGGGTCGGTTTGGTGAGGGCGTGGTTGTGCGTGAGAGAGCTGCGGTAAAGGATGCCTGGCCCTGCGATGCAACGGAGGGCGCAGCTGCGTGCAAGAGCGGGCGGTGGAGACGGCACCTGCGGCACCGTGGCGGCCATGTCGAGCCAGCGGAGGGCCGAGTAGAGCTCGGAGCAGCCCATCAGGCCCGATCGCGACACGTTGAAGGCGTGAAAGGCCTGGAGCGGCGAGAGGCCCACCGCGCCGAGCCGGCGGCTCATGGCCGCGAGCAGCGCGCGGTGCTCGAAGAGCGTAAACTCGTCGGGCTCGCAGAGCACTGTCGCGGCGGGCGTCTTGTCCCACGGGGTCTAACGGCGGCGGCGGCAGGCGTGCACCTCGTTGAAGAAGGCCTGGCGCTCCCTAGGCTCGTTGCCTGGAGGCAGCGGAGCAGCAGATGCTGCGCGCGTGTGTCGAACTCGGTGTGCGAGCTCAAAAAGGAGAGGCACTCGCGCACGTCGTCGCGCTCGTAGTCGGAGGTCGGCTGGCGGCTGTAGTTGACGGCGTCGAGCATCTCCGAGTGCGTGTGCAGCGCCACCAGCGGCACAACGCCCTGCCCCGCGTAGCCGGGCGAGAGCAGCCCTTCACCGTTCTCCTGCGAGATGTGCAGCGCGCCGCGCAGCGACTCGGCCTCGGGGAGCGAGAGGACGATCCAGTGGCGCGTGCCCGGCCCCTCCTGGTGCGAGAAGAGCTGCTCCTCGACCAGCGGCACCACGGGCGACTCGGGCTCGCTCAGCCGGAGCGCGCCGACGCGCCGTCCGCCGACGTCGTCGAGCGACGAGGACGCGGCCGACGGGATGGCCGCCACCGTGTGCAGGTCGACGGCGCGGCCGAGCGCGGCGAGCTCGCTCGCGGTGAGCCTGCCGTCGGACGCCGAGTCAAAGAAGCCGAAGGCGGCGCGGACGCGCGCCGCCTGCTCGGCCGAGAGCGTCGGCGTCGCGCCGAGCGACATGCCGTCGGGGTTGCTGTTGCTGGCCGCGGCGGAGCGGCGCGTGGGCGGCGGCTGCCACTCCATGGCGCAGACGACGTTCTTGAGCCGGCGGTGCGCCTTGAGCGTCCAGCCGGGCCAGAAGTGGTTGTTGGACATCCAGAGCCGCGCGGGCCAGCGCAGCGAGCGCGCCTTCTGCTGGGCGGCGCGGTAGACGCCGAAGCGCGATCAGGGGTAGAAGGGCCCGCCGGTGCCAAACATGCCGCCGGCCGAGGCCGAGTAGACCTCGTGCAGGATGGAGAGGTCCCAGGGCCGTGCGGCGTCGTCCGCGCGCGAGAAGTTGTGGCGCGCCGGCTCGAACAGGCCGACCAACTCCTCCTCCTGGCTCGTCTCCTGCTCCTGCTCTTGTTCTTGATCCTGCTGCTGCTCCTTCTCCTGCACCTGCTCCACCTGCATCGCAATCGAGCAGTGCTTGTTGCGCGCCGACATGCGCAGCACGTCTGCATAGAGCTCCTTCTCCTCGACCGCCGCCTCGGCGCTCAGGCACGAGCGCTGCGAGTCAGCCAGCGCCAGCGCGCGCTCACCGCAGCGCGTCGGCGCTGGCACGCCCGCCGGCAGGTCAAACGCCAGCGGCTCGACAAAGACGCGGATCGCCTGCACCTCGTGCGCGCGCGTCGGCCGCGCCGCAGCGCGCGTGGTGCTGCAGCAGGTGCTCGAGCGAGCGCTGGCGGAAGACGTGCGCGAGCCGCTGCTCACCCAGCAGCCCCGCCTGCACGTCCTCGGTCCGCATCAAGTTGAGCAGCAGCCAGGCGCAGATGGCGTTGAGCGCCTGCTCGGGCGCCGCCTCGGCCAGCGTCTTCTGCTCGGCCAACGCCTTGCCGCGCATGCGCGCCACGTCGGTGCGCACCAGCTGCGCCACCTGCGGCGTGAGCAGCAGGCAGATGGTCTGGCCGGCGCCGATGCCGCGCATGCGGAAGGCGGCCTGCGCAAAGTCGCGGAAGCTCATGTCCTTACCCAATGTCATGGCAGCGCGCCGAGAGGGTCTGCTCGACGTCGACGCCCGTCGAGTGCACCTGGTCGAAGAAGGTGAAGCGCTTGGCAGCCGCGACACCGCAGCCCTTGAGCTCGAGCACCTTGAGCCCGGCGCGCAGCAGTGTCATCTGGCGGTCGCTCTCGTCCATGAAGACGACGCCCTCCATCCCGAGTAGCCCGGCACCACGAAGTAGGTAGGTGGCCACCTGCACGTTGGTCATGCCCGTGATGAGGGCGCCCGAGTCGATGAGCGTGTGATAGGGCGGGCTCGCGGCCGCAACCTCGTCGAGCAGGTGGTGCACACCCCACTGCTTCGGCAGGAACTCGTAGAAGACCACGTCGATTGAGGCGAGGCAGCGCAGCATCTGCGCGTCGTCGCCGCGCTCGTACTGGCAGCCGTGGAAGTAGCGAGGCAGCAGGTCCGACGGAGTCAGCAGCCGAAGAGCGCGCTCGAGCCCAGGTCCTGCCCTTTGGCGCTCAGCTTGCGCGACTGGTGCTGCATCGTCAGCGGGAATACGAGCTACTCGAGGTAGTGCTGGATCGCGTGCGGCAGCGCGCCCAGCAGGTTGTAGAGCACCTCCATCTGCTCGGCGTCGTTCGGGTTGACCAGCTGCAGCGGACACAGCCCCCTCTGTCACAGGTACCCCCCGCACGTCGGACCTCAGAAGAGTGGAGAGAACCGAAACATTGAATACAGAAAGAATGGGCAAAGCGCCCGCCTCTGGCGCAGCGACAGCCGCCTCCCAACCGCTGCCGCTAGGCTAGGGTTGACGAAACCCTAGCCCAGCTGCAGAGCGAACGGTGGAAGGGGCAGGGCCGAGGTAGCTCCCGAAACGAGAGGAGAGAGGATCGCCCCACTGTTCACTCGAGCCTCCGCACGTGACCCCCCCCCGTCAGCAGAGCGACTGAAGCAAGGTGTTGTTCAGACATCGTGCTGCGCCTGCGCCGTAGCCGCCGCGCCGCCGCCGTCCCGGCTTCCTTCGCCAAGGTCGACCAGCAGCTCCTCGGGCTCATCGCCGAGCAACGCGCGCCCCGCCGCCTCGCCCCTGCCGCCTGCCGTCCTATTGACCCCGCCGCTCCCCCCGACGCGCGCGGCGCCTCGCACGTGGCCGCCCGCGAGCTCGACCCAGGTAGCGTACATGCGGCAGCTGGGCCGCTCGCGGAAGGGCCCGCCCTCCTGTCCCATCGTCTCGAGGAGCAGAGTGAAGAGGCCGCGCATGTCCTCCCAGCGCAGCCCCTCGTGCCGGTACGCAAGGATGGTGAGGCCGATGAGCGCGTCCGGGTGCGAAAACTCGGCCGCGTGCGACGGCACGTCCTTGCCCACGAAGGGGACCGCGAGCAGCTGGCGCGCGTGCAGCACGGCCGCCGCGCCGCCGCCCGCCGAGTAGGAGGCGGCGGGCTCTCCGGGCGCGCTTCCCGCGTCGGCGAGGAGTCCATAGTGGACGCGCCCCACCCGGCAGATGACGTGCGGCAGGACGGAGCGCAGCCAGCTGTGGGTCAGATTGAGCAGCTGCGCGTGCTCGTCGGGCATCGCGCCGACGAGCTCCTCCCACGCGGAGAGTCCCACCGCCGCGGGCCCGTCCGGCCTCGCGCCAATGGTGCCGTCAGCCAGCACGGTGGCCGAGCCGTCCGCGTCCGGGTCGCGCGAGATGTAGCCGACGATCTGCTTGTCGGAGCCGTGCTGCACGCGGTTGCGCCGCAGCCAGAGCAGCGCCCAGTGCGTGAGCAGGGGGCGCAACCGCGCCTCGTAAACGGGATTTTGCAGCAGCACAAAGTGGGGCGCGGTCTGGACGCCAAACTCGCGCACGCCGTCCGCCACGGCGGTGCAGAGCTGCGAGAGGAGCTGCTGCGCCTCGGGCCCCTCGTACAGCACGCGGCGGTGCACTGGCGCGAGGTTGGGTAGAGGATGCCGTCGAGGAGGTGAAGGGCAGCTGCCAGCGCAGCGGCGCAAAGTAAATGGGCTTGCGCTCGCCGTACGGCCAGTTGAGCTCGGAGCGCAACGGGTGCAGCAGCAGATCCACCTCGTCGAGCAGCCCGACGGAGCTGCGGAAGACGCTGAGAACGTCGGCGAGCGTCCTGGTCTCGGCGCGCAGCTCCAGCAGCTTGTTGGAGCCCAGGTCCGCGCCGCGCCGTCGCCCCAGGCCCAGAATCCGCTGCAGCCGTCTGAGGAGCTCCTGGTCGCCGGCCGAGGGCTCGGCCGGCGCAACGGGCACCTCGCCCTGCAGCGTGGCGGCTCCCTCGATGAACTTGAGTAGGACGCTCTTGAGGCTGGTCGGGTCGATGAGCAGCACGCCGCGCAGCCGCGTCGCGTGGCGCAGCCGCTCAAGCAGCGAGAGCTCGACGGCCGTGTAGCGATCGAAGCGCATGTAGTATACGGACCGGCCCGCGAGGCCGCCGAGCCGCTCGTGCAGCACGCCCTGCGCCGAGGGCAACAGGTGCGGCGGCACGACCGAGACGACGAAGCGCGAGCCGTCGGCGATCATCGTGGTAAGGATGGGCGCGATGACGGTCGTTTTACCATGATGAGCTGGTGGCAGAGCGAGCGGCCGTCGGCGTGCGCCTCAAGGCACTTGTGCAGCAGTGCCACCTGCGCCTCACGCAGCAGCAGCCCGTGCGTGAACTCGTAGAGCAGGAGGTGGGGCTCGTACACGAACGCCGAGCCGGAAGCGTCCCGCTCAAAGTTGTGGCGGCGCGCGGTAAGCGAGGCGGCTGGCGCGCTCGTCTTGGAGACGGCCTCGCGCTCGCGCTCGCGCCGCAGCAGCGCGTCCTCCTCGCTCATCGTCTTGGCCGAGCGCCGGCCCGCCGCGTGCGAGCGCGTGCTGACGTGCGACTTAGGCGTCGCCGGAAGCGCGAGCTGGCGCACCAGCGCGAGGAGCCCGCGCGCCTCGTCGAGGCAGCGCAGCGCGTGCAAAATGCGGTTGGCCGTCAGCAGCGCGAGCGCCGTCTCGTCGCCGATGCGCGCCGCCTGCCCGGGCTCCAGGTACGGGTTGAGCAGCTGCAGCTCGCCGCGCCGCCGCTGGCCAAGTAAGAGGCGGCGGGCGCGGCGGCCGCGGTTCCCGCGTCGGAGAGGAGTCCGTAGTGGATGTGCCCCACCCGGCAGATGACGTGCGGCAGGACGGAGCGCAGCCAGGTGTGGGTCAGGTTGATCAGCTGCGCGTGCTCGTCGGGCATCGCGCCGACGAGCTCCACCCACGCGGAGAGTCCCACCGCCGCGTGCCCGTCCGGCCTCGCGCCAATGGTGCCGTCGGCCAGCACAGTGGCCAAGCCGTCCGCGTCCGGGTCGCGCGAGATGTAGCCGACGATCTGCTTGTCGGAGCCGTGCTGCACGCGGTTGCGCCGCAGCCAGAGCAGCGCCCAGTGCGTGAGCAGGGGGCGCAAGCGCGCCTCGTAAAAGGGCGTTTGCTGGACGCCAAACTCGCGCACGCCGTCCGCCACGGCGGTGCAGAGCTGCGAGAGGAGCTGCTGCGCCTCGGGCCCCTCGTTCCACGCGGCGGTGCACTGGCGCGAGGTTGGGTAGAGGATGCCGTCGAGGAGGTGGAAGGGCAGCTGCCAGCGCAGCGGCGCAAAATGAATGGGCTTGCGCTCGCCGTGCGGCCAGTTGAGCTCGGAGCGCAACGGGTGCAGCAGCAGATCCACCTCGTCGAGCAGCCCGACGGAGCTGCGGAAGACGCCGAGAACGTCGGCGAGCGTCCTGGTCTCGGCGCGCAGCTCCAGCAGCTTGCTGGAGCCCAGGTCCGCGCCGCGCCGTCGCCCCAGGCCCAGAATCCGCTGCAGCCGTCTGAGGAGCTCCTGGTCGCCGGCCGAAGCAGCGAGGGCTCGACGACCGTGTACGCATGCCGTAGACGGGCCGGCCTGCGAGGCCGCCGAGCCGCTCGCGCAGCACGCCCTGCGCCGAGGGCAACAGGTGCGGCGGCACGACCGAGACGACGAAGCGCGAGCCGTCGGCGATCATCGTGGTAAAGATGGGCGCGATGACGGTCGTCTTGCCCTGGCCCATCATGAGCTGGTGGCAGAGCGAGCGGCCGTCGGCGTGCGCCTCAAGGAACTTGTGCAGCAGCGCCACCTGCGCCTCACGCAGCAGCAGCCCGTGCGTGAACTGGTAGAGCAGGAGGTGGGGCTCGTACACGAGCGCCGAGCCGGAAGCGTCCCGCTCAAAGTAGTGGCGGTGCGCGGTGAGCGAGGCGGCTAGCGCGCTCGCCTTGGAGACGGCCTCGCGCTCGCGCTCGCGCCGCAGCAGCGCCTCCTCCTCGCTCATCGTCTTGGCCGAGCGCCGGCCCGCCGCGTGCGAGCGCGTGCTAATGTGCGACTTGGGCGTGGCCGGCAGCGCGAGCTGGCGCACCAGCGCGAGGAGCCCGCGCGCTTCGTCGAGGCAGCGCAGCGCGTGCGAAATGCGGTTAGCCTTCAGCAGCGCGAGCGCCGTCTCGTCGTCGATCCGCGCTGCCTGCTCGGGCTCCAGGTACGGGTTGAGCAGCTGCAGCTCCGCCTCGCCGCGCGACGACGCGTGGAGCCGCGCCAGGTGGTGGAACCCAAGCGTCGCCTCGCGTCCGCCCCTTCTCGCCAGCACAAATCCCGTCAGCGCCTCGGGCGCCGCGTCATCCTCCGCCCGGCTGCTGCTGCCCGCCGCGTGCGCGGCGGTGTTGGCGAGGGCGGCGGCCGAGGTGACCAGCTGGAGCAGCCTCGCGGTGTCTTGGTCGAGCAGCGCACGCAGCCGGTCGACGAGCGAGCGCGCCGCCTCCTGCAGCGCGCGCACGCCCGAGCCCGACGCGGCGTGCGCGCGCAGCTCAGCCTCGGAGAAGCCCGTCAGCTGCGGCACGGCCAGCGCGTTCTAGTGCGAGGTGTGGAAGACGAAGTCCTTCTCGAGCCGTCGGATCATTGCGGCGGCCAAGTCCGACTGCGCCGCCGGGTGGCCGCTCAGCGCAAAGGGAAGGCGCGCCTCGAGAGGCGCCAGGCCGCGCTGCGCGCGTGTCTTCTCGGCGACGAGGCTGGCAAGGTCCATAGGCTGGAGCGGGAAGTCCGAAAAGGCGAGCGCCTCGCCCTGGGCGCAGGCGGAGAGGCGCAGCGCCTTGAACGCCGACGGCGCCGTGCCCGAGAGCCAGAGCAGCGGCGGTAGGCGGGCGGCAGCGGCGCGGCGGAGCGGAGGCAGCCCTGAATGCGCACGATGAGCGAGGGCGGCAGGTGGACAAGCGGCTGCGGCGCAAAGGACGGGAAGCGGTGGTTCGGCCACTCGACGAGCCCGTCCGCCTCGTGGCCCTTGAGCACGGCGGCCATCCGCTCAAACAGCTTGTGCAGC
>Ga0335398_10008290_pt1 | contig 12380 bp, 17 predicted proteins | sample BON03_FD_205742 | JGI IMG/M metagenome (GOLD analysis project Ga0335398, IMG submission 205742) | Freshwater microbial communities from Lake Bonney liftoff mats and glacier meltwater in Antarctica - BON-03 (spades assembly) (version 2) | ecosystem: Environmental > Aquatic > Freshwater > Ice >...
CGAAGGGAGCTTCAAAATGCGAGGTTTCTACTGAAGTCTGTGAAACTGTGGTATGTGTGTGTGTTGCTTTGTTCTATTAAATCAATATTGGGATCACGGTCGCAGTCAAACGGTCTGTCACGCGAGACTGCAGGGACGGAGACTGCTACTGTGTCCTGAGGTGATTATAAAAGGGGGACTGAGTGGGCACAGAAGTGGATGGCGCAGATGGCTGGGATGAGTCCAGTCACGGTACTGTTGACAACACCGTTGCTATCCCCTTCGAGGGGTCCTGCAAAAAATAAAGTTTACAAGGCTCTTGTACGTGTTTGCCGAGACCAAGTCAATATCCATGTGACTATCACAGCCTTGCGACATGGCTGGAAGTAATCTTGGGCTGGTTTCAAGTTGACCCTCGCGTACTGCCGGCACTGACGAACGATTAAGTGTGCAGATGTCTCGTGTAGGCGAGTAGAGATTGAAGTGTGCCGGTGGCAGAAGACCTATCGTGCAACGTCGACAGCGTCGGCATACATCCCGGGCCAATTAGCACTTCTGGCTGTACTAGTCGGGTCACAACTCGTCGCGATCGGCGGGTGCTCTACAGGTGCTCTTGACCTCACGAGCAAGCGTGGCTCAGTTGGTCAGAGCGAGGGACTGTTAATCCCTAGGTCGTCGGTTCGATTCCGTCTAAAACCCAGGAACTCAAATTCGAATGGATTTGAACTTCATAAACCTTCAATCAAGGGTACTAAACTACTGTTGAAAGTAATAAAAACAATCATCATCATCATTTGTCACGCTTTGGCGAGAGGGCGTAGAGCTTACGCTGAATGCTGCTCGGGGCGGCGGGCCCTCAATGCAGGGGTCGAGGAGGGCTGCATTGTCAGATGGGCTGTCATACCTGCGTCGTTTTGTCGCTTTTTGAGCCTGTTGCGACTCAGGTACATCATCCGTATCATGTGTCACGGTGAATGGTACTGGGACTGCATGCCGCAGCAGTAATTTGGTCCTCACGAAATGTTTCATCCATGTGGAATTCATGTGTCCAATGATCATGCCACTTGGGGCATGTTGGTTGATGACCTGCGGCCGCGTGGTCGAGGACAGATTCTGGAAGGAGACATTTAACGTGAGAGCCGAGCTGTAAATATCACATTCACCCACCATGTTGTGCGCATTGGTTGCTGAGCATGATCTTCTAGCCCAGCCAGCCAGATTGCACAAGCTTGTTGGCAAGATATGACGGAGTGTATTGGTTCGCAGTCACCTGGTACCAATTACCCAGGTCAAGTGGCACCTATGACATAGGCTTTCCCGCGAAGTCGGAGACTATGTAATACAAGCAACCTTGCGTGCCATCTAGACACGGTCCACCAATACCCCGTATGGCCTGGGCCTGATCATACACACAGCTGTAGTAGGTCAAACTTGAAGTCTTGGACTGACCTTGCGGCGATCATGTTGAGTTGATGATCGTTTGAGGGGCAGTTGTATTTTGATACCATGACGCTGCGGAGGGAGCAACAGAAGTTGCGCTGCGCCTCTACCAGTGGACTCAGCAGATGTCATAGTCTCTTCGGGGGTTAATGTAGTCATGTGTTCCGCATTCGAGCGGGTGGTGTCTGGCATAGTGCTAAATATACATGTAAAAGTGAAATGTACAATTCCATTGGAGTGGGATTGTTGCACCAGGGTTGCTGTGTAACAAATCCAGGTGAGTCCCAGTGGGGAAAACAAACGTACTGTATGCCGGCAAAAGGTGAATTAATTAATGATTAATTCGTTAATCAATCAATCAAAAGAAGACGATTTTGAGCTGTGATATTTACGGAAAATGAATTACATACTATATCAACAATAATGTTGATTGCTTTTATTACTTTCAACAGTAGTTTAGTACCTTTGATTGAGGGACTATGATTGAGGGTCTAATCCATGGGAATTTGAGTTCTCAGGTTTCAGACTGAATCCGAACCGACGACCTAGGGATTAACAGTCCCTCGCTCTGAACAACTGAGCCACGCTTGCACGTGAGGTCAAACATCCAATCCATCAAAAGAGGTATTTGGCCCGAGTATCTAGTCGATCAAGAGAGGCATTTGGCTCGAACATCAAGTTGATCAAAAGAGGCATTTAGCCTGAGTATCTAGTCAATCAAGAGAGGAATTTGGCCCGAGTACCTAACGATCAAAAGAGGCATTTTGGCCGAGCATCTAATCGATCAAGAGAGGCATTTGGCCAGAGTATCTAGTCGATCCAGAGAGGCATTCGGCCCAAGTATCTAGTCGATCTTGGCCCGAGTATCTACTCGATCTAGAGAGGCATTTTGCCCGAGTACCTAATCGATCAAGACAGACATTTGGCCCGAGTGTCTCTTGTCGATCGAGAGAGGCATTTGGCAAGAGTATCTTGTCGATCCAGAGAGGCATTTGGCCCGAGCATCCAATCTATCAAGACAGGTATTTGGCCCAAGTATCTAGTCGATCAAGAGAGGCATTTAGCCTGAGTATGTAGTCGATCAAACGAGGCATTTACCCCGAGTATCTAGTTCGTCAAGAGAGTCATTTGGCCCGAGTATCTAGTCGATCGAGAAAAACATTTTGCCCGATATCAAATCGTTCAAGAGAGGCATTCGGCCCGAGTATCTAATCGATCAAGAGAAGCATTCGGGATCCAATGGATCCAGAGAGGTATTTGGCCCGAGTATCTAGTTGATCAAAAGATGCATTTGTCCCGAGTATCTAGTCGATCAAGAGAGGCATTTGAGTATCTGTTTGATCAAGAGAGGCATTTGGCCCGAGCATCTAATCGATCAAGAGAGGCATTCGGCCCGAGTATCTAGTTGATCAAGACAGGTATTTGGTCCGAGTATCTAGCTGATGAAGAGAGGCATTTTGGGCCGAGTATCTAGTCGATCAAGAGAGGCACTTGGCCCGAGCATCTAGTCGATCAAGAGAGGCATTTGGCCAAAGTATCTAGTTGATCAGAAGAGGAATTTGGCCTGAGAATCACTTGATCAAGAGAGGCATTTGACCAAAGTATCATTTCAATTAAAAGAGGCATGTGGCCCAAGTATCTAATCGATCAAGAGAGGCATTTAGCCCGAGTATCTAGTTAATCAAGAAAGACATTTAGTCCAAGTATCCAGTTGATCAAGACAGACATTTGGTCCGAATATCTAATCGATCAAGAAAGGCATTTTGGCCCGAGTACCTAATCGATCAAAAGAGGCATTTGGCCCGAGTATCTAATCGATCAAGACAAGCATTTTTGCCCGAGTATCTAGTTGGTCAAGAAAGGCATTAGGCCCGAGTATCTAGTTGATCAAGAGAGGCATTTGGCCCGAGCATCTTGTTGATCAAGAAAGGCATTTTGGCCCGGGTATCCAATCGATCACGAGGGGCACTTGGCCCGAGCATCTTGTCGATCAAAAGAGGCATATTGGCCCAAGTATCTATTTGATCAGGAGAGTCATTTGGCCTGAGAATCTACTTGATCAAGAGAGGCATTTGGCCCGAGCATCTAGTCAATCAAGTAAGGCTTTTGGCCCGAGCATATTTCGATCAAGAGAGGCATTTGGCCCAAGTATCTAATCGATCAAGGGAGGCATTTAGCCCGAGTATCTAGTCAATCAAGAGAGGCATTTGGCCCGAGTATCTAGTCGATCAAGAGAGGAATTTGGCGTGAGTATCTTGTCGATCAAGAGAGGCATTTGGCCTGGGAGGCATTTGGCCCGAGGATCCAGATGATCAAGGAACAATGAGCAATTGACACGGCATTCTTTCACAAATCAATTTTGGTTGTAGAGGATTCAAACATAAAAAGAAACGAGTTTGAAGAATCAGCTTTGTCACGAAGGTGTGTAAAAGAAATGAGAGCCAGTGGCCAAATGGATGCCCAGTACGACACTGGCGCAGCAACACAGGTTCAGGCACAGATCCAAGACTACCCGCCCTACCCCACCTACCCCACCCATTCGCTTTCAACTTGTCAGTCAAGTCTTTCTTAGCCTCTTCCAAATTTTTGTATTTAGACTTGAATTCTTGTCGTTGCTTGTCAGTGATGGGTGCAGGCACATGAGCCTGTACCTGTCCTGTTGCTACTGTGAAATGATTCGACCAAGTCTGTCGAGTTCGCGAGTGCCTTTGAAATTGTATCTGACTTCATCTGCAAATCAACACCATGCATGTCTGAGCACCTACCAGCAGCCACAACGTTGGCAGTGACATGTCTGTCTGTCGCACTCATCTCATACACCATATCTTGCAGTGACTGGAGTATTTTGTTGGCGTCATCGTTGACTTCCTTCCTAGAGACAAGTCCTTTACATTTGTGTAAGGCTTTTTTAGCAGATGCAAGTTCTGCAAAATTTTTGTGCTCTTCAACTAAGTCACAGATTGGATCACGCAGAATATCTCTCGGAGCGCCTATCTCTGCCGCTGCGAAATCGACCATCAAGACCTCCTCCCCACAACTATGCGCCTTGGACACCATCGTGTTAGTGCAGAATTCTTTCTAATCTCGCCAATTTAGCATCTCCACAAACATCTGTCTGTTAGTGCGGGCTGCAAACACGCATTGAGTAGTGCTTGTTGTATACATATGCCACAAACACTGCATAAAGTAGTCACAACCGTGTCTGCTGACCACTCCGTCTACCACAACTGGTTTCTTGAGTGCAGCCACTGATGGTACCTGTTGCCCAGCACGATCCTCGAACATTTGTAAAGGATCGACTATCTGAATTGAGTCACCCGTATTGCTGACTTGAAAATAGCAGGTTGACACCCATCGTCAAACTTAACGAATTGGTCCTCCACCTTCAACTCCGCCAGCGTACACGGTTCGAAATTCCAAGTACTGGAAGTTCAGAACACGATGTGATCACATGCTGGCTTGGTGGAAGTTTTTTTGCAGTCCACAGTTCGCCAATTGTCATGTCCTGATTTTTGTCGCCCCCACGGAATTTGACCTCGGCTGAGATTGAATTTTGAAACTCGAGTCCCCTGTCAACGGGTACTTGCTCAAGTACAGATCGATTGAACATCCTTTCTCGAGAGCATCTTCTGCTGCACACAGTCAACACTTTTTGTTGGTACTATGGAAAACACCATCAAGGGAACTAGCGCTCGTGCCTTGGCGTGTACACAAATGCCAATGTCGTGATGTTTCCATTGTCCTCCTCCCAAGACACATTCCAAGGCTTGCCAGTTTGAGCGTGATTGGCTCCTCATGGATGCCTCGGAGTATACTGGGAGCCATTGAGGCAGAGGATGAAGCGCCATTGCCACACTGACTTGTGACAAATTTGCCCCTGTGCTTGCCGCTGACAAGTCTCACAATTGCGCCAACTTTGGATCCCGTCACGACATAACCTCTTAGAATCCACCATTGTGGATCTGTGTATTGACCCATACTTACAAATCGCGTGACACGTGCTGCATCACTGAGCGCACGATTCTGTATTGACTTTTGCACCAGAGAAGTGAGTTCATGCAGCGAGTAAGGCAGGGCAGTTCGGTAAGCACATCCTGTGTAACCGTGTGCCGATTTTGAAGACCCCTTTGTGAGCATTCCAATTGAATCTTTCGCAGCATAATGCGAACTTTTGGCTGACTCACTCGATCGGTTGACAGCTTTCAAATCTTGCTGAATCTTAAGCCTGTTTAACCATGCCAGACCAAGAAAGTCATTAGAAGAAAAGCCTGGGAAGCGCGTCATGTACAAAACAACCACCCAATGAACCCAACAGAATTTCTGAGCAACTGTAAACGCAATCCTAGCCAACCATGTCTCCCCCTGCAACATCATTACTCTCTTGCCCTTAGTGAGTTGGGCCAGAATACCGTTGTGGGACTCCAAACAATTTGTAGTTTTTTGTTGTATGAGTGCACCTGCCTGTGTTGAGGTTTTCTGCATTATGTCGTTGCGGTGTTTCCTGAATTGCTCAGTGAGTGGCAACTGGTCCTTTGGTGTAGTAGATGTTAAACTAATGTCTTCCTCCTCTGTCTGCGTGTCTGTAGTCTGGCACGTGACCAATGCTGCAGCATGCTGGCAATAGCGTGCACTACACTTTGAGTGATTGCCACACTTGTGGTTGAATAGGTTTGCAATGTCATCCCGCAAATGTTTGACATGCCTACTGTTACAAGCATCTTCTTCCCACAAATTGTGATGATGACCAACAATGCTGCTACTCTGATGTGAAAGTTGCCTGATAAAGGTAGGAGTGAGGGCCACTCCAAAGCACTGGTGTGTCTTGCCATATGCTGGATATTCTAGAACCAACTTGTACAATGCCTTACCTGATATATATGTATGTATATATATAAATATACATAAGTATATTTGCGTATAACTCGTACCCTTGCTTTCATTTTTGCCCTTGCATTGTCTGTTGCAAATTATCTTGCCCTTACTCTGGTCTTGTTCTTGCTCTTCCTTAGCCTTTGGATTTTGAGGTACCATAGATGCTCGAAGCCTTTGGTCTTCGAGGTGTTGCGCTTGAGCTGCGTCTGAGTCGGTCTGACTCGTACTCTGAGTCTGGACTTGCTGTTTCTCCTGCTCTTACTTTTTGTCTTGTTCTAGCAAACTTGATCTTACTTTGGCTTTTGCTCTTTCTCTGGGTTTGCTACTGTTGTACAGCAAGACATCTTGACTCTTACTCTGACTCTTACTCTTGCTCGTGCTCTAGAGCAAGATATCCTTATTCTTGCTTTTTTTTGTGATGTTACTCTTGCGCGTGCTCTGGCTGTGGTGTTGCAAGACTACACATCTTGGTTTTTGACAAGGTGGTTCGAACATGTCGTACAAATGACGCTGCAATGTTTATACACCTCCTTATTTTTTTTGGTCACAGTTGCGTCTCCGTCGACCACAAATTCATCAATGGAGAATACACAACCAGGGAGACGAGCCGGCGTGCTCAGAGACCTCACAGTCGAGCTTCGAGCAGATATTGCCGGTATCACGACAGCCTTTGCACGGCACAATGGATTCGCCCAAGGCATGAATCCCATTGAACATTTCGCCAACTGCTTTGGGCTCAGCGCTACCAGCAGAACCCTTGAATTGAAAGGGGCTGACAAGAAAATGGTTGCTCTGATCTTGGCATTCTCCATCACAATCACATTGTACACGTTTACCCTTGCGATCTTGAGAGCTGTATCTAGTCTGTCCTCAGTGGCTGACAGGCTGCTCAGTCACAGCACCGTACATGAAAGCTGTTTCTCCCAGACTGTTCATTTTTTGGCTGGAAATAGAGTGTTTTGCATACACTCCGTCTACAACGACACATATAGCAGGACAAACATTCCTTTTGCTGTCCACTTTCCAATGATCCTTGTGAATTGCATTCACAGCCTCCATCAGCAAATTTTTCTTGTATTCTTCATTACACATAGTCTCACACGCTTGCCACCAATATTTCTCCTCTTTGGCAAATGTGGAGGGGTCCATTGCAGGTTGCCCTAGGCCAGAAGCACTCCAATTTTGGTTGACGTTGGTGCCCCCGCCTGCAATTGTTACCAGAACCTCGTGGGGTTGAGCCGTGGTAATATTCAAGTTTTGCAAGGACATGCACACAGTGCATATTGATCGTGCGTGTGTATTTCTATATCAGACATATCACACTTACAGGAGAGTCTGGCAATGAAGATGCACTCTGCCGAAGAATGCATCTTCTCTTGGACAATTTCATGATTGCCAGAGCATCGCGGATGATCATCTGAGTGTTGTGTTTGAGCTTGAACAATTGCATCTACTCCAGAAGATAGAGCAGAAATTCTAAATCAACGAGTCTCACCCCGATCAGTCCTTGCAGTGCCAATATCCAACGTGCCTCTACTGTTCCCACTAAGGTTCAATAAAGCAGAGCAACAAACAGCACCAGAACCACCAGAGCGAGTTGCAAAATTGGAAGAGTGGGGTGAAGTAGAATGAGGATCATAATCCAGAGCAGTGACTACAACATCTGAAGGATACTTCTGTCGGGACCGAGAGGAGATGGCTGGTGTCAGTTGTTGCAAATCCCTCTCGGCACATGGAGTGCTTGTTGGAACTGTCTGCATGTAATGACGCATGGCGTCAGGCTCTGTTTCTTGCGGGAATGCACCAACAAACGGAATTCAGATTTCAGCACGGCCAGCATTCTGATGAAGCTTGTTGGATTTGTCAATACTACTAAGAGGGTCCAAACAGTGACGGCGTAGGAGTTGGCCAGCCTCAGTGGATGCCATTGTGTCTGCCCTCTTTCTTTTTTTCTTGACAGTGACAGTACTGCCTACTGAAACTGATGTGACCGAAGGAGACGGTCCTGAGAACCTGAAATCAAATTTGTATCTGCATCTCCACTGCGTCTGAATGACTTCCAGTTATCACTCTGCCCAGGGGCCCCACGGCACCACGCTGAACACGAGGGATTGCCAGTATCATGCGAGCGCAGTGGCTGAAGCAAAGGATAACAACACGACACGAATTCTTCCCAATCTTGAAAGCCCATCCACTGGATATTGAGTTCCCTTCCCGCTGTGCCGCGGCATGAATGATTGTTGTGCCACATCCAATACATGTTACTCAAGGTCAGGATGAACTTTGTGTTGTTCAGCGGAAGGCAGGCAAGCATCCAAGCATCCCATCGACTTCCAAAAAAAAACTCGTTTCGACGCAATATTCGTCGGAAGTCGCCACAACACAGCGGCGTTCTGTGTGCAAGTCCCGATGTCATGCACAGCGGTAGAACTTGATGTCCTCTACAGATTGATACTGGAAACTTATGTTAAATTCGTACGGAAAAAAAATTAATCACTCGCTGTTTGTTGATCCCCCGTCACTCAGCGCGTCCGCAGAGTGTGATCGCAACTGAAATTACTGCGGAAATCGAGTCTTCGAGAATTGTCAAGGACTAAGCGTGCAGAAAATCACGTTACCCAACCCTACCTTACATTGGTTTAAGGAATGGAATTTTTTTAGGAATAAGGAAAATGCATACCAGAATCAGGAATAAATTTGATTGTGTGGAGGGGGTAAGTTCCAAAACTCAGATTGTACAGGAGACTGCGCTCTAGGTCTGTGTACGACTTCGGTGCTTGGTAAAACAATGCCGCTGCACGCTATCTACATCCAACCAAAAACAGAGATTTCCGCAAAAAACTGTCGGATGTAGACAGTGTGCATCAGCATTGTTTTACCAAGCACCGAAGTCGTTCATAGACCTAGATTCCAGTCTCCTCTACAGATTGATCCTAAAAACTTATATGAAGTTCGCATGATTAAATAATTTCCTAGCACTCAGCGTTTTACCGTCCCAAAACCGCGTTCCAACTGAAACTGAGTGAAGAAATTGATTCGTTCGTTATTTAATAGAGTCTAAGCGTGCGAAAAATCACGATACCTTTCGCGACCTTTATTGATTCAAACTCTGCCTACTGCTGTATCTGTCAAGTGTTCCAGTGGCTGGCGCAGCTGAGAATGCAGCTAAATCCCAGACTCATGGTCCGCAGTTCAAAACTTGTACTTGTGAACTCTGTTCATAAAAGATATCCAGAATTTGTTACTCTACAATATCCAAAACTTGTTTTTTTGTGTCACGAACACAGACTTATTTTTTTGTTTCATACAGCCCTGAGTACAAACTTGAACGGGCTGTCACGTCTTGGCAAGAAAGACAAACGCATGGAATCTAACTCAACGACAGGCCTATCTGCAGCATCCTACTCCTGGATTCGATTGATAATTGCTTTTATTACTTGTAACAGTAATTTAGAAACCTTGCTTGAGGGGTCTATGTACCTCAAATCCTGTTCTCGAAATTTTGAGGTTTTTCAGTCCGTCACCGAAAGAATTTTGTACACTTGAATGATTTTTGAATATGTGTCTTAGTAATCAAATGACAATACGCGCCGAGGAGATGACGTTAAAGTGGACGAATGATATGATGAGGATTGCTTTTATTACTATAAATAGTGGTTTAGTACCCTAGATTGAGGGTCTATGCGTTCAAATATTATATTTTGGATTTGAGATTATCAGTGATTTGCGTTCACATCTTGTGTTTTGCTTTTTCGGAAGAAAAAATATGTTCAAGAAAAGTTAGTTCAAGATCTCATTCTGCCTCCTAGCATATACATACACATGTGTAATTTGTACACATATACGAATATATGTATGCCGAGATTTAGTCCATCTGGATTCTTCGGGCCCTCCAGGAGTCTCATACCGACTCCTGGGCTCACATCCGAGTACCCCATCTGTGCAGTGTGTGTGTGTGCGTGTACACACACATACACCCACATACAATCCCACCCGCGTTAAAAATAGAGAAGACACAGACAACACCCCTATCTTTCCTTCTGTCAAAAATAACCCCCGACACCAAGCAACAAGTGCTTTCATAGACTAGCTGAACCCACCCTTCCTCGTTCCCCCAACGCTAAACAACCAAACTGCACACACATGAGCGCATATGCACATCCTGTAGCGAGCGTGTTAACAAATGTGTACACTGATGTTCACAACACCCGTCGAATGTACACACCTGCACATGCATGGTGCTCACAACACCTGTTGAGATGCGCATTACATTCTCCGCAAAAATTGCATATGCGCTCGTGCATGCGCGCATATGCAACGGTGCAGAAGCTTCTTTGCCATGAAACTATTGCAAACATATTTTGAGTCTTGCGCCAGCATCGTGCAGGCTGTCGTTTACCGACCGCCCAACTGCTGTCCCCATCAAACCCGTCGGCCGACGCTGTTTGCTCAAGAAATCCGTCCAAATCCACGCTAGCTCATGACGCAGTCGCCGCTGCAGTGTTGCACAAATATCATTTGATCATCCGCGTTGGTGCAGGTTTCATCCAGTTTGTCTATGGGTCGCACTTGCGCTTGGCCACGGGGGTCACTTCATCAAGAATTCTATTTTGGCTATTTTTTCGCGCGAGTTTTCACCAAGTGCACTTAGGTATCATTTGTCCACTCTAACGTCATCTCCTCTTCACCCTCATCTGCTTGCAAGAGCTCAGCGAGATATGCGTTTCGTGACACACACAGCCGCACATAGACTCACACTCCTACTACATGCACATGCACACACACACACACACATCAAGAGGATGTGCAGGGTAATTAGGGCAACCGCAGGGTGGCTGTATAAATGCACATGAACCGAGGTTTGTGGGCATGGAGGGTGTGGTCATTTGTGCAGCTATTTTTATACAAATGCCATTTTTTTATTCGTTTTGTCCTTCTGCGTAGTCGCGGATTATTGCAGTACACTCGACAACAAAATCAGTGGGACAGAGTAGCAAGGGGAACACGTCTGTGGAGATATCATCTGGTAAATTTTGGCTGATGAACTGTCGCAGTCGCATCTGTCTCTCTACACTGCCCCTTGCCTCTAGAGTACTGCCCCTTACTTCTAGAGTGTTTGCACCTGTACCAATGACACGACAACTACCCATCATCGCCGGGGTGTCTACGATGCCAAAACACCTTCCAGTCCGTGAATTGCAACAAGAATTGAAACAGACTGACTAACCCATCATAAGATGCACTATCACTGTGATTGTGATTTGCTAGGTGCACTTTTTGAATACCATCACACGAATCAATTTCTTCCGTTGAACCTCCATTTCGGTCACGGCGGAGGGCACTGAAATGAAGTGGTAGGGTGTAAAAATATGCAACCTGTGCAACACCAGTTGGCATATGGATTATTTCCTTCCACCCCCCACTGTCATACCAGTTGGGACATCTTGCCTCTCTTCTGCATCCCAAAACATCTCCGCTTGTCCTCGCCTATTCTTAGTCCTGACTCAGACTCACCCAAATCGCTTACTGGAAAAAAAGGGGGGGACGACATCAGATTAATTCAGTTTTGAAAAATATTTCCGACAAGTTGGCCAGGTTCGAACGGACATCCAAAGTGAACAAGTATTTGAAGGTTTCCCAAAAAAACACTAGAATTGAAAAAAAAAACCGCCAAAATGGCAGAAAAATGACCTCGTTTTGGGACACGGCCAAGCTGGCAGCTTGGGTGGGCCGTAAACTGGGTGCATCGGCTCCGCACCAGTGCAGATAAGCGGATGTGGTCTGGACGGCGCGCTGTCGTGATGGTGTGATGAGCTGCTGTTGGTTGTGGTTGTTCTGCGCTTATCCATCGTTCCTCAGTCGTGGACGGGCAATTGGGCTGCTGGCCACGAAGGGTATCCCCCTCCAGATTGCAGCGGACAGGGAGAAGGGCAGAGCTTCTTGACGTCAAGATGGGCTTCCTGCGCAGTCGCTGCCGCGCCGTCGTTTCAGACGTGTTTTGCGTGCGTTCATATGTACATTTTGTATGCGTGTGTGTATATATGTGTATGTGTGTATGTGTGCGGACATGTATATATATATATATATGT
>Ga0335398_10008293_pt1 | contig 12372 bp, 8 predicted proteins | sample BON03_FD_205742 | JGI IMG/M metagenome (GOLD analysis project Ga0335398, IMG submission 205742) | Freshwater microbial communities from Lake Bonney liftoff mats and glacier meltwater in Antarctica - BON-03 (spades assembly) (version 2) | ecosystem: Environmental > Aquatic > Freshwater > Ice >...
CCTCACAGGCGCCAGTTACAGACTCAAAAGCCACCAACCCGCCGCTGATACGGCATAGTAGAGAACACGAATAGTGGTCCTGTTTTCAAACGGCACTATTGGCCCTGTTTTGGGTCGGCGTTAACACTAAAGCGATCCAAGCGGCCCAGCTCCTGGTTTGAGGTCGTAGATTTGCTAGATCGTTGGGGCCGCGGCCGGAATTTGATGGACAAGCTGCTTCTCGGTTTTACATCCAAGATCTCAACGCCTTGGGGTAAGCGTGTTCCGCCTATTACGCACGAGGTAGATCTGTCGCGACCGAATCGCGGACTGGGATGGTCCCGTCCCAGCGGGTTGCCGGCGTTTGAAATGTGCGTACGGCAGCGAATCCTTCATCAATACTCATCCCGCCTATTTAATAGCGGACATTACTTGTTCCGCTAGTCGCCGAATCACGGGGACAACTACGGAGTTGCCGGCTTGTTTATAGAGCTGGCTGTCCGACACCACTGCGGGAAGGATGAAGTCTTCGGGATAGCCCATGAGGTTGAAACACTCACGGGGCGTCAATTTTCTTATGCCAAAGCGGGACTTAATAATCGGCACATTGTGGCCCCCCATACCCATGTTGGCGGTCAGGGTTGGGCTCACGCCGGATTTGTTTTGCCGGACGTACTGTCTGCGCCATTGGTAGATCGTCTTCGGCTTGACGACCTCCGACTGGAGAATCTCCCAAAATGGACGTTCGTCGGTGTAGTAATACTTGGCATCCACCTTCTTGTAGAAGTTAATCAACTCTTTAAGCGGTTTGTTGAGTGGCACGGCTTCCGGCCATTGAAAGCGGCGACTCGCTTCGACATTGCGAAATCCAATGATGTAGATTCGCTCGCGGTTCTGAGGGATGTCCGCATATTCAGAAGAGTTCAGCACTCGCGCGGAGACGTTATAACCGGAAGCTTCTAGAGACTCCTGGATCACCTTAAAGGTGTTCCCACCGTCGTGACCTCGGAGGTTTTTTACGTTTTCGAGAAACACCACCTCTGGTTGCCGATCTTGTATCAAGCGCACAACGTCACGGAAAACGTTTCCGCGGTCATCCTTGAAGCCTTTTCTGTACCCGGCCACCGAAAAGGGCTGACACGGGAATCCTCCAGCCAATACGGTCAAGTCTTTCCTTATCGACTCGCTAGCTAGCTGGCCGATATCGCCGACGTTGAGCTCATGGGAATGGTTTGCCCGATAGGTGGTTGCCGCGTACTTGTCTATTTCGTTCGCAAAAATCGGTAAGAAACCTGCTTGCTGAAATCCGAGTTCGATACCGCCGACACCCGCGAAGAGACCGGCGATGGTCGGTTTCGATGAAGTCACTTCATTACCCTAAAGGCAACCACCCCCTGAGCAGGCATGACATGCTTATCTAAGGGGGTAATGATAATGACTCAGTCTTTCTCGGGCATAGACCTGGGTGAGTACGGCAAATTGCTTCAGTTTGCGGCAAAGATCTCGCGGTTGTTTTCCGATAGCGCAATACCTCTCATCGATTATCGGTTCGTCGAAAAAGCCTTCGTGAAGGTGACCGGCGCGCGGGACTTGAGTCGAAAAGATATTTCTTATGATGCATCGCTCACGGACCGCAGAGGGGTTGGCATAAAGACCTTTCGCTTTTCTGTGAAGTCGGGTAAAAAGCCAGAAAAAATTGCGGAATTCACGACCGACGCCAAGAACGGCATATTTGCGGGGTTGCCCCCAGAGTCAATAGCAATGGTGGTGGCCAGCCTCCGCAACGCGAGAATGGCCTCAGATGCGACGGAAGTCGGGATTGGTCTCGACGGCAGCTTTTACCACTGTTTGTTGCGCGTGCCAGGCGGCGCTCTGGTCCATGAGGAAACTATGGAGCTGATTGACGAAGGGCAGATCAAGCCTTTGTCCCGTTCTGGGAAACTGCTCTCCCGTTTTCCTGGCGCACTAAACGACCACGTCTGGTTCACAGATGGAAAGAAGAACTACTCTTTCAATCGCTCGAAGAATGTACTAATGCAGCAATTCAAGCTCGAGCCGGGCTTCACCTCTGAGATAATTCAACTCCCCATTCAGGAAGATATTTGGCAATTCATCCAGGGGGATGGCTTCCGGGATTTGCTGGGGGAGGGAAGCGAAGAAATTCAGGGAGATATCGAATACTCAGAAGCTGTGATTCTCCCGTTGTATAGCTCGGGGAATTCGCCCTTGAAAGAAGTGCCCGCAAAATCGGGAATTAATCAATGGAACGCGGGAGGGCGAAAACGAAGCTTTGGTGAAGCCTATATTTCGATTCCCCGAAAAGTTCATCAGATGAAGCCTGGTTTTTTCCCGGAGAGAGATCAAAAATTTGACCTTCGGCTCCCTTCTGGGGAGGTGGTGAGAGCCAAAGTGTGTCAGCAAGGATCAAAGGCGCTGATGTCGGACCCCAACACCGTTCTTTGCAATTGGCTATTTTCCACGATCGACGGGGATCACTCCTATTCCCAGTCCCGTCTTTCGCGTGGTCTGCCCTATACCTACGATGACCTTGCAAGAATCGGTAAAGATTCTGTCCGGTTGACGAAAATTGCCGGTGACGATCTTGTTTTTGAGTTGGAGTTTGCAGCAGTCGGCTCGTATGAGGACTTTGTGAGCGCGGATCCAGATCCAGATGCTGAGTAATATTCCTTCTTTGTCGGCCCAGGTTGGTATTCTTTTCTCTGAACAGTAGGAGTGGCAATGGACAGAACATGGTATTTCCCCAGCAATGCTTTTGGCAAAAAAGCTGGGTTCAACGACGCGGCCATCGATATATTCCACGGCGATCCAGTGGGCTCACTCGTGAGGGAGTCGATCCAAAACTCGTTGGATGCCGCGGACCCAAATTCCGGGCCAGTACGGATCGCCTTTACTTTGTCTGATTTAGATTCTGAGTCGGCCCATATTCCCCTGGGCTTGAAGAGTGCTTTCGAGCTTGGGTTGGCCAAAGCCGAGAAAAAGAATGACCCCAAAGCCCGGTCGTTTTACTCGAATGCGCTTGAAACGCTGAGGGGGGAAAAGGGTAAACAGGTGCTGGGAATTCATGACTTTGGAACCAAAGGATTGGGTGGCACGACCGACGACACCGTGGATGAGAACTCCGCCTGGTTGGCTCTTGTCAAGGGTTCGGGAGACACCTATAAAGAGAATGCCGGAGCTGGCGGTTCTTACGGGCATGGGTCTTCGGCACCTTTAGCTCTGAGTGGATACCGGTCGGTGCTCTACTTCACGAGGGTGCCCTCGGGAAATGGCTATGAGGAGCGCTTTCAAGGTACAAGCCGCCTCGAGTCCCTACCCGCTGAATCCCTCATCGGAATGCCGGGATTTACACAAGACCAAGGTCACTTCGGGAATGGCGAAACCTGTGGGCCTCTGTTGGGATCCGAGATACCTTCTTGGTTCGGCAAAGCTCGGGATGAGGCGAAACCGGCGGGGGCGACAACCGAGTTTGGGACCTCTATTTTTATTTTGGCTCCACGGACCGATTATCGCCCATCCGATTTTTGGAAACGTGTAGCCATTTCGGTTCTTGCTAATTACTTCTACACGATTGGAGTAGGAAAGCTAGAGGTTGTGCTGGGAGGTGGCACGTACAAGATAGGTGCGTCGTCGCTCGAGCAGCACTTGCGAGTCCTTGGCGAAGATGTAAAAAAGAATGAATCCGACTACGAGACTAGAACGAGAGGTGGGCTAGAAACTGCCCGCACCATTGCTAGCCCCACCTTGACCCACAATCTCCAGGTAGAAGGGTTTGGATCGATAGAGTTGTTGCTCCGTTTGGACGACAGCATCACACGCAACCACGTGGGTATCGCTCGCTCAAACGGAATGCTCGTCACCCGGGAGCCCTGGCTTCTGATGTCCGAGGGCCTAAGAGGTTTTCGAGCTTTTGACCTTTTTGTCTACGTGAAGGACGAAGAAGGAAGCGAGCTTCTTCGACAACTTGAGCCTCCGGCTCACGATGCGTTCGAGATAAATCGAATCGAAGATGAAGAGCTGAGCAAGCAAATCCGAAAGCAGTACAGTGCCTTCAAGGCTGCTATTTGGAAGTTCATTAAGGTGGAGGCCAAGCATGAGATTGTGGGTGAAATAGTCTCGAAAGCGACCGCCAAGTACTTCCTCTCGAACTGGACCGGTGAGCTGACCGGCGATAACGATCCCACCAACTATGCACTCGTTTACGGGACTTTCAGACGGGTTAGGCCAAAGCAGGGGATCGCTGTGTGGGGGAACCCCGACGATTTCGTCGGTATAAAATCGCGCCACGGAGAAACCTCACGCGGTGGCACGAAGAAGGGCCTGCCACCTGGGTTTGACGATCCTTTGGGCGAGGATGAAAAAGCTGGAAGGAAGTCAAGGCGCCAGGTCACGAAATTTAGGGTTGTTCGGGACCAGAAAGACCGGAATTTGGCGACAGTGCATTTCAATCCGGTGGACAAGATTCACAGGCACTTAGTCCTTCTGCAGTCGGGCGCAGATTCAGCAGATGAACCATTGCGTTTTCGAACAGAGAAATCCCGAGAATGGTCAGTCAGCCTTGATCTAGCGAGCGTCTCCCCGCAGGCAAGAAAAGTTCTTCGCCTCGTATTTGAGCCCGGGGTGCTCGATTTTGCCATGGAAGCGAGGCTCGAATCATGAGTTTCCGGCCTCGCGCTTATCCTCATCCCGTCCTTCGAGAAATCAATGACGACTATGTCGACAAGTCCGAGTTTTTTGGGCGATTCACCCATTCAAGTGGGGAGGGGATGCTCACCCTCGGTATCGACATTACGCTCACTTCTGATCGGCTGAACGAGGCGCGTGCAGATGGGATAGCCCAGCTTGCAGTGGAGGTTGAGTGCGCGGGTGCCCGATGGAAAGAAGTATTCACTCTGGAAAATGTGCCAGCAAGCGTCACAATCCCAGAAGCCAATCTGTTCGGGACGATTCGGGTGACGCCGCTCCTCATCGCTACACAAGAAATCAACCTTGAATTCGCGGGAATCAACAAGGAGTTCACCACCACCACGTTCCATCTTTTCGAGGGTGACTTGCTAGCGTATGGGCCTACGGAAGCGCTAGAAACCGACCACGATCGATCTTCGGGTGACGACCATTATGGAATCAAGTTTTCTCTACAGTCCGACCTTGATCCTGATGAGTATTGGGTCGCGTGTGATTACGACGAAATAATTATTCACTGTGGTTCAAATGTCATGCAGGTGACAAAGGCTCTGACCGAAGACATCAGATATTCGCCTTTTGTGTTCATGAGCTACTACAAAGACGCGTTTGTAAAGGGGATGGACTATTTACTGCGAAGCCTGTCAAGGGGCGAGGAACTTGAGCAAACGTGGGCGAAGGGCCTCAAGGGTTACATCGAGGAAAAGGGCCTATCTCTCGATTCACTGTCGGCAATTGGTCAGGATGATGAGCAGGGAGACCACGAGGAAGTTGAACGTTTTGTGCACCGTTTAATTGCGCTCGATGGTGTCCAAGCGCTGGCGAAGCGAATTCAGAAAGAAGGGCTTTGACATGACAAGCAAAAAGATGAGGGTGTTGACAAAACAGAGTCTCGTGATTTTGCGAGGGATTGCGGCGGCAGAGCCCAAATCTTTGTGGGAGGAGCCCCTCGATGCCCTTGTCTCAGAGCACAAACTCGAGACGGTCGAGGTTCAGGTCGAGTTTCAACGCGGTCATGACTTTATAGTTGGCAAGCCACGGGATGGGAAGTTTGATCTCCGCAACGCACTAAATCTTAGGAAGGCCCTGCCCGAATTGACGGCTTCTCAGGCTACCGATGAGCGGATCTGGGCAACTTTAGCGCTTGGCGAGTACAAGGACTATGTGATGACGCGGTGGGCCGCCAGCGGGAGCCTTACTGATGCTGTCCGGAATAAAATTTTTGCCAGCGGCACGCGAAGTCTCGTTAGAGAGCATTCTCTTGCGCGTTTGTGGTGGAGAGTCCACTTCGCCTCATTCGTTGATCCCAAGCATTCCAAAAACCCGCTTGAGGTCATTTTTTCCCACGAAGATATCGCGGGTGAGATTGCAGGGCGAGCGATTCTGACCGACCCAAAGGTGTTAAGCGCCTATGTCGGGATTATCGAAAATGGGTTAGCTCAACTAGAAAAACAACCCAAATCTACCCGCCTGAGCTCAAAGCTTTTCATTCAACGCACAGGCAAGAAACTTAATATGTTGGCTGGACGTTTTATGCTCGGATCAGTCACGCCTGAGCGGCTTAGGGCGCTGATGGAGGATGCACATGTGCGCGTCATGGCAGATCGTGCCCAGGAGTTAGAAGCCATGTGATTGTGTAGGACCACCTCCATGGGCTGGCGACGGCGTCGCGTCACACGTGGAGAAAACCGCCAGCAAGAATTCTGAATCGAGTGTGGGTACTGCTGGTGGAACCTACTTTCACCGCCACCGCGACGGCCTCAACACGGATTCTGGCCGAGCAGATGCCCGGGATCGGGGATTTACAATCCATCAGTGGAGCTCCGTGGGGTGGTCAGGAGTGTCCGACACCCGCGCTCCCTGCCGGGTTTGCTTCGCCTCCGCGGCTGAGCCGGAGCAAGCTCTCGAGGTGTTCGTCAGAAATCCATCCAGCCTTATAGAGTTGCGAAAAGATGGCGTAGACGGACCGTTCGCGCGTCGACGCCATTTCTTCGAGTGCCATGCCACCACGGTACTGTTTCTCAAGATCGGCAAGTTCGTCTGCTGTCCACCGCGCGCCGCGGTTGAGGGGAGCATTTTCTGATTGCACATAGTACTTAACCTCGTCGAGGTCGATTGGCGGCAGGGACTGGCTCGAAAACAGCGCCTTCACCACGCCCGGCTCACTTAACGATGTCTCACTGGCTATGTTCGCGATTGATTTTCCGTCGAGGTACAGCCGGGATACCGAGGCGGTTTTCCCGAAGGATAACTTCTTCTCGTGATCAGGAATTCCCTGAGTAGATAGACCGGGAAAGTGAATGTATAAGTTTCTTACCCGGGCCGAAATTCCACCCCGTGTGCGTCCTAGTTTCGCTGCAATTGCTTCGTACCTTTCGCCAGCAGTGAGCAGGGAAATCAGGGTTTTATCGTCGGACTTGGTCCATGTCGCACCCCGCATCTCGGACTTTTTCGCGCCAATGGGATCCTGTGGAATCGGAGTCGCGCTCAACCTTCGGGCATTGGTGGCTTCAGTGTGAACGCCGGAAGCGGACTCAGAGCACGCATCGCTACAGTCCATGGTGTGTCCGCACTCACAGATTGGGATACTTGGTCCTCCACAGTCGATGCAGACGAATTTGACAGTGGGCCGGTCGCGGGTAGTCCCGTCCAATCCACTTTCGTCACCGAGAGGTTCATGCTGTTGATACTCAAAATCACGCATGTCGGGTTGTCCAGCTAGGTCACGATCGATACGCGGATTTCCAGGTTCCACAATCAATCTGCTGTCTCTCGGGGAATTGCTCGCAACAAGTCGCAGTGACTGGTCATTGTCAAATAGCTCATAGATTGGACGCAAATCACCCGCCTGGGCGTAGTAATTGGAGGCATCCATCCGGGTTCCACGTGACCCCAAACGGTCGCCCTCTTTCAGAATGAGGGGTGTAGAAAATATCTCTTTAAGCTCTTCCGGGCCGAGGAATCCGGGAGAGTCAAATTTCCAGGTTTGCGCTTCAATCTCCTTTACTATGTTGGCCCGAGCGACATCATTAGGACTCGTGTTGGAAAACAGTCTCGGCACATGCTCGGCGATGTGGGGCGAAACTCTCACGAGAATGATGTGGGTAATGTCAACAGGTGATCCCGCTAGACCGTGCCTGTACTTACCATCCCCCGTCCAATTTCCCTGCTCCAGGAGGAGCAGATTGCTGAAACTCTTTGCGGACTTAATTTCAAGTGCGTAACCTGCCCCGACCAAGTCGGGCCCCTCCCAAAACCCCAGCGGGGAGGTGCCGAGTCCCGGCTTGAGGTGGTGTGCGTCGATCATGGTCTCCAGGAGCTGGGCAATCCCAAACTCGGCCAGCTTTCCTTGAAAAGTGTCAGCGAAGATTTCCCCCAAGCCACGCCGGTGGCTACCCCCGGTGCGCGTGGCTTTGTGAGCGCCTTGCCCCCCGAAGGTCATGTCCATGGCAAAATTGGTGCTGGCAGTCACCATATTCGGCTTGAAGGATTCGATTGGGCTAAAATGTCTGGGACGTGTGATTTCGAAGTATTCGGCGCCATCGTTGCGTTCACCGAGCTTTTCCATGTTGAGGAGTTAGATCGCTTCGGCCGGGCAGGAAGCCCGCAAGTAACGCGCAAAGGCTTCACCAATATGAAGCGCCTGCTCCGAAATACCGTCACGAGATTGGGGCACCATATTGCTCCTCTGGAACCTTGAGTATTACTAAGCTACGGCTTCAAGGGCGCCCTGTAAAGAGAGATTTTCCGCACCCTGGGAACTGAAGGCAGTGCGCCTGCGCGGTTAACGACGCAAAGATCTAATCAGGACAGAAAGTTCCCTCCGGAAGCGAGGCCAGATCGCGTGCGGACCAGGCATTCGTTTGCGTCAAGTTATCGTCCCAAGTACGCTGAGAAAAATTCATAGTGCTCCTACTGGTAGAGGGCGGTAAAGACGTGGCTGAACCTTTCACAATCGGCGTGGTCACAGTGGCTATCTGCGACGACCCAGTGACCATCAAAGATGCTCCCAGTAGGGGAAAACCTGCGGCAGATGCGACGGCTGCTCAGCCAGCTACCTTCGAGACCGTCGATGGCTGGTTGGGACGATTCGGCTTCTTCGAGTATCCCGAGGACGGAACAATTGTCGGCAAGTTCTATTGGCACCGCGATCCGCTATCGCCTCCCTATGACCGATTGAAGAATGCTGGTTCCGTATCGGTCGTTAGGGTAAGAGACCGCTGGGTTGTGCCGCTTAGGGCAATGATGATCAAGGGTAAGGACTGGGCGACGCTCAATCGGGTTAATGACCTACAACTCGACGCTTTGGCGGGTGGAAGTTTTAGGGATCTTGTTGCCGGCCTTGGCGACATCACCGTGGGCCTGTACGAGGACATCGTGCCCCAGGCGGGAAAAAATGTGGCTGCTGGTTTGGGCATGTCTGTTCCTGCAGGCCATATCGCTCCGCTGATGTGCATGATTGCGGTTACCAGGCCTCTTGCGTTGGTCAAGAAGTTGTCTGCGTCCTCATGATTCTCAATCCTTATATGCCTCAGGCAGCAAGCCTCCACGAGGCGATGTATGTGTATCTTTCTGTCGAAAGAGCAGTGTTTGAGGATCTTCAGATTCTTGTCACCAGTTGGGCGAAAGAGAATCTTGGCCCGCATTGGCACCAGGAGATGCTCAGCGATCCGCAGAATCATCCTCTGAAAGGGTGGAAGTCAGCCGGAGACCCTTATTACATTGTCAAAGCGCTTGCCAAAATTCCCCACACCCCATTTTTTCTTGCGTTACCCCTTCATCCTCATCTTGCAGACTTAGCGTGGCGAATCTTTCACAATAGGAATGCGTGGGCCCACTACGGCAACGACGAGCTCATGAATTCCATCAAGGACGACATTCATCAGCTGGTGAAGTTTGCTGATGCTGCAAAACTACCCGTGGGAGACGCCGCGGGGCGGGCCTACGTGGCCCTGAAGACTTTGACCGTTGCGGCTGCAGCACTCAAAGTTCCCGTGCACGTCCTACCCACCAATGTCGAGACTCGCTCTCTGGCGGCTGCCAGTGTCTCCGCGTCCAAGGAGCGCACGCCACGACCTCGAATCGGTGCGTCATGGGGAGGGCTTCTGCCCGAGATGAAACTGGAGCTCAACTCCAAGCAGCGAGACATTCTCGACCCCCAAACCGGAAACTCAGCCAGGAATCGGTGGCCCACACCAGAGTTGGCCGAGCAAGCGGTGACTCGATGGTTTGAGCTCAAACCCTCCACCCCTTATGTTCACGTGGATCCTGTGGATGGGGCTGCGGTCGGATTCCTCGACGGCCACCCCTACCTAATCGGTTATGTCGGAGAAGAACCGGAAACCCCGGAGGGTCAATACCGTGGGTTCCAGTCCGAGGCCATCTATGTCTATGACGGCACCGGTTTGGCGACAAAGGAACATGGAACGCGGGCGGATCTGAGCCCCGAACAGGTGATGCGAGTCAAAGCAGAAATTGATCGACGCGGCTTGGCCCACGGTGAAGCGTTCCGAATCACCAACTACGGTGACTTGGTTCACCAGGGTGAGGATGGGCCGGTGGGGATTCTCACTTTCTAGCGGGCCAGTTGATGAGTTGTTTTCACCTGCCCCAACTAGGCTCAGAGCCAGTATTTCGCTTAGAGTAAGGATGAGCAGTGAGTTTGACTCTTAATTCAGCGTCGACCATCCCATGGGTCAGCGACGCCGTGCCGTCAATACAGTGTTTTTCTCTGTTCTTTGGGCCCGATCCCACGGGGCTTGAAGACCTTCTAGCTCGGCATTCTCCTGCGGGAAGGCTAACAGCCCAATGAACCAGGGCAATCACCTAATTACGGGAGATGTAGGCGGGGCGCGACCCGCTTGGTGCAAAGTTCCAAACGTCAAGCTAACGCGAAGCAGATCTAGCAGACAGCCTTTTTGATCTGCAACTTCAGTCCCGTTCGTACCTTCTTTCGCAAGTATTGAGCGGGAGCTGTTGCCCGGTATCAGTGTCGGAGGGCACACATAAGCTTAGAGAATGAGTAAATCCCAGCAAACGGTGGCTCATGTCTGAATCGTGGAGTGTCGTCTCGACTGCCAAGGGGGCTAAGGGTCTCGTCGATTGGATTGCGGACACCACGGCGAGTAGACCGTGGGTGGTTGTCACCATTGCGATGGGGGAAATGGTTCCTCGATTTGAGATGGAATCCCTCGTTGATCAGCTCGCAGGTGTTGCGTCTATCTCCCTCGTGACGACGGTCGAAGCGACGCGCGCAATGACGGACTTGTTTCGCGAGAGGGAAGACGTTTTCGCTGGAGCGGCGAGGGTCTATCCCGCGGGATACACGCCAGAGAATCCTCTGAAGCCCACTCCACCCCGACTGGTCCATCCCCACCAGAGCCCCGCTATTGCGACCCAGCGGCTTATTTCGGATGCCCTTGGCCTTGCCCAAGATGCAGGAGTGTTCGACGAGGATCGGCCGCGCCAGCGCCCCGTGGTCGCGAAGGTAAAGGGCTTCATCGGCGATGACCGCGCGTTTGTTGAAGTCCAAGGTGGCGAAGAGCTAGCCACCTTGGCGGGAGAGCTCACCTGCCAAGGCGTGCCGCTTGCTTGGCTGTTTGCCAAAGGTCAAAGCTTAAAGGGTAATTATGACGCTTCTTCGAAGCGCTTCCTGGTTGACAAGGAGTCGCTCGAGGCGGGGGCTTTTCTGGAGGGCTTTCCCCTAGGTGGGGTGACCTTGGGGCTGGTGACCGAGGTAGACCGACAAAAAGGAGCGCTGAAGATTCACCCCGGGCATACTTTTACATTCCGTCGCGCAGAGCTATCCCCTAACCCAAATGACAGGGTTGATCTGTTGCTTGCTGAAGGGGAAGTTCTTCCCGTCCGGGTGTATCGAAATCAACAGGGTGTCCTCAGCGTCCGAATGAACGACATCGATGACGACGATGACATCGTCTCGCCTCCAGATTTTGGCGCAGGCCCGTGGTTAGTGGAAGATCGAGAACTTGTTGACATAGGGGTTGAAGAGCTCGGCGAAGGAGAGGTCGGCCCCCCCTTATCTTTGCTAGCTGAGCTCACTGTTCCTGTTGTCGGGGCACCCGCCAGGCCTAAGCCAGGCCCGGGAAAGGTTCAGTCCATTCCCGTGGATAAAAAGCCGGAAGAGGAGCCACCCGTTTCCCTTGCGACGCCGGTGTCCCCTCGGTCTGCTCTGCAAGGGTTAGGTAATCAGCTTCATAGCATCCGAGCGGATAGGGACCGCCTGCAGCAGAGACTGAAGGGGTTGGGGGCCGACCGCGCAGAAGAATTATTCAACACAGTTCACAACGAGCGTGACTATTTTGAGGTGGAGCTGGCTCGGGCCCAAGCGGCTCTGCGCGCAGCGCGAGCCGATCTCAGCGACTTTCGTAAACGCTCGCGCAGCGAGCGCGGCGGCTCTGGAAGTGCTTCTGGGCCGTGGGATCGCGAAACACGTTTTGCCTCCCGAGAGGACTGGCTTCGGGAAGAGGTGCACCGAACCTGGGTGTCGCTGTACACGCCCCAGGAGCGCGAAATCTACGCGCTGGTTGACGACAAGTGGTCTATCGGAGAAGACTTTGGGGACAGTTTGCGCGACCTCAAAAATTCCCAACTCAGAAGGCTGTTCAAACTTATTGTCCATATCGCTTCTGGGAGGAACGGAATCGAAGGCCTCATCGAAGTGCATCCGCTTCG
>Ga0335398_10008298_pt1 | contig 12369 bp, 12 predicted proteins | sample BON03_FD_205742 | JGI IMG/M metagenome (GOLD analysis project Ga0335398, IMG submission 205742) | Freshwater microbial communities from Lake Bonney liftoff mats and glacier meltwater in Antarctica - BON-03 (spades assembly) (version 2) | ecosystem: Environmental > Aquatic > Freshwater > Ice >...
ACATTGACCCCCCGCCAACGCAGAATCAACCGCCTGAAAACACATATGCTATAAACTCGAGTGCAAACAAACATCACACCTCGGGCCAGGAGGGAGGAGGGGCGAAAGCAAGTCCAGCAGCAGAGGGTTGACGCAGGCAGATTCCGCGCTGCCTGCAAAGCGATGCGCTGCGCAGCTGTTCCCTGTGCTCTGCCCCGCCCCTGCGCACTCACGGGCATGCCTGTCCGTCAAGCGTGGCAAGCGAATCGATGTGTTCGGGGGCCGGCCGAGCGACGCACTATATAGCAATAGCAAACACGCATGCACAAAGTATGCACACTATGTTGAAATGTGAGTCGTAATGATTTCGGTGCTTCCACATGTGCTTTTCAATATAGAGCACTCTCGGATTCCGTCGAGGCGCACTGCGCGCGGACTCGGCACGTGCAGCGGTAGGACACAGAGCGTGAAAAAGCGGCACCTTGGAGCGGATTCGATGCGCTGCATGGCACACACACACACAGCTTGAAGGGCGACCCCGAGTATCGCTGCCGCCGCCCAGCCCCGCTGCCCACACCGTGCGTGGCCCATCATCCCTGATCTTGCCGATCCTGCCTTCGATTGAGACTGTGATGGGACTCCTTTGGTTCGAACTTGATTGGGATTTCTGAAAAAGTTCGTGGGTCGCAAAAAAAAGTTTAGATCACGGCAATTTATAACCACGATCATCGCACGAGAAAAACTCGTCTCTTCCATCGCAATGCCGGTGAGCTTGCCAATGCTTGTGTGGTGCATTCCCTCTGGGTCCCCTCCCCAGAGCGCACCACCGCTGGGACTTCTTCCCAGTGTGCATTGATCGCTCTCACAGCGCGTTTGCTCCTTTGTGCGTGCACTGGGGGCGGCGCCAGAGACGAATCAAGTCATGCTCGGAGGAAATGGACAGTGGTGGTGTCAGTGCATTGTCAGTTGTCGTGCGTGTGGGACGAGAGGCCTGGCGGGCCCGCCCCATTGCAACCAGGACGTGCAATGTGTACGCTTATCGTCAGCCCGTGCACAGCTCGGCCTTTTCATCGTGGGGAGGGACCACAGAAGATTCTTCAAATTGGCTGCTTGGTCGTTCGAGGCCTGTTACTGGCGCGCAGGGTGCCATGGGAATGAGGCACAATTGCTGTTCAACATCGCCTGAGATACGATGGCGGCCCTTTGTGCGCACGGCAATGTGATATCTTTCGTGGAGTGATGGCGGCAATCTACTGGACAGGCGGTGATTGGTGTGTTCTTGTGTTTCTGCAGAAGAAAGCAGCCGTTGTAGCCAAGGGTGGCAAGGCCGGCCAAGCCAAGAAGAAGTCCAACAGCAAGTTCGTTATCGATTGCACAACAGCCGAGACCGATTCCATCCTTGACTGCTCCAACTTCGTGCGCTCCCTACCCTTTGCCTACCCTTCGCGAACCCTAACTATCTCCTCAGTGACTACATAATTGTGCCGCCGTACCCTCTCGCGCCCCCCCTATGCACACCGTAGTAGCAATACCAGCGCTGCTACTGTGGTAGGTCAGTAGGGACATTTTACTATTCGCTGCCGTATTGCACGCCACGCACACGTCGGCGTGTGTGTTTTCGCGATATGCACTCGTGTTGCAGCTTGCAGATTCTTGGGCGAGCTCGCTTTCTCACACAAGCTCGAATACTGCTGCATCTATCAGGAGAAGTACCTGAAGGAGCGCATCAAGGTCGATGGCAAGGCTGGCAACTTGGGGGAGGCTGTCAAGGTTACTACCGAGAAGTCTAAGATCATCGTGCAGGTCGTTTTTTGTGCCCCGTTGCATGTGTCTCCAATCGTCGCTATGATGCTGCGTGCCCTGCTACCAGCAACCCGTCTCCGTGCTTCTCATATACATGCCAACCCTTACACGTTTCATCTGTGCCGTGTAATATTTGCACATGATGTCGAATTGCCGACGTGGACTGGGACTTCTACCCAGTACTCACGGCAGCTGGGACTTCTCCCCAGCGCCACACTGGGACTTCTCCCCAGTTGGCTTTGCCTCACGCATTTCGCGCTATATTTTGCCTGTTTTGTGGACGGAACAGGCGGAGGGGTCATTCTCGAAGAGGTACCTCAAGTATCTGGCGAAGAAGTTCTTGAAGAAGATGCAGATGAGGGATTTCTTGCGTGTAGTGTCCACCAACAAGGGCACCTACGAGCTCAAGTATTTCAACATCCAGGAGAACGAGGACGACGCAGGCGACGAGTAAACTCATCTGCTTTCTCAATAAAAAAAGCACAAACCCCACCCTCACACAGTCCCAACCTAACCTCACAAGCTTTCTCAATAAAAAAGCGCATAATTCTTGTGGCTCATACTCAGGGAAAGTTTGACTTGAACGCGGTGCCGTCAACCTTTAGGCTATTCACCATAATTTGAGATGATGGCAAATGTCGGCATGGAATATAACATCTCTTCACACGGATGTGCAACACAAAGACAAATCAGAAAGTTCTTGAAGGACGTGAGGTCTGATTCGTGACTCTACTTTGCGCTTGCACAGCCCTGGCACTCTTCCACTTGGGCACTTCCAGTATCTGATACCTGGGTACTCTTGAAGGGAAAACTGGAGTCACGGTCGGCCGTCACTCCAAGAGAATAACTCTTCGCGAAGGGTTATATTAAAGATCGAACTAGAATTAAACAATCTAAACTCAATCTTGTCACGGTCGGCCGTGACTCCAGTTTTCCCTCTTGACACAAACTTTGAGTCCGATACCCTGGCCACGAACTTACACTCACATAGAACGAAGAGTAGAGAGTGAAGCTCTCTTGACTCGGTACACGAGCGTCACCTATTATCATGACTGCACCGAGTAGGAATTGAACAGGCCCTCATCGAGGCCTGCTCGATAGTGCTGGAGCGCTCACGAACTAAGAAGTGGCAACTTGTTGCAAGTTGCTTGATTAGGCAAATTTGCCTGATTTGCCTCCAGTCAAGGCCCTCACTTTGCAGTGATATTGTCCCGGGAGGGAAACATAGACCTAAACGCGGTGGCGTCAACTGCAAGAGCAGAGACTAAGTGTCGAGAAGATGGCGAATATTCGGCATGATTTGAAAGAAGATGCCTCTTTACCGCTTTATGTGGAACACAATAATAAAATAGAAAGGAGTCTTTTAGAGACGTGACGTGGAGGGGTCTTGTACGGACGTGACGTCTTATTCGTGACTGAAGTTATCTACTTACTTCCCTTGTCTTCCCGGGCATCGAGAAACTGGCAAGGGCAGAGCACTCGAAATAGATCCAAGGCGGTTGAAGCGAACTGTCTACCAATGAGGAAGAAAAAGTATCAAATGAATTCATGCAGAAGAAAATACTACATAGAAACAGAAAAGAATAAGTTATGGTCCATTCAAGGATCAAATTAATACACACAAAAGAAGATACTACACGGAAACAGAAAACAATACGCTCCCATAACAAACTATACTTGGAGAACAAACTATACTTGGGAGAGGACTCTAGGGACCTAACACAAAATAAACCGCTAGAGAAAATATGGTTGTGATAAAGGTCTTCCGAAGGTCAAACCGTGTTGAAGTTGACCAAAAAAGGTCTGTACTGAAGTCTCCCGAAGAAAAGAACGCGCGAGGGTGGTCTGCGAAAGAAAGTCTCCCGAAGATCAAAATCGAGCAGGAAGGGGAAGGTTCTTGCGGAAGGGCGAGCGAAGAAGTTCGCGGAAGGGTCAGAAGAGCGCAGAAAGTAGGGCTTTGCGCTTGTTGGCAGCAGTCACTAGTAGGGGCGACAGGGGTGCCGGTGGCACCTGAGCTGTAGCATCGCGGTCGGCGAATGCGGGGTTGGAGGTTGATCATTGCTCGAAGACACGGGTGGTGTTGTAAGCTGCGGTGCTTCCTGCAGCACAATCGAGGTTGATGCGTGAAAGCGCTCGTTGTGTCACTCAGTATCCCGTTTATAGTAAGGCGACCGCACTTTTCAGAAATTCGCAATATGCCGTCCATAGGGTACGAAGAAACGAAAGCGCGTCAAGGCTCCAGTCTTGCATGGAACATTCGGTTTATAGGAAGTGCACGATTTGGAGAATCTACAAGAAGGAGATGCATTGGCGTTCCCGACAAACAACGTTCTGCTGCAGCGCGTACATACATTTGCTGAAAGGGACTATGTGAAAGACAGTCTCCCGGCTGCGTACACTCCGTTTATAGGCGTGCGGCGCGGCCGTAAATGCTTGGCTTCAGGCCCACGTGGAGAAGTCCGTTCAGAGGAATCAATAGGTTTGGAGAGTCTGCAGAAGAGAATGTCCCGTACGGTAAAGTAAACGCACGGCCAAGGTCGTCGTCCGATGTGAATAGCAATTCAAAGCAAACACAGCGGTCCAACTTGTTGAACATGGGCTCAATACCAGGGAATCACAAGCCTAAATGCGGTGGCGTAAACTGCAAGAGCAGAGACTAAGAGTCGAGAAGATGGCAAATATTCGGCATGATTTGAAGAGGAGGCATCTTCACCGCCTTATGTGGAACACAACAATAAAATAGAAAGGAGTTTTCTAGAGACGTGACGTGGAGGGGTCTTGTAGGGATGCCGGCGTGACGTCTTATTCGTGACTGAAGTTATCTACTAACTTGCCGTAATCTACTAACTTGCCGTCCGCGCTGCAGCTATTTTCAAAGCTCGAAATGAAGGTGATGGGTCTCTTGGGCCATGTTTCCGAGTCAGTGAGTAGAGTTTCAGTGAATCAAGTTTTTCACCTTGAGCTTTCAGTTTGGAAACCGTGCCACAGTGTATCATGATGATACATTCGCACATACAAAGTGTGAGTCTAGCCTGAGTACATAATGGCTGGCGACTCGCAACTAAATCAACATCTCCGTTTCCGTTCCGAGAAACACATCATTTCAGCCTGAGCACCATCACCGCCACTGTGACTAGCCTGAGAAACAAAAAACGCAGGCCCGCGCTTCAAAACAGACAGAAAGAAGAAAGACTCTTCTTTTCAACAGACCTCAGGCTCGCCCGGGTAGTGCGCGAGCTATTTAGTGGTATTGATTACAGGCGGCGGCCCGGCGGCGTCTCCTGTAAGAAATCATGATGATGATCGAAAACTTGAAAGCGACAGTCATTTAGTAGTATTCCAAGTCCGAGTCCGAGTCTGACTCAAGTTGCTAGTGAGAGGCAGTCTGAGCCGCAGCCTTTCATTTTATCATGACGAGACTCCGAGTCGGACATGAAGTTGCAAGTACATTAGCCGATGGGGAGCTGCGTCAGAAGATGCGAGATCACAAGGTGCTACAGGCGTGTTGCACAACTTCGGGCTGGCACGTCATGATACCGTGACCTCAGGAGTGCCACGAGATGAGGGGGGTTCGTTTTCCAGGTTGATTGAACTTTGAATATCATTTAAGTGAGGGTTTCGAGATCAGGGAAAGTTTAGACCTAAACGCGGTGGCGTAAACTGCAAGGGCAGAGACTAGAGAGTCGAGAAGATGGCGAAGGTCGGCATTTGGTTTTAGAAGAAGTGCCTCTTCAATTTACGTGGGACACATTTGTAAATTAGAAAGGAGTCTTTAGGGACGTGACGTCTGATTCGTGACTGAAGTTATCTATCAACTTTGCGTAGATCTCACTGGCAGCTTGCCTTATTTCAAGTTTGCGGAGACTTTTGCGGGGTCAAACCTTGCGAGGATTGACCCCGCAAAATAACCCCGCAAGGAACCCCGCAACACTGGAGGAACCCCGGAAAGATGGACACAGGTCAACTCTGCTAAGTTAGGAGATTTGGCCACAGGGCTGTGAGAAGTGAGAAGTGAGATGCCTTAAACGTGCGCTTCGAGAGCCATTTGGCATCCTACAGCCCCGTGGCCAAATAGGGAAAGCCTGAGCTGATTACGCGTTGCGAGAAGTGCAAGGAAGGACATCAAGAAGGTCGGGAAAGGAAGATGCCAACACACATTGTTTTAAAAAGGTGCCTCTTCAATTTATGCAGAACACAATTTAAGGGACGTGACGTGAAGGGGTCTTGTAGGGACGTGACGTCTGATTCGTGACTGAAGTTATCTACCACCCTTGCTTCAAATCTCCTTACTGAGCAGAGTCACCAAGTTGACCTTTGTCCATCTTTCCGGGGTTCCTCCAGTGTTGCGGGGTTCTTTGCGGGATTATTTTGCGGGGTCAATCCTTGCAAGGTTTGACCCCGGGCCCCCGCAAAAGTCTCTGCAAAATAAGGCGAGCAGGTTAAATCTCAGGTTGGACCCCCTCTATTAGTACCACCCAAGCACGCACTGTCACGACTTGGAATTGTCGCACACACACCCACAGCGACCGTGTGAAAATCCACTGCCCCTTCATCATAATTTTAATCAGCCTGAGCCTGAGTGATGACTACTGAGACCCGGGCCACTTCAAATTGTTAGTGAAAAAGCAGCCGACCTCGTTTCTGAAATGATAATATTTCCACGCGAAGGGAGGTTGTGGAATTTTGGTGGGACACACAAAATACACCAACGCTTCCTGACTGAGAGTACTGGGAGTACATGGCCTGGAAAGGAAGAGAGAGACAATGTGGAAACGGTCCACACCCATCTGTTTTGATGGACATTAATAATTTGGAAATAAGAAGTCTATTTACAAAATTAAGTTTGGAAATCACATTGGTTGTTTGAATCAGAGAATCTGGGAGTAACTCATATCAGCAGAAAACTAGGAGTGGCAAACACCTAGATTAAGCGATAGAGGAGAAACACCGAACCATTGCCACTGACCGGTGCCTAACCCACATCCGGGACGCCGCGCACAGCGAGAGGTTCAAAGGTGGGTAAATCCAACTTGCGCAGTTAATGTAAGGGTGTGTCCCTTTCTCAGGTTGCAAAACAGTGCACTTAAATCAAGACTCGCACTACTTGAATCCAGAGCCCCCTTATTCCCAAATCAAGACCCTCTATCATTCTGTGGCACACCGAGGTACGCACATACAGTACGCCAAGAACGTAGCGTGCGCTCCTTGCTCAGACAAGTCGCTTTATCCATGCATTTATTACCAGTAGCAGTACACGCACTCATATATATACATATCTGAAATGACAGCGACAGCGTGCAGCAGAAGCCCACTGCAGCATACTTTACTGCATGCTGCAGCTGCTGGCACAACGCCAATCAAGCACCATGTGTGTAGATATGTATATATGTTTATCCCGCCTCGTGGCCACTCACACACCCAACCACCCACCCACATACACTGCTACCAAGCGCTCTCCTTTATAAATGTTTTCATATGTGTATATACATATATATATCTTCATGTATACACATATATATATATGTATTGCCTCGCAACGCACCCGCATCCGACGCGCCACGCCATCAACCCAGAACAAAGAACCGCACACAGAAGGTTAAGGACAGGCATCCACTTGTTGAGCTTGTTGAGAAGCGCCACGGAGAGACCCCTCGTCACTATCACTGCCACGGCAGCGTGTTGCAGCGTGTTTCGATGTATTGAAACGTGCATTGCAGTGCGCATCTTCTTGCGGAAAATTTGAAGGAGTGCAGAAGAGAGGCCACTCGTCACGATCACTGCCACAGCAGCGTGTTGCGGTGTGTTGGCATTGTGCATCTATTTGTTGAGGAATTTAAGGAGCGCAAAGGAGAGGCCACTCGTCACGACCACCGGCACAGCCACGGTGGCGGCGGAGTTGCCCCGCTTCTTGACGCCCTTCTCCTGCGCAATCCGCCTGTCCTCCTCCTACCATGGTTCCACAAGTAACGTGAGTGATGTATACATATATATATATATATATATATATATATATATATATATATATATATATATATATATATATATATATATATATATATTTTTTCTTTTTTTCTCTTACACAATCTGCCTGTCCTCCTCCTACAATGGCAACACATGTGCAATGAGTGAAATATACATATATGTATGTATGTAGAAACATATATGCAACAGTCGTATGTATATTCCACCTCCTCTTGCCATAGTAATACATATATACAAATATATATACGCATGTATATATATATATGTATATATATATGTATATGTATATGTATATATATATAAATACATATGCGCCAGTCGTGTGCACATTCCATCTCCTCCTGACACGGCAACACACGATACACGAGTGCTAGTGGTGTAAACACATACACATGTGTGTTGCAGCAGTGTGTTGCAGTAAAAGGATGTACTGGTCGTGTCGAGGTAAAGCGTCCGTGGCCCCTGAAAGAGTGTAACCCCTGAAAGAGTATAACATATGTACATGTCACGTGATTCATGCCACATAAAAATGGAGTGCCCTAGCCGCGTGTGGTGGAGGTGAGATACTTGTGTTGCTCCTTAAAGAGTGTAATATACAGACATTGTCTATCACGTCACGTGACATGGCTGTGCTAGTTGTGTTGAGGTGAGATACTTCTGTTGCCCCTTCAAAAGAGTGCAATACACGGATATGTGACTGATACACTTGTGACAAGAGTGTCTGCGCATTAGCCCTTAGTTGCCCACATTTACGGTGAGTGTGTGCATGCGGCTGCAACCTCGAAGCAACATGCACACACACTCTTGACGCCCCATCCAGGTATCACAGTGTTGGAGCACACAGCCACACACAGCAACATCAGCAGCCTTGACGCTCAATGCACACACCCAAAACGCATCGATAGACACCATAACTCGCAGTGCCGCTCTATTTATATGCACGCCCGGAGGGTAAGATGCACAAGGACGGGTAGCATCAACGTTGCGCGAGACACATGTCTTGTCCGTATATGTTACGAAAACTAGAGATAACACAGAGATAGAACATAGAGATAGAACGTAGAGATATAGATACAACATCAAGATGTGACGTGGCGTCGTGAGCCTTTGCTTGATCCTTATGCGGATGTATATGTACGACGTACATACATACATGTGGGTATGCACGAATGAGTCAGATCGAAGATATCTAAATGTCCTTTTGTCTTGCCGCCCTCCACGCCCTTCGTATCAGTCTGGGGTTGTGTGTGGATGCGTGTATGTATATATATGTAGAGAGAGAGAGACCACGCGCGCACGCACGCCTACACAAGGTTGAGGCACACCCTGAATAGCGAGCCTGCGAGGGGAGGGCGGCAGAGAGAGAGAGAGAAGGAGTTATCATATCTGTCCCTCTCCCACCCTCTCTCGCGCCGGGTGGGTGGTGCAAAGGCAGAATGGAAAGGGGGGTGGGGAAACCTGCAAGCAAATAGAGGTGGACTTGACTCTGTTGCAATCCTCAAGACGCGCTTGCCTCTCCAGCTGCGTGTGTGCGTGTGTTGTGTTGGCGCAAAACGGTGCTGTCAATGGATAAAGCATGCCCTATTGGTGCCTTTGTGTGCGTATATGCACAAAATGTGACGTGTGTTGTGGCAGAGAAAGGAGGCCTTCTGGCCAATGCATGCATCAAGGTCCCAGCAACACACACATATGCTTCTGCCGATACCAACGAGCACGCACGAGAGAGAGAGACTGAAAACGAGAGATACTTAGAGACAAAGACAGAGAGAACGAAGGAGAGAGCGCGCGAGACAACGAGAGAGATGGAGAAACAAAAAAGGGAGGGAGAGAGGGAGGGGGAGACAGGGAGAGAAACAGAACGCGCGAGCACGAGTGCGAGCTTCCATCCAACGATGCATGCACAGGTAAAGTGACAGTTCAACGACAGCCAACGCGTGTCAACAACAGACAACAGACCTTGCAACGCACTTGCAGCACACTGCAACAAAATGCAGGACACTGCAACATACGACGCTCATATGACGAGTCTTCTACACAGCCTACACGACAGACAAAAGACCTTGCAACGCACTGCAGCACACTACAGCACACCGCAACGTACTGCAGCACACTACAACATACGACGCTTGTGTGACAAGTCGTCTTCACAGCCTAGCCTACACGACGGCAACAGACCCTGCAACGTACTGTAGCACACTGTAACATACGACGCTCATGTGACGAGTCTTCTACACGGCCATCATGACATACATACATACAATAGAGGGTTGTAGGCATAGGAAGCACGCGAAAAAGAATACACACGAGAATGCGAGCGATCGAGCAAGCACAAGGGAATGCGGGTGGTGGCGGCGAGGGAGGCATATATATTATATATGTATATATATATGTACATCTACATATTATATATATATATACATATATATACACAAACATATATATATATCCAGAGAGGTTCTAGGATGAATCGCCAAATAGAATCCACCCAATGCACGTACACACGGGATTAGATACGGGAAAACATCATAAGAATAAAAGTCTAATTGCACAAGACTACAACGTGACTACACAGGAGAATATGAGCCGAGAGGCAAACAGGCAAAACCGAGCGTGTCTGTCCATACACGTAACGAAAGTTGTGCGCGTGTGCAAGCATTTAGATGACTGACAGAGGGGCGTCGACTCATGCATCGACTCATGAATAATGCCAGAAGTGTTACAGTGCGTTGCAGTGTGCTGCAGCACACGAATAGAGATTGCCAATGGACTGACGACTCATAAATAATGCCAGAAGTATTGCAGCGCGTTGCAGCACATAGATAGAGATTGACACAGGGTCACACTCATGAATAATGCCAGAAGTGTTGCAGTGTGTTGCAGTACACAGCTAGCGATTGAAACAGGGGCGTGACTCTTGAATAAAGCCAGAGGTATGACATGACTCATTCATATGTGTGACAAGACTCATTCATATGTGTGACAAGACTCATTCATATGTGTGACAGAGGGGCGACGACTCACAAATAATGCCAAAAGTATGACTTGACTTATTCACATGTGTGACAAGACTCCTTCATATGTGTGACTTGACTGATTCGTATGGGGCGACAGGAAGCAAGAGACGGCTCATGCACATTGCCATACGTGTGGGATGCCTGCTTCATGTGTGCGACATGACTTATGGGGCGCAAAAAAACAAGAAAATACCGCCGCCATCTTTTCTGTCTCGCTCAAGTATGGATTCTCGCCCATCTGAAGAGGGGTGGGGATGTTGGGGAAGGATGTTGGGGGAGGAAGAGGGGTAGAGATGTGGGGGAGGGATGTAGAATATGTAAATCGGGGAGATTTTGGTTAGAACTGGTGCGGTGATCCGCCGTCGATTTGAAAAATGATGTTCTTGAGCGTGAAAAGATGCACAATCGTGACCGATGTAATGTCCTGGAAACTCTGAAGACAGCTTGTGGACCACCAAAAATTCATGAAACTGAACAAATGCTCCGACGGGAATCCCGAATTCGAGTGGTGCGCGGCAGCTGCGGGGCTGAAGCACCTTGCCGCCGCGCGCCCGTTGCTACAGGTTCCTACGCCGCGTCAGCCTCCGAGCCATGTACACACATTTTCACATATGCACACGCAAGCGCGCACAAACACTTACCCCGGTTGACTTGTAGACCTTCTGGTTGTCGGTGAGGACCGAGAAGGAGTTGGAGTCCATAGACATCTGTTCACAACATAAACCAAACAACAACACCAAGCAACAGCACCAACGGTACACACTCGTGTGAGCGATCATCAGAAATGTGCACAATTTTCTTTGCTGTTTTTTAATCCGAGGTGGATGCATAGAGGGGGAGAGGAAGAGATTGTTCGCATTGCGTGCAACCAGGTTGCTTGGTCGTGTTGTATGGTTGAGCATCAGCTTGCATGCAGCTTCGCATGAAGTGTCTGAGGGAGTGAGTTAAATGCTACAGAATTCCTAGCAGCATCAAAAATCTGTCTAAAGATTTTTGTGCGGGTGCGAGTGTGAATGTATGGGTGCGTAAATGTATGGGTGCGTTTGTTTGCCTGCGAGTTGATCGAAGCATCAACAGGTGCCACGCTAACGCCAACAACCACGGCAGCAGTGGCAAGGCCGGCAAGGAAACCCGCGCGCGACACCTGTGCCACACAATCGGAGTAAGACAGGAAAGGTGCAGGGTACAAGACTGGAAAGTAAAAAGTAACCAGTAAGGAATCATTAGTGATGGAAACATAATGCGAGGTGTGGTGAATTTACAGGACACAGACCGTGCTCTCAGGCTGTACGGCCATCTTCATGTTGGTGGCCCGCGCAGACCTCAGACGCGGTGCGAAGCTGGCGGTGGGTGCGAATGCTGTCGCCGATGCCAGGGCCGCAGCCAGGATCACAGGTCGCATCATGTTGTCTGTGGAAACGAGAAAGCAACAGTTTCAAGAAATGGGAAAGAATAATCAGAACGCGAGCACCGAGTTGCCGCAGCAACATAGAAAGAAATACAAATTGAAACTCTCCACATCAAACTTCACACTTGCCGCTGCGTTGCCTCACTACCAAAAGGTCAGGGAAAAATCAATCTTGATTTCGAG
>Ga0335398_10008302_pt1 | contig 12363 bp, 19 predicted proteins | sample BON03_FD_205742 | JGI IMG/M metagenome (GOLD analysis project Ga0335398, IMG submission 205742) | Freshwater microbial communities from Lake Bonney liftoff mats and glacier meltwater in Antarctica - BON-03 (spades assembly) (version 2) | ecosystem: Environmental > Aquatic > Freshwater > Ice >...
CGTGAGACTGGTGACTGGGACATCTTCCTAGGTCCCCCGGAACGGGCGAGGGCGGAGACTGGTGGAGCTGACCAATGGGTGTTAAAGCGAAGGGAATGCTAAGGGTTTGCCAGGGTGAACAAAGTACCTTCCGCATCCCTTAGATACCCACTTTCAGTTTTCAATAAAAACTCTACTCTCAAACTCATCCGATACATGAGAAACATCAATTAATAAATAAAATAATAACAACTTGAAAGTATCGAATAAACAATTAAATATATAAAGACATCATTAAATTCTTACGATACCCTGTAAAAAATGATTATTGCTTCCCGGGCCTGCGTGTGTTCTTCATCCATGTTCCGTGTTTCTTGATGTGTGTTTTGTTCTATTTCTCTTTTGTAGGATTACATGTGTATGCGTTTGCCTTTAAGTCCAAGATCCATTGCGGGAGTACCTTCGAGCCGGGCGCCTCCGGGCTTCCCTATTACTACACACCACCTGTGTGTGTTCCTGATATAATTGGCGCGCTGGCTGTGTGGCGGCAAAACACACAAAAAAAAAAAAGGCTCCGGGGGCTGCGTGTGGGTGGTTTCCATGCAAGTAATAGTCTCGGTCTCCCTCATACGCATTCCTTATTTGTTGGCCTGTTTTTTTTTGAGTTTGTGTCGAGTGTGTTTGCCTTCTTCTCTACCTGTCTATCTCTCAGTGTTTCGCGCGCTGCTTTGCGTTCTGTTCCATATTCATGAAAACTGTTTTCAATCTGAATATGCACCTATCTCACGGTGCCTATTGAAGTACACATAGTCTTGATCGTATGCATATGTTTGTCTTACATCTGCATCTTCATTTCTCTAATCCATGTGTATGTGTATTTTAAATCTATACGCGCTCACATCTTCTTCCATATTCATATACATATATGGGGTGGCGATGGTTAGTAGGATCGATAAACTAATAAGTCTCTTTTGCAGAATATTGTCTCTTTTATAGGACTCTTCTACAAAAGAAACCTACAATTTTATCGATCCTACTAACCAAAGCCAGCCCATACTTATATGTATGTATGGTCGAATTATTCTATGCTTGCCACTTATAATCTGTGTCTTCCAATTTTAATACGTATCTATGTACCTGTTCCTAGACCACTCGCCCGACGTATACACACTTGTGACCCCATGTTCAGGAGTCTCTATTTTAATTTTCATACGTATCTATACTTACTATCAATACACACATACCATGCTCATACAAATGTGATGGATTTGTGTATGCACCTCCCCTTCCCATCTTTGCGTTCTTCAACACCGGCTTTATCCGTACCCACTCCATCCACCTAAAATACGTATTCTTCAGAACATCCCAGGCCCGAGGATTTGGGGGCAGCCTGAATTTGGGGCCCAAATTCTTGGCAGGTCCGAGGATGTGGCAGAGAGGATTTGGCGAGGCCGAGGATTTGGCTCCGCCGGTGACGGTTCCTACACTTATCTTTACAACAAGAAAATTGTAAATTAAAAATCAAAATAATCAATATAAACAAATGAATATCAAACAATATATATATGTATATGTATTTGAACCATCAATATAAACCAATGAATTTGAAACAAAATATATATACATGAATATTTACAAATACATATCCAAAAAATGCAATCCAATAAAATAAATAAAGAAAGTAATAATAATAATAATTAGAATAAATACAATTTACAATGAAATGCATTATGAAAAAATTAGACAGTTCAGATAAAATGAAAAATTCATTACTATATCGGATTCCACCCTCTCAGATTTTATTCCGTGTGCTCTTCATGCATGTTGCGTGTTTATGCATGGGTGTTTTGTTCTGTTAACTGTCTTTCTGTGTATGCGTACGACTTCAAGTGTATTGCGGGAGTGCCACCTCGCCGGGATTCTATGGACTACCCCATTACTGCGCACCACTTGTATGCGTTCCTGAAGTATGGGTAGGGCCAACGGTGAGCTTGCATAACAAACTAAAAACCAAAAACCAAGCCCTAGCCTACAAATGCGCCCCACTACATTTTGGATCTACCAACATCTCTGCCCCGCCGTACACTTTTGCCCCGCACTATATTTTGCCCCGGCCTACGCTTTGGCCCACCCTACACTTCTGCCACGACCTAAACATTTGAATCCGCCCTGTACGTTTGAACTGGCTACACGTTTGCCCCGCCCTGCACTGTTGTCCTGCCCTAAATCTTGGACCTACCTACTCTTTTCTTTCGCCCTACACTTTTTCACCATGCCCTTAGCGCCAACACCCCTACCTTTCACGCTGCATCTATTTCTCGATTTCCATGTCTTTTTTTCATAGATGACATTTAGGAGCCTGTAGTAATCTGGTCAAGTACCTTACTCTTTACCATACTGTAGAAATTACACGCCTGTTAATTCAAACTTGGTACCACAATCAGTTCCCTCGATACAAAAACGATTTTCAATTGAGATTTACACCAATCGCAGGTCTATTCAACTTAAGGTTTCCAGGCGGTCAAAAATGAAAGAAATTTCACAATGTGGATGCACTGGTGGTAAAATACTACAAAAATAGCTCTGTTTGAGAATGACTCTTTTGCAAAAGAAACCTTGTATTGTAGGTGAGAAGACTCCTCCTTGCCGCATTGTTATTTGTGTTTTTACATGACACAGTTTTGTGGTTTGCTGTGTGTTTCAGTGTGGTGTAGTGTAATGTCATTGTAGTGTATTGCAGTATGTTTCAATGTATTACAGTGTGGTGTAGATCGTTGTAATGTATTGTTGTGTGCTGCAGTGTGTTAGAGTGTGTTGCAGTGCAGCTTGTAACATCTTGGGCTTCTCACTGATGGCTGGCGCCAGCAAGGAGAACCGATTGGCAGTCGAAGAGTTGCTCAAGTCTGCCTGTGAAATGCTTCCCGACAACTTTTAGGGCGCTTACTTTCCCCTCGGCGTGCTGCGCAGCGCGCAGGAGGAGGGGCTGCAGCTAGGAGGGTGTGCAGGTAGGAGGGTGTGAGAGTAGATTTCTTATTGAACTTGAAATCTGAGAATGGGCATTCCAAAGATGTGGGGGTTGCCCTGATGGGTCGCCCTGGCAAACCCTGGGAATTCCCTTCGCTTTAACATCCATTGGTCAGCCAACCAGTCTCCATCCTCACAAGTCCAAGCAGACTGGGCGTGCAGCCAGCGGAGGGGCTGTAGCCCCAGAGCCGCCGCGCCATTCGCAATCAGCTAGAGCTCGTGAGGATTATTCCAGAAACCCCAGTTTGATTTCACAATTCGGATTGAGCCTGCCCGGCTAAAAGCGAAAGAAAGAAAAAAAAGAATGGGTGGCGACGGCTCAAACCATTTTGTGAAAAGACTATCGGGTTGATGAAAAGAACATTGGGTTGACGTTCTTTTCACAAAATGTCCGAATTTGTGGAAACAATGATTTGTTTCTTCTTCCTCTTTCTGTTTTCACCCTCCAATCCGCTTTGAACCGGCTGAATCCGATTTGGGAACAAAACCCAACTTTAGCCGGCTCAATGTGATTGTTGAGAAAATCAATTCGGATTAATGGACTCAATCCGAATTTTGAAAAAGATGGATTATGAATAAACAGCTGAATCCAATTTTGGGAAACTAAAACAGGTATGAGACACCTCAATCAAAAAAAAAAAAGTGCTATGATGTACTAGTAGTACACACCACCCTTAATAATAACTTCCACATTCCCTCCCAGCATTCCTCACAAAATTTCAACTGCCACCACTACCATATGGTCACAGGAGATTTCAATAGTTGGGTGGGCACAGAACCGTGACGAGAAGAGCACCTCAGTAATCACTCAGGATTCCCACACATCCCCCTCAGGATAGGTGACCCAGACCCAAAACACCCACCCCAAGGCAGAGTCCCTAATTCCACATCAGCCACCACACATGCTCGTGCCAGGGCTGGAAACTAAAATATGGGAATATACAAAAATCATTCAAGGAAGACTTCGACCTCAACGCCTCCACATTTCTGTCCACCCTGAAAGATATCCACAAAACACAAAGAATCTCCCCCCCCAACCCCGAGCTGACCTAACCTGAAAACTGATAAGTTCTGTACTACATGAATCCGATGATCTGCTTCATGAGTGCCACAAGAGAGGTAGTACGTGAAAATGCGAGAGTGGCACGTGACCTAATCAAAAGCCACCCGCTGACGCCAGAATTTTCTGCCGAACTCTTCGCACAGAAAGGAATCAGCGCCTTCCAGTTCTCGGCAGCCCTCATCGAATGGTTGCAGAGTGAGTCGGAGGGTCTGCAAAAATTCTGGGTACAAGCGCATAAAAACGCACGGCACCTTATGGTCAAGCACAAACTCTCTGTACACCTTCCCAACTGCAGAGGGTGGCCATGAGTGTTCCCTGCCGTCAGGAGTACTCAGGCAGGCCTTGCTGCAGCACGTTGACCAATGCACGCGGCATGAAGATGTTATAAAAAAATTATGCTAGCACAGTTAGCACGCACATTGACAGAGTATCACTGCAACTCATTTACTGACTTGATTAACAACATGGAGCTGTGGGACTGGAACGTAGCAAACAAAAACTTCGGGTCACGATTGGCAAAGTCGTTGCCCTCAGGCTTTCAAAAAGTGTCAGTCACATGGGCAGGAAAAATCGACAAAAAACTCGCTTCAGTGCTCGTCCCTGAAAATATGAGCTGGGCAACGGCAATGCGGTTCATCATCAAGTGCAAAACACGAATTGAGAAGATTGGGGGATCATGTGTAGACACTGAGCCAACTGCGTGGGGCCTTGATGTACAAGTTTGGAATCTGTTGTGGACAGGTGAAGAGGCCATGAAGAAAGGCATACCAATCTTAAAAAGGGTAGTGTTCGAAAGCATGGAAGATCTATCAAGGACAGCCGTAGGCTTCAGTTCAAAAGCACATCAGGATCTGCCACCACAGCTCAGGTTGTCTGCAACGTCGAATGGTGAGCAAAGAGTCCGAGTGCGTGTACCCAATGCGCAAGGACTCCACCACACCACCCAATTTCTTATGCAGGAGTGCCTACATCTAGTTGATTGAAAAGGCCTCGACTCAGAACTACCATCAACCGAGAGAAGGTGCAAAGCGAGTGTCAAGAAATTCGAACGCTCCCCAACAGTGTTGGCAGAGTGGATTGAACTGGAAGAAACTCTTGTGAAGTTCCAAGCTGAGAGAGGCAATGAGATGTCAGACGACAAGGGGTCCGATTATATGACATCAAAAGCCGAACGCAAGCGGAAATCAGACGCAAGCCCAGTTGGGTCTTGCCGCAGAAGCTTGGCGGGAGGTAAGGTATGGGCTTCTCTCGCTGGCTTGCTAAAGATCATGAAGCTACAGGGAGTAGGTGCAGACGACGTAAAAGAGGTCCGGGAAATAGTGCTACACCTCTTTACAAATGTCGTCAAGCCTGCATGCAGTAAGCGAGATAGCCGACACTGAGGCAAAGACGCACGTCGACAACCTGCTGTTTCAGCTCGTTGACGGCATCCGTTCGATGTGAAACACGACTCTTTCTTGGGTCGAGCCCAAGAATTGGTGAAGAAGGCAATCAGTGAGCATGCAAAATACACTACTGCAGAGCTTGACAGAAGTCGCCCAGTCCAAAAAAAGAGCAGCGACAAGAAGACGACTCGGTGAATAGGTACTACTAGTAGCAGCAAACTTGCACACGATGGGCACAAGCTTCGTTGGAAAGGTAAGAGACGTGCGGCAGATAGCAGAGGCACAGATTGGAGAGGGGGTGGCCGACATGGTGGAGTTTGAGGCTCAGGTAAATGGGCATGAAGCAACCGAAAAGGCCACCAGAATCCAAGCCTGGCAGTGTCTTTTAGACTGGCAGCTCGCCGACAGATTCGAAAGGGATAGACCTGTCCTACTCTTACCGGGCTCTTGGGGCAGCACGAGCCAGAGTTCGAGAGTGCAAGATGACGGCAAAAGCCGACACGCCGAGCGTGGTGCAAGCAATGTGCAAGGTGTGGCATCGTCAAGGTGTTTGGTAAGGACTTTCACAAGATGCAACTGGGTCGAGATGGCGAGTGCTCAGCGTGCAGAGGAGGGAGCCGAACGACGAATCAAAACCCACAGCAGCCATTGATCGGCATGATATTCACCAATTCAGATCCGAGGTATGCTGGCAGATTAGACGACACGCAAGGCGGCGGCGACACTATTGTGACAATGGAGAGAGTTAGAGAAGCAATCGCCTTTAATGTGGAGTTGGCAGACGAGTCAACATGGTTGTGGCTCACATCGGAGCAAATGGGCTTTGACTTGAGACTGACAGGTGGGGGAGAGCACGAGGAGAGAGCAGAAGATTTAGACAGCAGCCAAGGGGTAGTTGCGTATCACTTGGCGCCTGCGATCACTGACTTTATTTTGAATGAAAATCGAGAGTGTTGCAACAACGATCTTGAACAGACACTAACGCTGCTACACAGTGAAAGGAGTAAAGAGATCGAGCCCTCGTGGCAAAGCTCAACACATCATCCACTCATTGTCAGCAATCCAATTGACAAGAAAGGTTCGGAGTTCATGCGTAGAATCATGCGGTGGGAAACGCCCTCGATGCCAACAGCTGCATATGACCCTGGCATCCTTCGTGAGCAAGAAACGCCACTAGTGATGAGAAAAAATTGGTTCCTGGACCAAGAGATTCCAGCAGGTGGTTTCGTCAGAATCCAAGACTCGTCGCAGGTATGGAAAGGGCGAGTGGACGAAACGAGAATCATCACGACAGAAGGTCTGACTACATGCCTGGAACAGGACGAGGATGGGCAATGGCTAGCGGGGGATGGAACTTTGTAAAAAGCAGGAGTGTTGGGCAGGCCACAAGCAAACTATTCGGAAAGAGACAAAACTAACAGAAGAGTTGGAGGAAGCTGGATACAGATCACCAACATGGGCAGTATTACGAGCACTGCAGCAGATCAATAGTGCCACGAGAATTGAAGGAGAGGTAGCGATATGTCTACCCCTCTTTTCCTTCAGTCGGCGGGACAAGGAGATCTACTCTTCTGGGGGGAAAAAGAAGGACCAACGGTAGCAATATGGGAGAGCCTATCAAAACAAGAAAAGGAAAGTTGGCTGGAAGAGGCTAGCACGATGCACGAGTGGGTCGTGTGGTGCAAGTCAAAAAAGGGGGCGGAGGAAATCTGCCAATTTGAGCTCAGCGGGAAAGAATTCTTTTCTAATTATGATGAAACGAAAGCGAAAGAGGAAACGAACAAAAAGAACGGAAGCAAAAAGAATGCACATCGCGGGCAGAGCGTACGATACAGGTCATGGTGGAAGCAAGGCAACATCAAAATGGCAGTGAGTGAGGGTCATGCTTCATGCTAGGTTCAAAAAGATCTCACTGTCACAACAAAACAAATTCAGGCTTTGTTGACAGCAGTGAGGGCATCGGGTTGCAAGGACAAATGTCAAGTACGACTGACAGGTATCGAGTGGGAATTCTTGATAGGCACAGAGATCGGCAGATTTGGAGGTAACGGTTACGGTTTCCAAGGCAAAGTCAAAGCGGTTGATGGATCTAACCAAAAAGGGGGGAAAATGGGAGCAGGTATGTGAACCTGCAGAAACAAAGGAAACGGCAGCAAAGGAAGGTGGGACGCGAAGAGGAAGTATCCAGCTCGAACTGTCCGGAACTATTGGCCTTTGTCTTGGCATTACGCGGCACCCCTGTGACAAAACTCATGCTGTATTTGTGCGACAACCAAGCGCTGCTGAAAGCTGTAAAAAGATTGGTAAGTGAAGACAGAAAAGCGACGTTACTAGGAGCGCCAGACACAAATATTTTACTTGAAGCAATCAAAGAGCTCCGAAAAAGAACCACAGCAGGATCAGCGACGTTTCTGGTAAAGGTGAAAGCGCATCGAGGAGAACTTGCAAATGAAGAAGCCGACATCCAAGCCTACAAGGCTATTTCAGACAAAGGTGTTCCCACGGAATGGCACGACAGGACAAATCAAGCAGTTTTCAAATGGCAAGAACCTCGCTGGAAAGGAGGTACGGTGAGCTATGAAGATCAAAAGTCGACGTGGAACAGCTGGGTGCGGAAGGCGATTAGACGAGGATCAGCAGAAGAGGGGGTGCGCAAACACCGGAATCGTGTGACAGGAGCTTGGAAACAGGTCAGTAAACAAAGACGATGAGTCAATGTAAGCTATGATCTGAGTATGGTAACGGCTCTACAGCATGGTACATTGATGGATGAGGAGGGTTTCAAAAAAGACTTGTATCAAGGAGAAGAAAAAAAGGGGAGGCATCCACCAGCCTTTCTACGGTACATGGCTGGTAGACTTCATGCTGAGACAGGATGCAGGAAGGTTGATGCTTGGGAAGTATCTGAGTGACAAAAAAATCTCATGGCAGCGAAGGAGACGATTGGGGATGGCGGTGGCAGGAAATACGCCAACAGCCAGTTTTCTGACCAAAATAGGCAAGATGCAATCAGCAGAGTGTTGGCTGTGCAGAATAGCGCAAGAGGCCCGAGGTGAGAGCACTGACGTTGTGGCGGCTGAAACACACGGTCACATCAACAGTGCACTGGCAGGCTGCGAAGGAATGGCAACAACAGTTACGGCTGCCCACCACTCCATCTGGAGGCACCTGTATGACGGCATGCACGCTGCACAAAAGCCAAAGAGCAAGCTCAAGTTTGTCATGCTTGACAAAGAAAGTAACATGAGCACGCTGAGGCGGCGAAAAGAGTTTCTAAGAATCTGCAGCAAGGAAGATCTGGCGGAGAAGGCACAGGATACAGAGGTGACAATACCTGTCCAAAAAAGTCAAGAGGCACGGTACAACCTCAATCCAGAGTCTTTCTTCATAAATCGTCGCTGGGGGAGGGCGACCAGATGGGTTCGCAATCAATGAGGCTCTGCAGATCGGATATTTTTTTTGATACAACTCAACAAAATGAGGAAAACTTTGAAACAAGTGTATAAGAAACAAAGTAGCGCACATCTTCTTGCTCACGCACACGAACTTAGAATCACCCACTTTACTACCACCATCATCACTGACTGGAAACTACTACGAGACTACAAAAGTGATGACACCTCTGCCTACCCCCAACTCAGGCCCATCGCAAATGCGCACCAACATTTCCACTGACAAAAGGTTGTGGACCTGGCCATGGTAGCCATTGAACGGGAACCCCACATTGGTATTAAAATTTACCATGAACATAGATACCGCTGGGCCTGGGCATCAATCTTCAAAATCACCCTGTTTCGCCTTGGGATGAAAATGAAGCAGACTGTGTCACACAGACCCTCAGCATGCCACACCCCTCAGACTCGCGCATCTCAGACCCCGCTCTCAACAAAAACCCCACCCGAGAGGAAGTCAATGAAATGATGAAGCAACTACCATCAGACAAAGTCGCAGTCCCAGATGGCATCACAAATAGAATTCTGCAAGCCAGCTGACAACAAGCCATGGACATGATCTACCTTTACATACGCATCATATGGGAAGTGGAAACTTATCCAGGGGCCTGACATCTGCCCTCATGCAACCCGTCTACAAAGGAGGGGCAAAAGACTGACACTCATCCGTGTCTTATAAAGACATCTACCTACTCAACACACTCTGATAAAGATATCTACCTAGTCAACACACTCACACAACTCTTTGAAGGTCTCATAGCAGCACATCTTTCTAAATTTACCAAACTAAATGGCACTCTTATCCCCTGCCAACAAGGATCTCGAATCACCTGACAAACCCATGACGTCATTATCGCCACCATACAACAGCGATCCCAGTACGGATTTGCCAGCTCAGTGACTGCTGCTTCATTGACTTTGCCAATGCCTACCCCTTAGTCCACAGAGAACACCTAGGCCTCACATTAAAAAACTACATAATCATCGGAAAAATATGGCATCTGTAGAAAGAGGACTCCTCAAGTGTACAAGTACGGGTTCTCCATGCTGTCGTTGACCAAACAGATGAAGTGGAAATTCTCCGCGGCCTCCCCGAAGGCAGCCACCTCAGCCCTACCCTCTTTGGCATTTGTGTGCCTGAACTCATCGTAGAACTGAGAGCCAAATTCGCACTGCTCGAATTCCCTGAAATCACTTCCACTGACGACCTCAACTAGATTGGAGCCTTCCTCTACGTTGATGACATGGTACTTATAGTAAGATCCCCTGCACAACACCAATTCATGATAGATGCCTGGCAGAATTGGGCAGAGCGAAGTCGAATGCGCTTTAACCACGAAAAAACAGAAGTCATGATGTTCTACGAAACCCTCCTCCAATGAGTAAACACACTCCCCTTCACATTCAAATTCACACGCACCGCAGCCTCCCCCCTTCACAACCCTCCAAAACCCTTCCCCTTAAGGAGACCCCTGCGTTCAAATACTTAGGCCTTACTCTCGACCCCTACCTTACTGTGGACGTAGCCAGGAAACACATCTGTCGCAAGATCAATGCAGCACATGAAACTGTTGTAACTGTAGCCCATAGCCTCAGACATGACTCCCCAGCTTTACATAGAAGCATCCGTTCCAGCCCTTATGTTTTCCCCCGCATTTGGCAACCCTGTGTCCTCGGTTCCGCCACAGAAACCCTTTGCTACCGAGTCACCAATGCACAAATAGATGCAGCCGAACGTACCCTCATCCACTTATTGCAACGCACACTACATTGTTTCACCTCCGCACACATCACAATGATTGAACGTGGCATCCCTCCACCCATAATACAACAGACACTCCAACTCGTCGACCTCCATTTCAGATACACAGTCCTCTATACTGACACTACAGCAAAATTTTACCACCTGAGGTGCAAATTTTGCTGCAGTAATGCCCACCCTCAACACACAATAGAAAATACAGTTGACAAGGCACACTCCACGCTCATGATAGACTCTATCACCTACCCCGGCCCACCCCTGACGCCTCGCTTAGTCACCTTTGCAAACCCTAAGAACAGAGGAAAGTCTTACACCACATTCCTCAAACCCATCGTCAGCGCTGAGTGGCTCCGCCTGATCCCACTCAAATACCCCCACGCACCTCGGGCCCAACCCCCCTCGGTGAACGTTTCCTCACGACCGCACGCACACTTCCTTCCCCATCATCTCTCCCTCTGTAATAATTTGTACAAACTCCCCTCTCATCTCACAACGTGTGGACATTGTAACCCCATGTCTCTTCTCCGACCCCGTTCCCAAAGCCACCAATCCATCCCCACCCATATGCTCACCATAGATAACAACCAACCCACGAAACACTTAAGGCGATCAATTGTGTCTTTACTTTCCATCAGAGGTGACTGGCTCGGAAATCCACACCTCATATTGGAATGTCCCAAAACATGTCACGTCGCCCTGGACTTGATCCAACTCCTCACAAATCTTCTTTATCATGACTGGCTGGACTACCCTGACAACACGCCAACAAACCTCTTTTATTCTAGGCGACCCCCCATCCACGCTACCCAAGAAGTTCCATCACATCTGGTTGAAGTCAATCCTCCCGCCATTCTTGTTTATGTCTCTCAACTTGAAATCTTTTTATATAACACGGCATAAAAAGTTATCCCCACACTTCACTCCCCGGGCCCAACCCCTCCCCCCTGCGGCAACGAAACCACAACATCTCTTCCCTCATTTGCGCAATACGGACTCACGGGAACAAAGTGACCGATGGGTGTTATAGCGAAGGGGATTCTCAGGGGTTGCCAGGGTTTATTCACCCCCGTGTCCTTGGGATACACACTATCAGTTTTCAATAAAAACTCTACTCTCAAACACACTGTACCCATTATGTCCCCCTTCTCCTCTCACCCACACTCTTCTCGCACCACATCTGAAACTACCCCCGCTTTCAGTCCCTTAGCAGGTTCACTGGAACTGGGTTCGTCCACACCTACCGCAAACAAGTTTCTTTTTTCGAGGGGTTCTCACGATATACATTCAGACTCAGTCTATGCGAGGGCATGGACACCTGACGGGATGGGGCTATCAATGCCCACGCCGGCGGGGAGGCACAGGCGACTCACGGGACACGAGCAACTTAGTATCACATTGTCCCAATGGGATGTTTCGTCCTGCAGACCTCTAGGGTTCGTCTTTTGAGTCTCCACTTCACGCAGCCGGAGCTCTCAATGCCTACGCCAGCGTGTATCGTGGTTGGGAAGGGGTCCTCGTACATAATGACACACACTGGGCCGGGAGATTTGGACGGGCGCCTCCACAAAAGGGGTGTGGGTCGGGGTGGTTTCCCGTAAAAATATATATAGATATATATATATATATATATATATATATATTTATATATATATATATATATATATATATATATATATATATATATATATATATATATAT
>Ga0335398_10008303_pt1 | contig 12362 bp, 10 predicted proteins | sample BON03_FD_205742 | JGI IMG/M metagenome (GOLD analysis project Ga0335398, IMG submission 205742) | Freshwater microbial communities from Lake Bonney liftoff mats and glacier meltwater in Antarctica - BON-03 (spades assembly) (version 2) | ecosystem: Environmental > Aquatic > Freshwater > Ice >...
GGATCGTTCTTTTCTTCGCCAGCGTAGAAGCGGACGTTTTCGAGGAGGAGGACATCGCCCTCGCCCATCTTGGCGACTTCGGCTTCGACTTCTGCACCAATGCAGTCTTCAACGAACGTGACGGGCTGGCCAAGTTGCTTGGCCAGCTCCTCAGCGACAGGCGCGAGGGTGTATTTGGCGTTCTTCTCGCCCTTGGGACGGCCGAGGTGCGAAGCCAGGATGACTTTGGCACCTTGCTCGATGAGGAGCTTGATGGTGGGCAGTGCGGCAACGATACGAGAGTCGTCGTTGATCACGCCGTCTTTGAGAGGCACATTGAAATCGCAGCGAACGAATACGCGTTTGCCGGAGAGATTGACGTCTTTGATGGTTTTAGTGGCCATGATATTTTGAATTAGGAATTAAAAATTACGAATGAGGACGGAGCACGAGTCGCACAGAGCTGGTAAACTGCAGTGAATTGCCTCGGAGGGAATTGCTGTGATGCGCAGCTAACACCCGTCCTACGCTCTTCGAGCTTCGGAGGGTCCTTTTTCTTAGCGCCGCTAAAGCGTCGAGAAAAAGAAAAAGGCCGCCGCGATCAAGAATCCGGATGGGATACCTGCCGCGGCGGCCTGAAAATCAATCAGTGGTTACCAGAGATCCGGATTAGAGGAACTTGGAAACTTTTTGAACGAGCTCAACGACGCGGTTGGAATAACCCCATTCGTTGTCATACCAAGAAACAAGCTTGAAGAATGTGTCGGAGAGACCCATGCCGCTGCCTGCATCGAAGATGGAGCTAAGCTCGTCGTGGATGAAGTCAGACGATGCAACTTCGTCTTCGGTGTAACCTAGGATACCCTTGAGCGAACCTTCGGAAGCTTCTTTCATCTTTTGGCAGATTTCTGCGTAAGATGTGCTCTTCTCTGTCTTCACTGTAAGGTCAACGACCGATACAGTTGGAGTTGGCACGCGGAAAGCCATACCAGACAGCTTGCCTTGAACCGCAGGAAGCACGAGGCCAACGGCCTTTGCAGCACCTGTAGTGGAAGGGATGATGTTAAGAGCAGCTGTGCGGCCACCCTTCATGTCCTTAGGAGAAGGACCATCCACTGTCTTCTGAGTCGCTGTGTAAGAGTGAACGGTTGTCATGAGACCTTCGACGATGCCAAAGTTGTCAAGGATGACCTTAGTCATCGGTGCCAAGCAGTTTGTGGTGCAAGATGCATTGGAGATGAGGTCGTGCTCAGCGGTGAGCTCGTCGTCATTCACGCCGATCACAACAGTCTTCACGCCGTCACCCTTACCAGGAGCGGAGATGATGACCTTTTTAGCGCCAGCAGTGATGTGGCCGCGTGCTTTTTCGTCTTGGACGAAAAGACCCGTGGACTCGATCACGATATCAACGCCAAGTTCCTTCCAAGGAAGGGCGGCAGGACCTTCGCGAAGTGCGAGTGTCTTGATTTTGTGACCATTCACTACGAGTGTATCTGCACCCTCAGTAGTTACAGTGCCCTTGAAGCGGCCCTGTGTGGTGTCGTATTTAAGAAGATATGCGAGATTGTCCGCAGGAACGAGGTCGTTGATAGCAACCACTTCGATTTCTGAGCCGAGAAGACCCTTCTCGACGAGTGAGCGAAAGACCAAGCGACCGATGCGGCCGAATCCGTTAATTCCAATTTTTGTAGCCATTATATTATGTTTATTTTTCAGGTTGAGATGAAATTCGTGAAGTTGGCACTTATAGATAGCCAATATGTCATGGCAAGTGTTATTCCACAGATTCAAGTGAATTGAATCGCAGGGAACATCGCAGCTTATGCTAAACAGTCAAGCTATAAGTTCGATTAATCAAACGCCTGAATAGCCTTGACATTAGAGGCATTAATGGCGTCACTGCGATGTGCTACTCCTAAATCGATTCGATTGTATTTCTCAAACCGATATTTACTGTAAATCAAGCACTTACAAGGTCTCAAAAGATGGATCCCCCAGAGCTTAGGCCGCTCTGAATAGAATTTTACGTATGAAAATCAAAAACTGGGACATGTTCTCCTTTGTCGTCGCCTACCACATTGCGTTGGTTGCGCTACTGCCTGCCTTCATCCATGTCTTTTCGTGGACTGCGGTCGCGTTTTTCCTCGTCACTTACACCCTCGGTGGCCTGTCGATCACGGTGGGCTACCACCGCCTTTATGCGCACAAGGCCTACTCGGCCAACCCATTCTTCGAGTGGTGCGTGCTGCTGAGTTCTGCGCTCGCATTTGAAATGTCCGCGCTGAAGTGGTCTTACGATCACCGCATCCACCACAACTATGTGGACACGGACAAAGACCCCTACTCCATTAAGAAGGGTTTCTGGTATGCGCACATTCTCTGGTTGTTCGACTACAAGCGTGATTTTGATAAGAGCCTCGTCGCGGATTTGATGAAGAATCCACACGTCATGTTGCAGGACAAATACTACGGCAGTTTCCTGCTCGGGGTGAATCTTGCCGTCTTTCTACTCGGCTGGGCATTGACTGGCAGCGCACTGGCCTCCTTCTACATGGGCTTCCTCATGCGCATGGCGATGATCCACCACTGCACTTGGTTTATCAACTCTCTCTGCCATACCTATGGCTCCAAAACCTACGCCCGCGAACTCAGCGCGGTGGACAACGCCATTATGGCCGTGCTCACTTTCGGCGAAGGCTACCACAACTACCACCACGCCTTCGCGGCGGACTACCGCAATGGCATCCGTTGGTATCACTTCGATCCTTCCAAATGGACGATCTGGGTGGCCTCCAAGCTTGGCCTAGTCAAAGGCCTGCGCGTGATCAATGAAGTCACGGTGCAAAAGTCACTCGTCTCGAAGGACAAGCAGATGATTCTAGAGCACATCAGCCACGAGATGGACGAATACGCGACCGAACTGAAAGCCAAACTCGAAGAACTTTCCGTCGTCTTTGAAGAAAAGGCCGGCGCCCTCATGCTCAAAGCCCGCGAGCTCAAGCAAGCAAGTGCCGATCAAAAGAAACAGATTCAGCAAGAGATCAAATCGCTGCGCGTCTCACTCAAGGAAACGTGGGACGAGTGGGTGGAAGTGACCCGCACAGCCGCGAAACAATACGAGTTCGCGCATTAGGTCGCTAATCTCGTAGCGGACTGGCGAAGCCATTTCGACCGCCTTGTCTTGCCCTGCCGCAACTCGAAAGCGGTTCCCGCGTCCGCTACAATAAGAACTACACCAGCCACAGCCCACAGGTCAGCGGCGGCAGGTTAATATTGGTCTGAGTGAGCGGGATGCGAGCCGAACTGATCCCCTTCAAGCAGAAGCGTTCTTGGTCGGCAATTTGCTTGAGAGTTTCCGGATGTAACGCTTCACACTCAATGTCTGCATATACTAAGTGCGGGTTGATCGCATAAACGAGTTGAGGCGCATTGACCGACTGGTCTGCATTAAAGAGCACAACTGCGGCGCTCGATCCTTCGGCGAAGAAGAACTTCATGTAGTCTTCACTCAGGCCACCATCATAGCGAAAGGCTTTGCCCAAATCCGACCGGCGGAAGTGGATCCAGTCACGGAAATAACCGTGCGTGCCCGAATAAACGTAGCGCCGGTTGTAATCGAGCGCGTTGATATCACCACGTTGATAGGTGTTTGCTATGCCGCGCTTCGAGCGCATAAAGTCCTGCCCCTCGGCCAGCATCGGCACGCCGAGCGAGGCGAAAAGCAAGGAAGCCATCAAATGCGTGCGGCGACGATCTAAGAGCGTCGGGTCGGAGCCATCGCCTTTGGGGCGTTCGGTGATACGGTCGAGCCAGCAATGATCGTCGTGCGACTCGGTGTAGTTAATCGTCTGCGCGGCGAAGCGCGTGGTGCCGGGCGAGCCGGAGACAAAGTGGCGAATGATGTCCTGACTGCCTTCACCTTTTACGTATTTAGCGATGCAATCTCGGTAACCGTCGTTCCACGAGGCGAAGCCCGTTTCTTTCAGCTCTTCTTGAATGTGCCCGCGAAAGCTCCATGGCTCGGCGATCAGGATAAGTGATGGCTTCACCTTCTTCAACTCGACTTCGATCTCGCGCAGCACCTCAATGCCAATCAGCTCGGCGAGGTCGAAACGAAAGCCGTCCACATCGTACGTTTCAACGAGGTGCTTCAAGCTATCAATAATGAGGCGACGGGCCATCGGCGTATTGCAACGCAGATCGTTACCGCAGCCGCTCCAGTTCATCAAGTCGTTTCCATTATCGAGGTGAAAGTAGTAAAATTTATCGACAAAGAGCAAGTGGTTGGGCTCGCCTACGTGATTATAGACCACATCGATGATAACCGCCAAGTCTTGCTGATGAAAGTCCTGCACAAGTCCGCGAAATTCTTCGATCTGAGAAGCCTTTTCTGGCTCGGCGGCGTAGCTACTCTCGGGGGAAAAATAGTTCACTGTCATATAGCCCCAGTGGTAGTCCTCGGGCTTTTCGTTATCGAATTCTTGGATCGGCTGCAGCTCGACGGCATTTACGCCGATCTCTTTCAAATAAGAACCTTCGGCCTTGAGCCACTTACGCAGACCCGCATAACCGGAGCGCTCTTGCGCGGTTAGATCGATCGGTGCATGCGCCGCGAGATCGCGCACGTGCGCTTCGAGGATAACGAGGTCGTGCCAAGCGGGCGGCGTGTAGGGCTGCTCCACTGGCACCATCCTTTCCGATGCCACAATGATGCCGGGGCCGCGCCGCCCAAGGCAGGCCTTGGCATAGGGATCGAGCACTGCGAAGGCACCATCGAAGTGCGTCGTACCTTGGATAGTGGAGCCCTCCACCCGGTAGGTGTAATAATAGCCGTCGAGGTTTTGATCAACCATCAGCTCCCAAGTGCGCCCGTCGAGACAGCCCATCGAAAGTGTGAGCGCATCGTTACCGTCGGCCTTTTGCCCATAGCATACTTTGACCGCTGTGGCGCGCGGTGCGAAAAGGCGGAAAGTGGTGGTCTCCCCTTTGACAATCACCCCCAGTTCAAGATCGGTTTTTGCAGAAGTGAGAAACTGCGTATGCGGCAATTCATGCACCTCGTCGGTTTTGGCGTCTCGCCAAATGATCTTTTCGTTGCCGATCGGCTCATAGCCCAGCGGCGTATGAAAGCGGAAGATATGGCTGCCGGTTTGCTCTGGTTGAAATAAAAAGTTCGAGACCCCGTCGCGCTGGGTATGATTGGGCGCGCTATCCGGCACGTCGAGCCACTCACCTTGATCCGTGACAAATTTGAAAGCAAATTTCTTATTGTGCGGGATCAGCTTGAGTGGCACGTGCACTTCGTAGGTCGTCTCCGCCTCATCGCTGACTGGCTTCAACTCCCATTGCGCTTGGCCGATGGCTTTTTCCCAATTATTAATTTCGCCGCCGAGGAATACGCGCACCTTACGATCCAAGAGCTGTGGATGCCGGTTCGAGCGAATGGTAAAGACCCAACTATTCTTGCGGCGATAGTAACGGCAAAAACGGCCGCACTGCTCTGGAGACAAACGCTCCACCTTAGAAAAGGGCTGCTCTTTCGGTCCGAGTAAAAACGGGGGCAAGGTCGTCGTGCTCGACCAGTTCGCCGAGAGGAAGATCAACCCCGTGTCCCGTGATTCCCAAAATGCGTTCGCGATCTGTTGCTTTTTCTTAGCCATGGAGTGCATTCTTTTCTGCTGGAGTCCCTAGCAAGCGCAATACCCATTCACGAGGAATTGGGAAAAAATCAGAGCTAGCCAGGTAGCATAGGCATCCTGCCTGTGTCTTGAGATCGGCTCACAGGCAGGGATGCCTATGCTACTTTCAACAGATCTGACGACTTTTACACTCACACACTATTCTATTGGTCCACAGATACGGACACCCGATAGTTGACGCCACCAATCAGCTGCACTTAGGTTGCAGCCCATGAAGAAAATCCTGGTAGCACTCTCTGGTGGTGTCGATAGCGCCGTGGCGGCCTGGCTCCTAAAAGAGCAAGGCTACGACATTTCGGGTGCCTACATCCGCACCTGGATGAATGAGGAAATGCCGCTGGCCGATTGCCCCGCACAGCAGGACATTGAGGATTCCCGTGCGGTGGCGGCACACCTAGGGATCCACTACGAGATCGTTAACCTCGTTAACGAATACCGCGAGCACGTGGTCAACTATCTGGTGGATGGTTACCAGCGGGGCATCACCCCCAACCCCGACATGATGTGCAACCGGGAAATGAAGTTCGGCATCTTTCAAGACTACGCGTTAAAAGCTGGCTTCGACGGCATCGCGACCGGCCACTACGTGCGAAAGTTGACGAACGACAACGGCAGCCAAGACCTGCTGGAAGGCCTCGATAAAAACAAAGACCAAACCTACTTCCTCGCCCTGCTGCGGCAGGCGCAAATTCGCCAAGCGCTCTTCCCTGTAGGCGAGCTGGAAAAACCGCGCGTGCGCGAACTCGCGCTGGAAAACAAACTGCCTAATGCCACCAAAAAAGACAGTCAGGGCATCTGCTTCCTCGGGGACATGAATATCAACCGCTTTCTGGAGCACTATATCGAGGACAAGCCGGGCGACATCGTGAACCCCGAGGGCAAAGTGCTCGGTCAGCACCGCGGCCTGCACCGCTACACGACCGGCCAACGGCGCGGCATCGGCGTGCCCTCGAATACTGACAATGAATTCTACGTAGTGACCGGCCTCGACATGGAGCGTAACGAATTGATCGTAGCCTTCGACCAGCCCGACTCTCCCGGGCTCTTCACTTCGGAAGTCGAGCTTTACGGCCTGAGCTTTATCAATCGCCCGATCACTGAAGCCTGTCGCCTACTAGCGAAGCCCCGCTACCGCGACGCCTCCCAGGCGATCAGCTACACACCGACGGGCGACGACCGCGCAAAGGTGACTTTCGACGAACCGCAACGCGCGCTCTCCCCCGGCCAGATCCTAGCGCTTTACGACGGCGACAAACTGCTCGGCGGCGGGTTTTACGAATAGTTGGATTAAAAACCGTAGTCGCCCATATTCAGGCGCATCGCTGTCAGGCTAACACCGGAAAGTTCGGTCCACTCTTCGACCACATAACCGGAACCACCAAGATTGTAGTCCTCAAGTGCTTCGTCATAGCTAAAGTGGGCATTGCCAACCAGCCTTCCGTCGTAAGCCGCGATCGCCCCAAAAACGTGCCCTGAGTGACCACCGCCACTCACACTCACATGCGCATTGGGCGCATAAACCGCCGCGGCCAGATTGCCATTACCGGTGATTGAAATAGAATCATCCCCCTCACCATTGTCCGTGCCAAAAATAAGAAGTTGAGCCGGATTCTGACTCAAATTCACGATACCATTACCCCCAATATCGATATCGTCGTCCGAAAATATCTGCAAGGTAACCCCTGCCGCGATCACGATAGAAGCCTGACCCGACACATTAATATCCCCAGAGATCACCACGCGCGTATCGCCAGTAATGTTAACGATATCACCGCCACCCATCGTCCAAGTAGCCACGTTATAATCACCACCCGTAATCGTGCCTGATGAAGGAATGGTCGTTTTAGGCGAACTGAGCGTAGGAGCCTTTACATCGGGAAATTCGGCGTAATAATCGGTGGTCACGCGACGGGGATCCACATTCCCACTATAGCTACTTCCATAAGCTTTGATCGTCCCATGGGGACCGGCATCAGGTGGCGCGCCCCCCGTCGCCACATATCCGTAAATGTCGGCATTGCCGATATCGATGGCATCACTATCCACCGAGATGGTAGAGACCGTGATCTCTGAGTTTCTATTAGAAAGAACATTGTAATTGCCAACGCGAGAATCGTAGCTATCGAAAATCACATTCTGCCCCTTCAGCACGATGCCTCGCTTCGAATTGAAGCCATTCTTAAACGGATAAAACCCACTACTTAATGACGCACGCAACTGCTTTTTGACACTCCCCGCAACGTGCCCGACCGCCTCCCCCTCGCTGAATATCTCGGGGGCGTCACTCGTGGGGTTCAGGATCACCACATTAATGTAGCCCTTAATATTACCTCCGAGATCATACGAACCGAAGCGTCTAGCCCAAAACGCACGCCCATCTGCATCCGTTCCACCTCTCCAGAGACCTTTGTCTTTTTGATTTAGAGTATAGATTGCATGGTCAATACCTCCTTCAGCTAAATTAAAGCTGGCACCCAGCAAATAGGATCGGCTCGAAATCCGATACTCAGATGTCGATAGATATAAGTAACTTCCCATTAGAGTCACCACCACGAAAGAGAAAATCATCGCTGTGAGCAGAGCGGATCCTTGCTCCCGCGAGTGAGAACGACTGCCTGTTTGGATAAAGTGTTTCATCGTAGGTGAACTCATTCGGTGACGGGTCGATTGCGCATCATAAAACGCGCAGAGATAATATAATCGGTGGCTTCAGTCCGGGAAACACCACGAACCATTTCCGCATCGATTTGCACGCTTTTTACAGAAAGCAGCAGAGACTGCTGCGTATAATCCAATGGTTGCCCCAAAGGATCAAAGAAGCCGAAAGTGAACTGCGCTACACCATCGAGTAAGATTTCGTTTGAAGTCACGGCATCGAATTTATCTCGGACAATACGACTGTAGATCCCGAACTCCGAATCGAAAGTATACTGCACAGTGCCACCGCCATAGTAAGTATCTTCAGGGATTTGGATGAGAAGATCATACTGGGTGGCGGTCGTCACATCCTCCGCAGCTCGAATGTCTCGTGCAAAGAGTTCTAGAGCCTTACGGCTTTGCTGGCTCATCTCGGTATAGGCAGCCACGCCTTTCGACCCAGATGCAAACACCATAAAAGTGCCCACCATCGAAACCAGAACAATACTCAACAAACCAGTAGCGACAATCAACTCAACCAGCGTGTAAGCACGATAGCGAGATTTTGAAAAACTGGGATTTGCCCGCTTCATATCGTCCGATAGTAATAGTCGTTAACGCCACCTTTAGTGAAGAAAGTAACATACCTTAGCGTAACAAGTCGCCCTCGGTCGTTCTCGTAGGATACAGTGACACTCACACGACGAAGGTCAGTTTCGACCATCACAATCTTCCGCCGCACCGTATACATGTCGTAGGCGTTGGTATCGAATTGAGTATCGACAGGTATAAGAACATTATCCGACAGACTGGTCAGTTCTCCCCAAGAATAAGTTCGAAGTGTCTCCACCTCACTCTGCAGGATTTGCGAGACGCGGGTGTAGTTACGCGAGTCTTTGAGAATATCAAAACCACGACGCACCCCTGAAAGCCCGCCGGCGATCACCATGGTAAAAATGCCCATCGCCACGATCACTTCAACGAGAGTAAACCCCAACGAACATTTTGTATGTGCGTTTTGCATCTAGTAAATATTCCTCATTTTCATTAGGGTATCAACCCTAAAAGGGGGACTTCCCCGTGTTTAACGGGCTTTTTACTTAGGCCCGATCCTGGTATGCTAATTCATACTGTATTTTGCCGTCTCGACCCTTCGGTCGTCGAGTTCGACCCACTCCTTAACGATATAGCCGCCACCTACATTGATCAAACCATCGATGATTCCGAGAGCCGCATCACCCAGAAAAAAGTAATTACCCGTCATCTTTATCTGGTTCATTACGAGTGCCCCTTCGAACTGACCTTGATTGCCACCACCTTTAAGATCAGCCGCAGCATTCGGAGCATAGAGGAAAGAGGTCATACGACCGTTTCCATGTAGCTTGAAGAGTTGTTCATTCTCCGTGGTATTGGTGCCGTAGATTTGGAGGTTTTCTGCGACGTTGCTATTATTGACTGAGCCACTGACCGTAAAATCTCCGTCGGTGTAGACCTTCAGGCTAGCTCCGGGCAAGATATTGAGGTCGCCCTGTATCTCGATCGCACCTCCGCCATCAACTACGAGCACGACATCGCCGGTTATATTGAGCGCATCCCCATTTGACACTGTCAGCACATCGCCTCCGCCCGAATAGACGTAATTCTTCGAGCCGTCCCATGTTGCCGCGGTGACCCTCGAACTGCCCCTTCCAGTCGTCACAAAGGTCGGCGAAGAGTTGGAAACATTAGCCAATCCCGTCGGTGCGGTCTGCGGATCGAAGGAGCCGTAAAAATCATCGGTGACCCGATCTGTCGTAGCGACACCATTATCTAGATCGTAAAATGAGTTGAAGGTAAACGTGCCCCCATTGGAATTAAAATCAATAGCGCCACCGGGCCCCGTCACCACCCAGCCAAACACATCCATATTGCCCAAGTTCCCAGAGCTATCTGTAATCGTGTCGATGACGAGACGTAAGCCATCGTCGTAGTTTGTCACCCAACTGCTCGTCTCATCGTCGTAGTAAATGACTCCTTCATCTCCGTTATTCGAGTTATACATCACTGCGAACACATTATTACCCGCTGCATCGACTGCTTTGGCATAAAATAAGGATGTATTTAAAGTGCCTCCCGATGAACTATCCCCGAGGACGACTTTCACTTGGCGACTCACGCTTGGACCGGAGGCATTTGATACGGAGCCGACTGAATACACTGTCGGCGTGCTGCTCGAAGCGTCCTTAATTTCAATTTGAACAGTGCCAGTCGATCCAGCGTTGATCACATAGTCTGACAGCGTGCGTTTCCAAGTATCGCCAGAGACCGTCCAACCACTACTACTCTCAGTATTGAGCGCATGGATCGCATAATCGATGCCTCCTTCGGCCAGTGCAAAACTCGCGCTTCGGTTAAAAGTACGCGATGACATACGATACTCGCCCGAACTCAGAACTAAATATGAGGCCGCTAGCAGTGATATGACAAATGTAACTATAATCGCAGATAGCAGAATAGCGCCTTGCTCGCGATTTTTAGATGAGCATGTGTAGTGGGTTTTAATCATGGTAGCCTCCTATATGTTTATCTTTAGTCGATGGATGTATTCCGCATCATAAAACGGGCGGATATAATATAATCCGTATTATCCGTTGTGATGACCTTCCGCTTAAGTTCCGAATCCAGCTGAATGCTTTTTGCCCAAGCATTGACCGAAGCCAATGGCCCTGCTGACGCTAAAAAATCTGCTCCGGGTGCCTTAAAGAATTTGAGTTTAAAGCTGTTCATATCTTGAAGCACCATGCGCGAGGTCGCAGTCCCCGCATAACTCTCGGTCCTAGTCAGGAAGCCGGAACTATCACCTGACGACGGGGTAAAGGCGTATGTCACTTCCGTTTGCGCCACCCCTGAGTCCAAGTAGTCTGGATATGTAAAGGTCAGGCCAGAGATGGATACCACATCACTCCCATCCTGTGCAGGGCTGGCAACGATGAGTCCATTAGCAGCACGTGCATCGTTCGAGAAGATATCTAAGGCATTACGGCTCTGCCGACTCATCTCGGAATAATTGCCCACACCGACAGCACCTTTGGCCAAAACCATAAAGGTGCTATAGATCACTGCAAGCAGCACAACCGACAAGGAAAGTCCGACCAGCAACTCAACCAATGTGAAGGCACGACGTTTCCTGACTGCTAAGTGGCTATGGCGTGATGAAATAGTCATTAATGCCTCCATCTGTAAAGTAGGTGAAATAGCTCGCCGTGTAGGCGCGCCCTCGAAATCCAGTCCAACGAACAGTCACCGTCACTAGGGCCAAATCAGCCGCAGTGGCCGTCTTTGATACCGTGCCAGTAAAGACCCCGCTACCGAACTGAGTGGCAATCTCGGACTGAAATTTAGACGTTAATTGAGCATTCGTTTGATCCTTAAAGGTATCCCACGGTAATGTTCGAAGTAGCTCCAACTCGCTCTGCAGAACTTGCGACGCACGTGAATTCTGGCGGGATGCATCCACTAGCTCATAACCTTTACCGACGGACACTAAGCAACTGGCGATCACCAAGCTAAAAATAAAAATTGAGACAATGACCTCCACCAAGGTGAAGCCGGAGATTAAACCATTATTCTTTCGACGCGTCTCCATATGATAATCTAAACACATTTCATCCTAGAAAACAAACTAATTCGCCCCATTAGACCACAAGATTTAAATCGCAACATGCTATTTATGAAGCTTTTACAAACTAAGGCTAGTATATGAATAAAACTCTCCAGGCCAAAATCCAGAAACCACGGAGAAATAAACTGCCCCATCACGTAGTTAAGCCAGAGAGCAACCATACGCACAACTGACATCAGGCGTAGTAAAATTCATGTAACAACCCTCAAAACGGATCTATCTTCTTGAACATCAGCCAGATTCCCTGCATAAAATTTACTTAGCTAGACCCTATTCGAAAAGTCTCTGATGGGTCGTAAAAATCTGCAATCAACGGTGTAAGGGAGGAAGTTATAATAAAATAAAAATATTTTATATTATTATTTAAATCATTCTGGCATAATGAC
>Ga0335398_10008305_pt1 | contig 12360 bp, 2 predicted proteins | sample BON03_FD_205742 | JGI IMG/M metagenome (GOLD analysis project Ga0335398, IMG submission 205742) | Freshwater microbial communities from Lake Bonney liftoff mats and glacier meltwater in Antarctica - BON-03 (spades assembly) (version 2) | ecosystem: Environmental > Aquatic > Freshwater > Ice >...
ACCCCCCCCAATCAATCCCCCACCTTTACGGCTCCTTCTGCTACTGTCCGACGTCTCTCTCCTGAGATTGAGGACGTTCTGATGCGACTCTGCTGTGCTTCCACTCAGATTATCCAGTACGCAAGGGCGCCTCCACCTCCTGATGCCCGTTTTGACTACGACTATCAAGAACTTGCTCGTCATCGCCGTGCAGATGGCTATGCTGATGACTCTGATGATGGTGATGAAGATCTGCAGAGTGCTATGAGTGGTGACTTCGGTGGAGTCACTCCTTCCACTGCTACTCGAGTGTTCAATTCTACCGTCTCTCCTGTGTATGAGCCTCTGTCGGCACCTGCTCTTGCGCCTTCCCCGGAGTTTAAGCCTGATCCAGTCTCTGCGCCTCTGCTTGCGCCCCTTCCACCTGTCCACCCGGAGGTGGCCAGGCCGTCTTTGATGCAGAAGTCTGCGTCTTTCACCTTGCCTCCGGACCGAGGTCTGTCTGGCTACAATACTCGTGCTCGAGAGGCTTCTGCTGCTGCTGCTGGCCGCGCATCCTTTGCTGGCCCTTCGCAGGAGCCCCCTCCACCCCCGCCTCCGCCTGTGGAGCAGCCCCCTGCTCCTGGCCCTCCGCCATATGTGCCTCCTTCGCTGTCATGCGACTCCTGGGAGCATCTGCTCGATGGCGGACATCCTCTGCGTCTATCCCTGCAGGACTGCCGTCTTATCCGCCAAGCTCAACATGCTGGGGAATCCTTGGACCGCACTCTGTACGGTAGGCTGGATATGACTGCCACTCAGGCTATGGTTGATAGCAAGGGTCGCCCTAGGCCTAGGCGTGTGATGGCTTATTCTGAGCTAGGTCTAGAGTGTCGGGCTTTTCTGGGACCTGTTATGCCAGGGATTAACTACCCTCCTGCTAATGGTGTGACCTCTGGAGGGGTTGGGCGTAGGAACAGTGACCTGCGAGGTTACCAGTTTGTTAAGGTGCCACTCCCTTTCTGTCCTGTTCGTCCTGATTTCGAGCTCATTGTGCGTGTTGCGCGTTCCCTAGATCTCATCAGGAACTTAGATGACCAGCGCGCTTATGACGCTGGTCTTGCTGCTGAGTATTTTCTGGCGATTCGTGAGTCTTTAGCTCCTCGGTGTGCTCCTCCTGCTGCTGGAACTTCGGCCTCTCATGGTGAGTCTAGTGTCGATCCTGCACTGTTGGGTTTCAGTGCGCTTACCCTACCCCGCCAAGAGTTCATGATCTTATCCATGATGCTTGCCAACATGACGGATGCCCTAGTCAAGGTGTATAGGGACTTTGCTTCACCTCGGGATATCTTTTTGCATATCCGGAGGCAGCAGTCCGATGCCCTTGCCTCGCGTGTCCCTCTCTTGCTGAAGGAGTATCATGCTTCGGCCATGGGCACTCATGAGCACGTTGACGCTTTCTTTCGTCGGGTTCGCGGTATGTGCACTGACCTGCGCAGTGCTGGGTTTCCGCAGACTCAGCGTCACGCCATGGGCATTATAGTTCAAGGTGCGAGTCTGCCCCGGTTCGAAACGCTGCGGATTAAGTATGGTATCCTGATATACAACCAGCAACCTGTTGAGTACTGGTCCTGTCTAGAGGAATATAGGCAGCTAGATATTCTTAACATAGCGCTCCCTCAGTCGGATTCCAGGCATCCTGGTTGGTCCCGGACCGCTCCTCAGTTTCCTGCTAATGCTGCATTTCAGCGGCGGCAGAAGACTGGTGGTGGTTCTGGGTCGAACAAGAGGCGCCTGGAATGCACCTGGGGACCATGCCCCCACAAGGATGGTCACTCGGAGGACCGTTGCTGGACGAAGTTCCCTGCCCTGCGAAGGGTCCCTGGTCGTGCAGAACCAACGCTTCCTTCACCGTTGCCTGCTAACCTGGCCCTTCCAGGTCACCTTACTCCAAAGCAATTGTCTTCCTTGCAGGCTCAAATTGATGGGTTTGCTATGCAGAAGTAGCAGGTAAGCCCTGTCCTATTCTCCTGCACCTCTAGGTTCTCAAATGTGTGTAGTCCGAGCCTGTCTGAGGGTGTCTGGCATGTGGATTCTGGAGCTGGAATGTCCATCACAGGTGATAGATCTTTGTTCACTGTGTTTGATGTTCCACTGAATCTGCCATCAGTTCGATTTGGTGATGGTGTGGTTCAACGGGCAGTAGGTAAGGGATCCATTGAGTTATGTAGTGATTGGTTACCAACACCAATCATTCTAACTAATGTTCTCTACATACCTCACTGTCCGGTGAACCTCCTGTCAGTAAATGCTGTGGCTCATTCTCTCCACTGCAAGATTTCTTTTGATAGTATTAGTTGCACTGCCACTCAGGGCTCTTCTATTCTCTGGTCCTTCCCTGCCTCCGGTGATGGTGTTTACAAGTTTGCATGTAGGCCTTGTTACACCACCAGTGGCTGTTCGTTTGGTGCTGACAATTACCCAGCTTTTGCACTTGATGTTGATGAGGACGGTGGAGTTGTTATCCCTACCACTCCTGAATGGCTGTGGCATAGGCGGCTGGGTCACCCCGGCTATGATGCCATGCACAGACTTGTCAAGAAGGGTATGGTTAAGAACTTACCCCTCTCACTCAACCAGGTCCAAAAACTGGCTAAGATCCCTTGTGATGCTTGTCAAAAGGCTAAGGGCAAACGTCTCCCTTTTCCTAAAGCAAGCACTACTCCGATCAATGCACCTCTCCAACGCCTTCACTTGGACATCATGGGGCCAGTTCATATTAGAGGTCTGCGTGGGGAGTTTTATATTCTGTGCCTCACAGACCAACACTCTGGCTATGCTGAAGTGTTGTGCTTGAGGACCAGGGATGAAGCTCCCTTAGCAGTTCAGACTATCATCCTCAGATGGATGAATCAGCTGCACGGGTTTGCCTTTAAGTGCCTGAGGTCTGACAGGGCTAAGGAGTTTATAGTAAAGTGGTTTGAGGATTGGCTGATATCGGTTGGGGCAGTGCATGAGTTATCTTTGGCATACACTGCACAGCAGAATGCAACTGTGGAGAGGTACAATGGGGTCTTACAGTCTATAGCTAGGAGCATCCACCTGGAGTCTAAGCTAACTAAGTCTTTCTGGCCCTATGCCTTCCTAGCTGCGTGTTACCTTCGTAATCGCTTGCCCAATCAGGGAGATAAGACTCCTCATGAGCTTTTCTTTGGGGTTCAGCCTGATGTGTCGATGTTGCGCGTGTTCGGATGCCCTTGCTACGTTACGTTAGTCAATGGGAAGAAGCGCAACAAGCTGGACGAAAGGGCGTTATCTGGTAGACTGGTTGGGTATTCCCTGGTGAGTAAGGGTTATTTTGTTTGGGTTCCTAAGTTGCGCCAGGTAGTAGAGAGTCGTGATGTACTCTTCTATGAGCAGTTTGATCATAACTGTATTCCTGGGCTATCTCCCTATGACGGGTCGCCGTATGTCTCTCGCATCCCTGCCGCTATCAACGGACATATGCCTGTGCCTACGGTTAATTCCCTTGACCCTTTGCTAACCCCAATTGTCGACCGCTGCCCTGATCATGGGATGACCTTGCGTCCCAGGTCAGGGGCTGATGGTGCTGTATTGTGTGTGAAGGCACTGGGCGGGCGAGATTCTGCAGTTCTTTCAGATAAAATCTTAGCCGAATCGCAGGGGGTCGCCAGGCCCTCCTCTGCGCCACATTTCGTCGGTGAAGATTTAGGATTACGACAGCCTTCGATCATAGTGGTACCTGGATCAGGTCCATTGACTAATAGTCGCCAACCTCCGACCACCTCGGATGGCTCGCGGGTGTCGTTCATTCAGACGCCTCCTGTCGTCCCTGGTGGATTACTCGGGTCAAGCCCATGTGATGATGTAGCCGTTGCCGATAGTGCAAGTGATGATCTGGAACACTGGTCGGGTTCCGATACTGCGTATGGCTGGGGTGTTCCGGTCGACCCAGGCTTCGTTGATATAGAGGCAAATAAGGCCGGCCCTGTTCAACCAGGCAGTAGTTCTGCACTGGGGGCTATACTACCGGTTACTGCTGATACTGCTGATATCCCCGCTGCTCATGTACAAGTACACTGCTTGTACGTGGGAGCATACATTTCCACTTCCACTGAACTGACCTTCAAAGCTGCCATGCTTCCCACCAACCCTGACAGGGATCAATGGCTCCTTGCTATGAAGGATGAGATGGCGTCCCTACATGCCCATGGCACTTGGGCGCTCACTCCACTGCCTCCTAAACAGAGGGTCCTGTCTGGCAGGTGGTTATTTGTGAAGAAGGTTGGGGTTGATGGTTCTATTCGCTTCAAGGCACGTTTTGTGGTTCGTGGTTTTCTGCAGCGTCCTGGGTTGGATTTTCATGATGTATATGCCCCCGTTTCTTCTAAAGCAGGTCTGAGGGTGCTCCTGGCTGCCATCACTCATAGGAAGATGTTTGTTCGGCAGCTGGACATCAAGACTGCATTTCTGAATGCTCCCCTTGAACCTGGTCTGGACCTGTACTGCCACCAGCCTGAGGGCTTTAAGGTACTTGGTCCTAACGGTGTTCCCCTTGTGTGCAAGCTGATCAAGTCCCTTTATGGTTTGAAACAGGCGCCCAGGGCTTGGAGTATGGATGTCAAGCGGGTTTTGGTTGCACATGGTTTTATTATGTGCAAGGCGGAACCTGCTCTGTATTTTAGGAGGGATTCTAATGGTGGGTGGAGCTATGTCCTAACCTATGTTGATGATTTTATCTGTGCTTTTAGTGAGCTGGATAGGTATGTTTTGCTGATCAAGGCTATGGAGAAAGCTGGCTGGGAGGTCAAAGAGATGGGTGTGCCGGTTCAGTTCCTCTCCTTGGACATGGCTTGTACACTTGACTCTGACGGCAGGTGTGTTCAGATCAACCTCTCCCAGCACTCCTACATTGTTGATCTGGTGGAGCAGTTTGGTCTGACTGCTGCTGCCAAGCCCAGGTTTGGTGCCCCCATGGACAAGTCCACCGTCACTGACCCACCTGGAGAACCCCTGTCCTCTAATAGCCAGTACCTCTCTCTTGTTGGTGCTTTGCTATACCTGGCTACTTGCACCAGGCCTGATATTGCCTTTGCTGTGAGCTACCTGTCCAGGTTTTCTGCTCACCCTACCGTCCCCCTGTGGGGGGCAGCCAAGCGTTTGCTTTTGTATTTGAGGTCACATTCCCACCTGGGACTCACTTACACACACAGCCCTGATTTCTCTTTTACTGTCTTTAGTGACTCATCCTTTGCTGATGATGGGTCTGACAGGAGATCTCAGACTGGCTTTGCTGTCCTGGCTGGAGGGTGCATAGTGAACTGGATGAGCAAGAGGCAGCCTACAGTTGCCATTAGCTCTTGTGAGGCTGAGTATCAGGCCCTGTCTCAGGCTGCCAGGGAGGTGCAATGGTTGAAGAAGTTGAGGGTGGATCTGGGTCTGCCTTGTGATTTAGTTACCATTCAGGGTGACAACATAGGGTCTCTGAGATGGGCCAATGACTGGCAGCTCCTCCCTCGCAGCAAGCACATTGATGTTATTCATCACTACATCAAGGAGCTGGTGGAGGACGGTTCACTAGATGTTGCCTATGTTAACACCAAGGACAACTGTGCTGACCCCTTCACCAAGCCCCTTGATCCTGCTGTGTTCTGGAGGTTTATGCGGATGCTTGGGATGACCGCTTCTTCTTAGGGTATATAACTTTTTTTTGTTACATCGGTTTCTTTGGTTATCATTGTATGGCATTAGGTTCCTATTCCCGGATCGGGTTTTCTATACCGTTGTTACCCATCTTTGATATTCGGTTTTCATCCTTTTCTAACTTGGTAAATTTTGGTTTTTGCCGTGTTTCATTCCTTCCTATAAACCTTTGGGTTTCCATTTGAAGTTCTCTCGAATTTTCGGAGTTCTTTGATTTTTTTTTTCAATCTGTTACATATAGTTCTATGTCACCAGTGCCATAGGTGGAGAAGTAGTATTGTATGTCACCTGTGTCATAGGTGGAGTGTCAGCATGAATTGCGGTGCTCTCACGCGTTTTATGACTTGGTGACTACTTATGTACTTCCTTAGAACTATCGGTCCTGACAGTACTATGTCAGCTTACTGTTGACTGCGTCATCGGTTCTTCTGACACGCGCTGTCTAACCTGTACCCTGATCAGGTTCCAGGCTACCGCCCCCCTTTCCTCCGCTGGTGTCCCTTTATGGTTCCACTATCTTTTGTAATATTTATTCTCGTCTCCGCATTTATAGATTGGCGTGCTGCACACACTAAGTCCACTCTCCGGAGTGTTATCCAAGCTGATAGGTTATACGGTCCCTCATTTACTACCACTGCTTTGCGATGCAACTTCCGCGAGGGCCTCCCGCTAATTTTGAGAAACTCCACGACAAGAATGGAGAATCTTGGACGCGCGGGATGCGCAGTGTCATTATCAGCAATGGCTGCGACCGTGTCCTTCCTAAGGAGGACCCGGGTCCTCTTGATGATTGGCTAGACGTCTGTGCACCAGCTGCCTCTGCTAGCGGTCATGAGAGTCCTTCCGCCATCGTGGAAGTAACCCCCCCCAATCAATCCTCCACCTTTACGGCTCCTTCTGCTACTGTCCGACGTCTCTCTCCTGAGATTGAGGACGTTCTGATGCGACTCTGCTGTGCTTCCACTCAGATTATCCAGTACGCAAGGGCGCCTCCTCCTCCTGATGCCCGTTTTGACTACGACTATCAAGAACTTGCTCGTCATCGCCGTGCAGATGGCTATGCTGATGACTCTGATGATGGTGATGAAGATCTGCAGAGTGCTATGAGTGGTGACTTCGGTGGAGTCACTCCTTCCACTGCTACTCGAGTGTTCAATTCTACCGTCTCTCCTGTGTATGAGCCTCTGTCGGCACCTGCTCTTGCGCCTTCCCCGGAGTTTAAGCCTGATCCAGTCTCTGCGCCTCTGCTTGCGCCCCTTCCACCTGTCCACCCGGAGGTGGCCAGGCCGTCTTTGATGCAGAAGTCTGCGTCTTTCACCTTGCCTCCGGACCGAGGTCTGTCTGGCTACAATACTCGTGCTCGAGAGGCTTCTGCTGCTGCTGCTGGCCGCGCATCCTTTGCTGGCCCTTCGCAGGAGCCCCCTCCACCCCCGCCTCCGCCTGTGGAGCAGCCCCCTGCTCCTGGCCCTCCGCCATATGTGCCTCCTTCGCTGTCATGCGACTCCTGGGAGCATCTGCTCGATGGCGGACATCCTCTGCGTCTATCCCTGCAGGACTGCCGTCTTATCCGCCAAGCTCAACATGCTGGGGAATCCTTGGACCGCACTCTGTACGGTAGGCTGGATATGACTGCCACTCAGGCTATGGTTGATAGCAAGGGTCGCCCTAGGCCTAGGCGTGTGATGGCTTATTCTGAGCTAGGTCTAGAGTGTCGGGCTTTTCTGGGACCTGTTATGCCAGGGATTAACTACCCTCCTGCTAATGGTGTGACCTCTGGAGGGGTTGGGCGTAGGAACAGTGACCTGCGAGGTTACCAGTTTGTTAAGGTGCCACTCCCTTTCTGTCCTGTTCGTCCTGATTTCGAGCTCATTGTGCGTGTTGCGCGTTCCCTAGATCTCATCAGGAACTTAGATGACCAGCGCGCTTATGACGCTGGTCTTGCTGCTGAGTATTTTCTGGCGATTCGTGAGTCTTTAGCTCCTCGGTGTGCTCCTCCTGCTGCTGGAACTTCGGCCTCTCATGGTGAGTCTAGTGTCGATCCTGCACTGTTGGGTTTCAGTGCGCTTACCCTACCCCGCCAAGAGTTCATGATCTTATCCATGATGCTTGCCAACATGACGGATGCCCTAGTCAAGGTGTATAGGGACTTTGCTTCACCTCGGGATATCTTTTTGCATATCCGGAGGCAGCAGTCCGATGCCCTTGCCTCGCGTGTCCCTCTCTTGCTGAAGGAGTATCATGCTTCGGCCATGGGCACTCATGAGCACGTTGACGCTTTCTTTCGTCGGGTTCGCGGTATGTGCACTGACCTGCGCAGTGCTGGGTTTCCGCAGACTCAGCGTCACGCCATGGGCATTATAGTTCAAGGTGCGAGTCTGCCCCGGTTCGAAACGCTGCGGATTAAGTATGGTATCCTGATATACAACCAGCAACCTGTTGAGTACTGGTCCTGTCTAGAGGAATATAGGCAGCTAGATATTCTTAACATAGCGCTCCCTCAGTCGGATTCCAGGCATCCTGGTTGGTCCCGGACCGCTCCTCAGTTTCCTGCTAATGCTGCATTTCAGCGGCGGCAGAAGACTGGTGGTGGTTCTGGGTCGAACAAGAGGCGCCTGGAATGCACCTGGGGACCATGCCCCCACAAGGATGGTCACTCGGAGGACCGTTGCTGGACGAAGTTCCCTGCCCTGCGAAGGGTCCCTGGTCGTGCAGAACCAACGCTTCCTTCACCGTTGCCTGCTAACCTGGCCCTTCCAGGTCACCTTACTCCAAAGCAATTGTCTTCCTTGCAGGCTCAAATTGATGGGTTTGCTATGCAGAAGTAGCAGGTAAGCCCTGTCCTATTCTCCTGCACCTCTAGGTTCTCAAATGTGTGTAGTCCGAGCCTGTCTGAGGGTGTCTGGCATGTGGATTCTGGAGCTGGAATGTCCATCACAGGTGATAGATCTTTGTTCACTGTGTTTGATGTTCCACTGAATCTGCCATCAGTTCGATTTGGTGATGGTGTGGTTCAACGGGCAGTAGGTAAGGGATCCATTGAGTTATGTAGTGATTGGTTACCAACACCAATCATTCTAACTAATGTTCTCTACATACCTCACTGTCCGGTGAACCTCCTGTCAGTAAATGCTGTGGCTCATTCTCTCCACTGCAAGATTTCTTTTGATAGTATTAGTTGCACTGCCACTCAGGGCTCTTCTATTCTCTGGTCCTTCCCTGCCTCCGGTGATGGTGTTTACAAGTTTGCATGTAGGCCTTGTTACACCACCAGTGGCTGTTCGTTTGGTGCTGACAATTACCCAGCTTTTGCACTTGATGTTGATGAGGACGGTGGAGTTGTTATCCCTACCACTCCTGAATGGCTGTGGCATAGGCGGCTGGGTCACCCCGGCTATGATGCCATGCACAGACTTGTCAAGAAGGGTATGGTTAAGAACTTACCCCTCTCACTCAACCAGGTCCAAAAACTGGCTAAGATCCCTTGTGATGCTTGTCAAAAGGCTAAGGGCAAACGTCTCCCTTTTCCTAAAGCAAGCACTACTCCGATCAATGCACCTCTCCAACGCCTTCACTTGGACATCATGGGGCCAGTTCATATTAGAGGTCTGCGTGGGGAGTTTTATATTCTGTGCCTCACAGACCAACACTCTGGCTATGCTGAAGTGTTGTGCTTGAGGACCAGGGATGAAGCTCCCTTAGCAGTTCAGACTATCATCCTCAGATGGATGAATCAGCTGCACGGGTTTGCCTTTAAGTGCCTGAGGTCTGACAGGGCTAAGGAGTTTATAGTAAAGTGGTTTGAGGATTGGCTGATATCGGTTGGGGCAGTGCATGAGTTATCTTTGGCATACACTGCACAGCAGAATGCAACTGTGGAGAGGTACAATGGGGTCTTACAGTCTATAGCTAGGAGCATCCACCTGGAGTCTAAGCTAACTAAGTCTTTCTGGCCCTATGCCTTCCTAGCTGCGTGTTACCTTCGTAATCGCTTGCCCAATCAGGGAGATAAGACTCCTCATGAGCTTTTCTTTGGGGTTCAGCCTGATGTGTCGATGTTGCGCGTGTTCGGATGCCCTTGCTACGTTACGTTAGTCAATGGGAAGAAGCGCAACAAGCTGGACGAAAGGGCGTTATCTGGTAGACTGGTTGGGTATTCCCTGGTGAGTAAGGGTTATTTTGTTTGGGTTCCTAAGTTGCGCCAGGTAGTAGAGAGTCGTGATGTACTCTTCTATGAGCAGTTTGATCATAACTGTATTCCTGGGCTATCTCCCTATGACGGGTCGCCGTATGTCTCTCGCATCCCTGCCGCTATCAACGGACATATGCCTGTGCCTACGGTTAATTCCCTTGACCCTTTGCTAACCCCAATTGTCGACCGCTGCCCTGATCATGGGATGACCTTGCGTCCCAGGTCAGGGGCTGATGGTGCTGTATTGTGTGTGAAGGCACTGGGCGGGCGAGATTCTGCAGTTCTTTCAGATAAAATCTTAGCCGAATCGCAGGGGGTCGCCAGGCCCTCCTCTGCGCCACATTTCGTCGGTGAAGATTTAGGATTACGACAGCCTTCGATCATAGTGGTACCTGGATCAGGTCCATTGACTAATAGTCGCCAACCTCCGACCACCTCGGATGGCTCGCGGGTGTCGTTCATTCAGACGCCTCCTGTCGTCCCTGGTGGATTACTCGGGTCAAGCCCATGTGATGATGTAGCCGTTGCCGATAGTGCAAGTGATGATCTGGAACACTGGTCGGGTTCCGATACTGCGTATGGCTGGGGTGTTCCGGTCGACCCAGGCTTCGTTGATATAGAGGCAAATAAGGCCGGCCCTGTTCAACCAGGCAGTAGTTCTGCACTGGGGGCTATACTACCGGTTACTGCTGATACTGCTGATATCCCCGCTGCTCATGTACAAGTACACTGCTTGTACGTGGGAGCATACATTTCCACTTCCACTGAACTGACCTTCAAAGCTGCCATGCTTCCCACCAACCCTGACAGGGATCAATGGCTCCTTGCTATGAAGGATGAGATGGCGTCCCTACATGCCCATGGCACTTGGGCGCTCACTCCACTGCCTCCTAAACAGAGGGTCCTGTCTGGCAGGTGGTTATTTGTGAAGAAGGTTGGGGTTGATGGTTCTATTCGCTTCAAGGCACGTTTTGTGGTTCGTGGTTTTCTGCAGCGTCCTGGGTTGGATTTTCATGATGTATATGCCCCCGTTTCTTCTAAAGCAGGTCTGAGGGTGCTCCTGGCTGCCATCACTCATAGGAAGATGTTTGTTCGGCAGCTGGACATCAAGACTGCATTTCTGAATGCTCCCCTTGAACCTGGTCTGGACCTGTACTGCCACCAGCCTGAGGGCTTTAAGGTACTTGGTCCTAACGGTGTTCCCCTTGTGTGCAAGCTGATCAAGTCCCTTTATGGTTTGAAACAGGCGCCCAGGGCTTGGAGTATGGATGTCAAGCGGGTTTTGGTTGCACATGGTTTTATTATGTGCAAGGCGGAACCTGCTCTGTATTTTAGGAGGGATTCTAATGGTGGGTGGAGCTATGTCCTAACCTATGTTGATGATTTTATCTGTGCTTTTAGTGAGCTGGATAGGTATGTTTTGCTGATCAAGGCTATGGAGAAAGCTGGCTGGGAGGTCAAAGAGATGGGTGTGCCGGTTCAGTTCCTCTCCTTGGACATGGCTTGTACACTTGACTCTGACGGCAGGTGTGTTCAGATCAACCTCTCCCAGCACTCCTACATTGTTGATCTGGTGGAGCAGTTTGGTCTGACTGCTGCTGCCAAGCCCAGGTTTGGTGCCCCCATGGACAAGTCCACCGTCACTGACCCACCTGGAGAACCCCTGTCCTCTAATAGCCAGTACCTCTCTCTTGTTGGTGCTTTGCTATACCTGGCTACTTGCACCAGGCCTGATATTGCCTTTGCTGTGAGCTACCTGTCCAGGTTTTCTGCTCACCCTACCGTCCCCCTGTGGGGGGCAGCCAAGCGTTTGCTTTTGTATTTGAGGTCACATTCCCACCTGGGACTCACTTACACACACAGCCCTGATTTCTCTTTTACTGTCTTTAGTGACTCATCCTTTGCTGATGATGGGTCTGACAGGAGATCTCAGACTGGCTTTGCTGTCCTGGCTGGAGGGTGCATAGTGAACTGGATGAGCAAGAGGCAGCCTACAGTTGCCATTAGCTCTTGTGAGGCTGAGTATCAGGCCCTGTCTCAGGCTGCCAGGGAGGTGCAATGGTTGAAGAAGTTGAGGGTGGATCTGGGTCTGCCTTGTGATTTAGTTACCATTCAGGGTGACAACATAGGGTCTCTGAGATGGGCCAATGACTGGCAGCTCCTCCCTCGCAGCAAGCACATTGATGTTATTCATCACTACATCAAGGAGCTGGTGGAGGACGGTTCACTAGATGTTGCCTATGTTAACACCAAGGACAACTGTGCTGACCCCTTCACCAAGCCCCTTGATCCTGCTGTGTTCTGGAGGTTTATGCGGATGCTTGGGATGACCGCTTCTTCTTAGGGTATATAACTTTTTTTTGTTACATCGGTTTCTTTGGTTATCATTGTATGGCATTAGGTTCCTATTCCCGGATCGGGTTTTCTATACCGTTGTTACCCATCTTTGATATTCGGTTTTCATCCTTTTCTAACTTGGTAAATTTTGG
>Ga0335398_10008309_pt1 | contig 12353 bp, 12 predicted proteins | sample BON03_FD_205742 | JGI IMG/M metagenome (GOLD analysis project Ga0335398, IMG submission 205742) | Freshwater microbial communities from Lake Bonney liftoff mats and glacier meltwater in Antarctica - BON-03 (spades assembly) (version 2) | ecosystem: Environmental > Aquatic > Freshwater > Ice >...
GTCCCCCCTGTCACATCAAGAATTCCCCCAGTCGTTCCAAAGACAACGCCAACAACACCATCGGTCGCTCAAAAGCAGGAAAATACTGTTAAAATTTGGCGGCTCAATGACGATGGCAAGAAAACATTTTTAGTTCCCCAAGAACGTCAAGATCCTCAAGCCAGTAGCTCAGATCCAGAAGTACGCCTCAACAGATCGCTCTCTAGTTTGGTCGCTTCAGCAGGTAAACCAGATGGGAATTTGACTTCCACAATTCCGGTGGGGACTAAGCTATTGAGTGCCAAAATTCTCGCAGATGGTGTCCATGTCGATTTATCTAAAGAGTTTACCCAAGGATTTGGCGCGACTTCGATGATTGGGAGATTAGGTCAAGTCGTTTATACCGCTACAGCTCAAAATCCCGATGCCCCTGTCTGGATTACAGTCGAAGGTAAGAAGTTGGAAGTCCTCGGCGATGTTGGTGTGGAAATCAGACAACCAATTACGCGTCAAACTTATGACCAAGATTTCCCGATTAATCCAGGTGCATCCACAACTCCATGATCGATCGATTACAACTGTTGCTCAACTAGGATTGATATACATTAATGGTTGACCAAATTCGATCGGTTGACCATTTTCAACTAATACCTCCATTACCTGTCCGGCTGATTCGGCTTCGATCTCATTCATCAGCTTCATAGCTTCGATGATACAGACAGTTTGCCCGATCTTGATCCGATCGCCGATCGATGCAAATGCTGCCTCATCTGAAGCTGGCGATCGATAAAATGTCCCAACCATCGGCGACTTAATTTCTACCCACTGCTTATCGATCGCCGGTGTAGAGTTTCGATCTACCACCATCGGTTGTGACTCGGGGGCTGGTAAAGAAATTAACTGGGAATTAATATCTGTAATAGGAGTGGAGATCGAACCCCCGCTCGATCGTGAACCCTGACTGACAGTGAGTTCAAAATCAGCATTTTTAAGTGTCAATTCAGTAATATTATTCTTAGCGATCGCCGCTAATAGTTCGCCAAGCTCTTTAAAGTCAATTGTCATATTCAGTGATGTTTAATTAATAGTTATTATTAATGAAGTAAGCGTAACTATTATCGATCTAAATTAAATTGATCTATTAGAGAATTACCTTGGGAAATTTGACTCATTCGCGCTCATACCAAAGCTATACACATCATTTTCCATCGCTCACATGACGATTGGGAGTGAAACCGCTGTCAGAAACATTCTAGTACCCCCTGGCTAGCGCAATTACGTCTAAAGTATTGACTTTTGACTGCCATACTCCCGAACCACTGAAGAAATAGACAATTTTTTCCAAGGGAAGAGGTACACGGGAACGCCAGCCACCATCCATACTATGCCTATGGCAGGCTGTGCCAACGGCTTCGCATTGCCAAGGGCAAGGCTAACGCCAACAGTGCAAGCCATTCACCATCCACTATTTTCACTCACTACCCGAGATGTCTAATTTGACACTGAGCATGGAGCAACTAAAACAAAATTCACTTACAGATCGCTCGAACCGAGAGTGAATTTTGGACTAACTTAGTGTTTTAGTTAGCTTTCTCGTCCTACATACTGATCGGTACGAGTATCGATTTTGATTTTTTCACCAATACTGATAAACAACGGGACAGTAACTTGTGCCCCAGTTTCGACGATCGCTGGCTTACTACCACCTGTAGCTGTATCCCCTTTCATCCCTGGATCGGTATCGATCACTACCAATACTACTGTATTTGGCAGCTCCACTTCCATAATTTGTTCGCCCCAACGGACAATACTCACTTCCATCCCTTCTTTGAGATATTTTACGTTAGCACCAATTTGGGTAGGAGTTAGATTGGATTCTTCAAAAGATTCCATATCCATAAACACAAATTGATCGCCATCTTTGTAGGTGTGCTGCATTTTGATTTTTTCCAATGTAGCCTGGGGCATAGTTTCCCCCGCGCGGAATGTTTCTTCTACCACGCTACCACTTTGGACATTTTTGAGCTTTGTCCTTACAAAAGCGGAACCTTTCCCAGGTTTAACATGGAGAGATTCGACGATTTTCCATACGCCTCCTTTCCACTCAATGGATACACCAGGTCTAAAGTCATTACTGGAAATCATGAATATTTGTATTATTGCGGAGAATTGTCGGTATCTTATTTTATCAGTCTTAGGGACTGTGGGTCTATTCCTAGTGACGCTGCTGTCTCCAATCGATTTGGCGATCGGTAAGCAGCGGTAGCAACCAGCAGTTATGTATGAAAAGGTACTGCTAGCAATGGTAGTAATGCCAGGAGCAGCCACGCCCACGCCGATAGCTGGTTTCGTCGGTGGTAATTCTCTCCGCCAGCGGCTATGTCAAGGCGATCGGCTAGGGCAGGTTCTAAGATCTCTAAAAGTGCGTCAATACGTTGGTTGAGACGATCCGCTGGAGCAATTTGACTAAAAGCTGCACAAAAGTTTTCGGTAAAGGCTGATGTGTTGTGAACGACTAAGAGTAAAGCTTCGGCTACTAATAATGGATCGGTGCGCTCGGCTGCCCATCGATCGGCACGGAGTTCCCGTAAAACTAATAATTCCTGCCACATGGCTTCAGTTTGCGGGAGCCATGCAGTAATCTGCCGCACCCATCCCAACCAGAAAAAACAGTAGGTATCGCGGTAGCAATAATGCGCCTGTTCGTGGGCTAAAACAGCTTCTAAATGCTTTGTACCTAAGCTATCTAGTAACACCTGTGTAATGACTAATTCTGGCTCCCAGAAACCAATTTGGGCACTATATGGAGTCGGTAGGTTCAGTAGACGAACGCTTTTACCATTTAGTTCGGTTGTCGGATAAGTCCGCACCTGCTGGAGCATCCGCCAACCAGATCCAGCTAGTTTGAGCCAATAAAATACTGCTAATCCCAAAAAGCCGATCGCGAGGTCATAACTCAACCAATCATTTCCGACCCATACCATCCGTCCGTGGGGACCCATCAAAATAATGGCGATCGCACTCGTAAATAATAATAGTGGTGGTAATAAGAATATTGCTAGTGTCCGATCCCACCGCTGGCTCCAACTAGCAACAGTTTCCGACCAGGTGTACCGCAGTCTCCAAGCCAGCACGAAAATAGCCAACAATACAATTAGGTGCATTACTGTTTCTCCTTAGCGGTGCGGATGGCTTGCAATCTTTGAGCGATCGCTTCTAGCTGTTCGAGACTAGATCGATCGAGATTGTCAGCAAAAGCGGCAACTATATCTGGACTACCCACTGCCAAAAATTGGTTGAGATGTTCGTAAGCCTGAAGAGTTTGCGCTTCAGTCGCAGAAATGACTGCTTGCCAAAGATAAGTGCGTTCTTGTTTATTGCAGGTGAGCCATTTTTTCTGTGTCAGTCGATTCAGGATCGTGGCGACAGAAGCATAGGCTAATTCGCGATCTGGATCGGTCAAAATGCGATCGTGAATATCTTTGACGGTGACTATACCTAGTTCCCAGATAATTTCGACGATCTCGCGTTCGAGTGGCCCGAGCGAGAGTTGCTTAGGGCGGCTGTGGGGTAGCGGAACCATGAAATTTTAGTTAGATCTGTAGTCTTACATTATCGCAGGAATTCGTTCCCGCGTTGGCGAAGCCTGCCGTAGGCACAGCCTCTCCTCTGGAGAATCGAGGTGTTTTACACGCTGTCATGTATCCCTTACTGTTAGCCTCGATCCTCGTCACGATTCGCGATCGAACGTCTCTACTTTTGGTTCAAAATCCGATCCAGATAACAGCCATTAATTCCGACAGTGTACCAACTGTGAATGTGCTAGTGCGTTACGCTTGGCGATCTCACACCCTACAATTTGGTACATTATCTCCACACACTTCCCTAAGGATTGAGAATTGAATAATATACAGATCTATTCTCGCCCCAACCTGTCGGAGAGGTAATTGATGAATTGCCTCTCCAAAAGGAGGAATTCATCAATTCCTCACAAAATCAGCAGGGTTCTGATCGCGCCGATGATTGAAGGGAATCGGGACACCCTGAGCATCGCCAACTAGGGCAGCAGTTTTTTCTAGAGCCGTTCTCAGCCGCTTGGCTGCATAAATCGACATATCGCGCGGGACATTGATTCGATCGCGTACATAGCGCAGTGCCGCGTCAGATCCCTGCGGTGGGATACAATCTACATCTGTCATCATCTGTGTCAGCGCACACCGCAAAGCTTCGTCGATCAGTCGATCGTCAGCAGGATTAGCCCGAATCACATTAGTATGATGCTTAATCGTGCGGTAGAGAGCTTCCGCCCGCGAGTGTTCCGGTTCTGGAAAAGTTGCATCTGGTAATCCATCCCAAGGGCCATTATCTACCCGTGCTTTGTAGATCGGCATCTGCGGTTCGCCATTTTCATAGCACCCGCCCATTTGGGGTGGTAAATCGTGGACGTGGGTGTGAAAGTCGCTTTGAGTACCGCGATAAGTCGCTCGGCTTTCCATCGCATCAAACCAAGCTGCAAAACGCGGATTTTCCTCGCGCAGGGAATAGCCTTTGTAGTAGTACAGGCTGGCATTCATCCGTTCGACATAGGGTGTAAAGATAATGTCAGCAGTACTAAACTTTTCGAGAAAGTAAGCCCCTGGCGTACTTGCTAGTGCGGCTTCAACCGTAGCTACCACACTGACAAATTGCGATCGATTATGCTGTTCCTCTCGCACTGAATTTGCAGGGCGACACAGCCAACCACACCACGCTCGAAATAGTAGCCGTTCTAATTGTCGCAACGGCAGCACTAAAGCATCTTTCATCCCAAAACCCACAGTCCCAAAAGCCTTCTCTAAAGCGAACAAAATATCATCGCTTTCAGTAATTATCCGCCCGTCCAATTCAACTGCTGGGAGCACTCCCGATGGTACCTTTCGTTTGTACCAACTCTCTTTTTCCCCATAGCAGAACATCGTGACTTTTTCGATCCGATAGGGAATTTGTTTTTCCTCTAGCCACAGCCAGATTTTCTGACAGTAGGGGCACCACGCATGACGATCGCGGTATAGAGTCAACCGCACCTCAGATTCGGCTTGTCCGAATAGACGCAATCTAGCTTGAGCATTAGTAGCTCCATTAATGGCATCGATTGGCTCATATTTCGATTTTGCAAGTTCTGTTAGTTCATCCCAGCTCAAAGGATTTTTGCTCATTTGGTGCGTCTTAAATTAATTGATAATTGATAATTACGGATGCTTTTCAGGCGGAGGTTTCTTCCGTGCTAGGGCGCGAAACTCGGCGGTGCTGGGCACTCGCCTTTGTCACCCGCCCAGCAATGTGTTGCACCAAGCAGATAGTTGATAACTGATGTGATAGCAATCGCTAGAGCGGTTTAGGTATTTTGACCATTACTGCTAGAGACCCACTAGATCCAAAGGCTTCTTAGAGAAGCCTTTGGATCTGTCCTCACCAGCTTGGCAGTTGCTATATCTTAACAAACAACAAAACATCACAGACTAGACCTCAACGTCTAGTCTGTGATGTTTTGGATCGATCGATAAGTAGGTAGATGCAATTATTTATCAGATAGATGATGTCTGTAATCTAGCTGGTGGAATGGGCGGGTTCTCCCCAGCGGCAGTGCCCACCCTACACTATCTATCAACTATCAACTATTTAAGAGGCTTTGACGATTTGCTTGGGTGAGAGTGTCGAAGTAGCACTCGATCCTCGTGCCATCCCAGAACTTAATAAGGATTGAGCTAATAAACGCCGATAGAGGTCGCTCAGTTGAATTGCTACCCCCGTCCAACTAAAGTTTTGTTGAACTCGTGCAGAGGCTTGTTTGCGGATCTTCCGCGACCAGATATCATCGTTCAAAATTCGCCCGATCGCGTGGGCAAATTTACTGACATCATGAGGTGGTACGAGTAGTCCTGTTTCCTCAGAAATAACTGTGAATTTCAAACCGCCAACCGCAGAAGCGACTACAGGCGTACCACAAGCCATTGCTTCGATCGCTACCAAACCAAAGGGTTCGTAGTGACTGGGAATTACGCAGACATCAGCAGCCGTGTAATATAGTGCCAATCGATCGTGTCCGACCATGCCGACAAAATCTGTATTAGCAGTTAAGTCTAATTCTGTGACGATCTCCTCAATCCGGCGACGTTCGATCCCATCCGCCTCATGCGGATCGCTACCACCAACAACTAATAATTTTAAGTATTTGGGATCGATTTCTTCACCTTGCTCCAATTGCGATCTCAATACACTTGTAGCGCGGATTAGAGTTTCAATTCCCTTACGTTTATCAAAGCGACCGACGTATAGTACCACTTTCTCTTTAGTACTGATGCCCAACTGTTTCCTGGCTTCAACTTTGGAGATCGGTCGAAAGGTACTCACATCAGTACCGCAGGGAATCACGTCGATCTTGCCGAGGCGGGATACTAAAGTTTCCAGATCTTCCCTTTCTTGAGGGCTAGTGGCGACGACACAATGAGCCTGTTCGAGAATTTGTTTTTCGACGGCTAATCGAGTTTGAGCGATCGGCGGTATTTCATCAACTGCTTTGTACTTGATCGCACCGAGGGAGTGGTAAGTATGGATCAGTTGAATATTTTGGCGGCGTTGGAGTTCCATTCCCACCCAACCAGACATCCAGTAGTTAGTATGAGCCAAGGGGTAATTTGTCCCCTCTTTTTGCTGGAACTTTTGCAATGCCGTCACAAATTCGGGCATGTATTGAAACAATTCGTCGCGAGGGATATAAGTCTCCGGCCCAGCAATGAGCCGAATCGTCCGACAATGAGGTGTATGCTCGACGATCGTCGCATCATCAGGGCTACTTTTGCGCGTAAACATATCTACTTGCCAACCGAGTTTGGCTAGAGCTTCACCCACTTGGCGAACATACACATTTTGACCGCCTGCTGCGTCTTTCCCAATTTCTGCGGCTGGATCTCCATGCTCGGAGATTAAAGCAATCGCTTGGCGAGTCGGAACTATCGTCCGAGCCGATGCGAATGGTTGTTGCGGCTGTGTCACTGGTGAATTACTACCAATAGTTGCGGGGAACTTTCCTGTTAACATATCTGTACCTCGGTAAAAAATTGATATCGATTGCGTTGGCGGAGACTCTGCTTGGCGGAGCCTCGAGGACAAATAGAGCAGCGTCCGCTTTGCGGCATCGCCTCAGATGTTCTAACCTTTGGCTCGAGTCAAGATGTAGAGTCTGAAGTAACTACTCCAAAGGGCTACAGCCTGTGTACTGCTCGAATTGCTGGCTATGGCGGTCGCTCGCTATTTGGTAGCTATTTAAGCTCTAATCATGATTATCACTGAGACAATCATGATTAGATTCAGTCGATAGACAGAGAAATCTTGGCAATTGAACAAATCCAGAGCTACAATCGGGGTGAGATTAAAGTAGCAATTGCCACTGCAATTCAAAACTCGTTGCTAGTCCTCAAGAGATTAATGAAGATTTGCTGAGGTTAGATGTCCATTTCGAGCAAATTTCTCGTTCAGGATTTGTTGATAGACGGCTTCATAACCTGTAGCCATTTGCTCGACTCCAAATCGGTTGGCTACGTATTCACGGCAAGTAAATCTTGAAAGAGCCGGAATTTTGGACACCGCCGCAACACATTCAGCTACTGTATTACAGATATATCCACTCACCCCATCAGCAATAACTTCTGGTACCGAGCCAAGATTCATGGCAATTACCGGAGTACCTGCGGCCATCGATTCAATCATCACCAACCCAAATGGTTCCCGCCAGGTAATCGGAAATAAAGTGGCAATTGCTCGCCCCATCAAATCGTTTTTCATAAAATGATCTGCTTCACCCAAAAACTGAATCTGGACACCATCGATTTGCGGTTTAATTTCCCGCTCGAAGTATTCTACGTCTACCGGATCGACTTTTCCCGCCATCTTTAGGGGAATACCTGTGGCTTTGGCAATCTCGATCGCATGGTGAGGTCCTTTTTCTGGTGACATTCTCCCTAAAAATGCTAGGTAAGGCGATTGCTCTGTCACTGGGAAAAAATGATGCATACTCACGTCGATACTGTTGTACACAGTTGCTACATGGTTTAGCCCCAATCTATCTTCCCGCTGGGCATTAGAAATGCTTACATAAGGTTGTGCTTTGGCATGGGCAAACATTTTTTCATTGTCAGGAGTAAAAATTCCGTGCAATGTGTGAACTGTCGGTGTCTGAGTCAACTTGCTGTACGGTAGCGCACCGCAGCCGATGTGAGAATGAATCAGATCGAATTCTCCCGCCCGCTCATATACCTGGGCTAATTGGAGCATCTCGTAAATCCCATATTCTCTGATGGTGGGATCTAACCGCAGTGCTTGAGGGTGGATTGACTCTAATTTGGCAGAGACGATCGAGTCCCCCGACGCAAATAGTGTCACCTCATGTCCCCTAGCAACTAGCTCATCTGTTAATAGTCCCACGATCAGTTCTATGCCTCCATATGCTGGTGGTGGAACTCTTTCCCATAATGGTGCAATTTGGGCAATTCTCATTATAATTCTCCTGGAATATATGAGGTCACTCGCGATCGAAGTTGCGAAATCGATTAAATCTACTTAGATTAAATACTCCTATTTCAGCGACCGAAAGCTACCTAATTTAGTATTGATAGCTCGCGAAAAATATCTTTAGCAACTTGAAATTAGAACCTCCAAAGCTTTGCCCAGCTTACCTCTGGGTTACGATAATTCGTAATATTTAGCTTTACATTTTTTAACAAATCTGTTTTAATTGTAAACACTAATTTTTAACTATTTTAGTTATCTTAATAAAGTCTTTATAATTTACTGATTCAAAATATTTGCTTCAAAATTGCACCAGATATGGCTTAGATTTGACCGATAATGTATCTTAAGCGACAAATATTTTTTAAAGTTGACATATATTGACTGGATATTTATGCACATATATTTGCTTCGATTTTGTCAAAAAAAGTGGTATTTAATACTAAGTTCTTAGCGGCGGCGACTGCACTGCTGAGAATTACATCTGACTCCAATTGGAATCAGCAAGATCGGGGTGAAATTAGAGTACTTTGTCTCCACATCTGTTGTGACTCGTTCGTTTGCTTTCTAATAGCTAACCATGTCCACTAATTAACTTGGAACTACCAAAAGGATGATATCGAAAAATAGGACTCCATCTAGCCATAAGCTCGGGCGACTTGACCCGATCGCAGTCATAGACCGAACAATCGCCAAAGATCTCTGTGGCGTTCTCCCCAGATTCTGCACCCTCTGAGCCAATTTCCAAAAAATATTGCTATTCCCCTTGACAACTACCCCGATTCTTATGGTATATTTGTAGATATCACCGCAATGGGGTGTCGCCAAGTGGTAAGGCATCTGGTTTTGGTCCAGACATTCCGAGGTTCGAATCCTTGCACCCCAGTTAAACTCATAGCCAAAATAGCTCAGCCAGAGCATAGTCAACTCTACTCTGGCTGATTGTCGTGTTAGTTGAAGGAATAAGAACGGTATGAATGCTGCGCGAATTCTCGCCCTCGATTTCGACGGGGTAATCTGCGATGGGATGGCAGAGTATTGGCAGACGGCATGGCGAACTTACACACAAGTGTGGCAACTAGATCGGTTGGAGCCATCGCCAGGCGTTGCTGAAAAATTTCGGGAACTACGCCCATTGATTGAAGTAGGGTGGGAAATGCCCGTATTAATTCGGGCGTTAAGCTTAGGTATTTCCACAGATCGAATGCAGAGTTCTTGGCAAAAGATCCGCGATCGGATCTTGGCTGATGGTCGGCTCAGTGGGGTAAAAGTCAGCCAACAACTGGATTCAGTCAGGGATAGTTGGATTCAACAAGATCCTGCAAGCTGGCTGCGATTGCATCAGTTTTATCCAGGTGTAATCGATATGCTCAAAGAACTTCCCAGTCGGAAGATTCAGCCAATTATCATTACTACTAAAGAAAGTAGATTTGTTACTCATCTATTACAAGAGCAAGGCATCGAACTAGCAAGTGAATTTATCTGGGGAAAAGAACTCAAACGTAGTAAGATTGACAGTCTCAAGCAAATTCTCGATCGAGGAGTAAAGAAATCACCGACTGTTTGGTTTGTCGAAGATCGCCTGAGTACCCTAGCAAAAATTGCAACTCAACCAGAACTAGAATCAGTTAAATTGTATCTAGCTGAATGGGGCTACAACACTGTCGCTGAGAGAGCAGCAGCACTTCAACAGTCGCGAATTCAAACCCTCACACTTGTAGATCTACCAACACTCGGTAGTACACAGAAAAAAGCCACAGCCACCAAGATCGAAGCTATTTAAATTAGTCAATAGTTAAGTTTTTAGAACGATCGAGTATTAACCATCAGGTTGATACTCGATCTTTTTTATTTCGATCGAGTTCACGATTTAAAAACATGTGTCGCCCGCACAGATCGATCAAGGTACCAGAGTAATCGATCGACCGGACTAAATGTGGGATCTCGATCGATAATATTACTAAATATTATGCAGTCAGGATCTAGTTAGATTTACCAATGACCACGTTCGCAGGGAGTAATCCGCCAGCGACTAATCGGTTTGGTTCTCACTCACCCCAAGGATATTCCCTGTTAGCTGGCTTGATTGCTAAAATTGTGATGACATTCACGTTCTTATTAGTAATTTTAGGTGATGGAGATCGCCGAGCACCACAATGTTTTGCACCGACTGCGATCGGGTTGATGTTGGCTTTGATTCATTTGATTACTATTCCACTCACCAATACATCTGTAAATGCAGCTAGGAGTACAGGACCCACTTTAATTGTGGGACTATTTGGGCATACTGAGTTATTCAGCCAAATCTGGTTATTCTGGATCGCTCCGATTTTAGGTGCGATCGCGGCTGGATTTTTCTATAGGGCGATATTTGAGTCATCAGATTCAAATATCACCAATCCAGATTGACCAATTAGTGAGAATCTTTAACAGTTGATAGTTGTCTTGCCTTCGTCACCGGCTCAGTACGGTTGATAGTTGCGCCAAGCTTGGCAGTTTAGCGCAACTGTCAACTATCAACTGTTTAACAGCGAAGGTTTTTTAATTACGAGCTTTAGATTCTATGCTGTTAGAAATTCTAAGACTAATCGATCGAACTTTTCTGGATACTCTAGATAGGGATGATGTCCGCAGTTAGGAAAGATATGTAACTGGCTATGGGGTAAACCTGCGGCGGCGACATAAGCATGTTTGACCGGGATAATCCGATCGCAGTCTCCCCAAATAATTAACGTTTTTTGAGTTATTTTAGCTAGACTATCAAGAATCGGTTGATAGACTTGTGCCCGAACCCCAGCCAGATTAAAATTACTTTGTCCGAGTCTGAGAATCACTCGATTTCGCCCAGGAAGTGCAAAGATCGGGTAGCGAAATTCGATCCATTCTGGCGGTAATTGCTTACTATTATAGAAATTAGATTTTAACATTGCTGGAATCATCCATCGGCCTGGACGCAGCAAATTGACGATCGCCGGTAACGTAATCAGGCGAATTCCTAGACTAATCTCTTTACCCAATCCCATACTATCAACTAATACTAATTTATCTACTCGATCGGGATACGAGCGAGTAAATTCTAAAGCAACTCCACCACCCATCGAGTTGCCGATCAAAGTAGCAGTATCGATATTTAGTGCAGCCATAAAGCCATGCAGAAATTTTGCTTGCTCGCCCAGAGAATAAGAGCCATCTGGAAAATCTGACTTCCCAGAACCTACCATATCAAAGGCATAAACCTGGTGGTGTTGGGCGAGAGTTGCCATGTTATATAGCCAAAACTCGACCGAGCCATTGCCGCCATGTAGCAAGATAATTGTACTTCCGCACCCCATCTGCCAATAACGAGTATCGATCCCATTGACTGATATGTACAAATCTTGTGGCGGTGTCACTGATGGGTTTAGCATGGGTTAGTCGCTGACAAAGCCAGTTTAGGCTTCATTTGGGCTTGATTTTTGGTTGAGTCCGATTAGATGACATCAGCTAAATCTCTGATTAGTAAAAGTCTGGATGTTAAATAGACATCTAGTTTCTGCGCTTCTTCAGAATCAAGGATGACTCGATCTGTGACTTTTTGAGTAATGACTTGGGATAGGTCTCGATCGGGAAGGGAAAGTAGTGTTTGGTGGTTAATTTCCGACACTACCTTCCAGAGTAGACGTAATACAGAGGGATTAATGGTAATGTTTTGGACTGCGATCATCTCTGGAAAATTTAATCTTTTCTTTATATTACCCACTTTTTACCGAAATAACCAACTGCCAGAGAGAAATTATCAAAGAACTAGATCGTTTACCAGACAAAGCTTAGAGCATGAGTATTCGTATTTA
>Ga0335398_10008315_pt1 | contig 12345 bp, 10 predicted proteins | sample BON03_FD_205742 | JGI IMG/M metagenome (GOLD analysis project Ga0335398, IMG submission 205742) | Freshwater microbial communities from Lake Bonney liftoff mats and glacier meltwater in Antarctica - BON-03 (spades assembly) (version 2) | ecosystem: Environmental > Aquatic > Freshwater > Ice >...
AAGGAACACCCCCAGATTTCGGATCCTTCTTTTTGGAAAAGAGATCGTGCAAATGTTTTCCTACAAATATTCTAATTCGGGGAGAAATGATTCCACTCCACAAACACAAAGTAATGTCGGTTGGATATCAAGTAAAGTAGATCTTGAAATCTCATTCATGAAAACTCGTTCAGAAATGTGAGTCTTGGAAAGAGGTCGAAAAAGTAATCCGGCTACCGGCGTAAGGAACATTAAAATCGAAAGACGGAATGCAACACGAAATTTTAATCGGAATCAAGAAACTGCAGCCCGTTCCGTGGAAAATGAGACTCGAAATGCTGAATTAAATGTGATACAAAATCCTGAATTGTGGGGAGATTTTAGTCAACTTCAAATTCAAATTAAACAAAAATCTCAACTTGAATCTGTACCGCAAGATACCTCGGAATTCAAATCCAATCAAAATTTCAATTCGACTTTGTACCGTGAGATACCGAGAAATTTGATTTTTTCGATTTAGTTGACTTCTCTTCTCAAATTTTCAAATCCAGTGAATAAAGACGCCAGTTTGTATTTTTTCCGTTGGTTCTGCTTTATTAGTTCGAAACAGGTCCAATCGATGCATATCAAAGTGGTTACATCTCATTGATCCTCGCGCCACCAGTTTGGGCTGATTTGAGAATTCAGTTGACGAAAGCGAGTTGAAGACCTTGAAACAAAAGATGGTATACTAAACATACTCCTCTTGATGAGGTTACTCCTTAATAAATACTCTTGAATTAAAAAAACCACGTGTTTAAACTTTCAGAGGACCGAGATCATCATCGGATCAAGGAAAGGCCAAAGTCGTAGACTCAAGAGACGGAGAGAAACGCAGTATGTTGGCTACAATCATAGTAATTCTGACGCGCTGACTATTGACGAATGTTTGCCACAGGCACATTGCTTCAACAGCAGGCTCCAACCATGGAAAGAATTCCGTTTTCGACACAAGTGAGCAACCCCTGATGGTGGTCACCGAGGGAGATAGAGAGGAGCTTGGAAACCGAGTGCAATTGCGTGCTGTCGTGTGCAGCCGCCTGACACAGCAAGCTCAGATACCTGCGCATGTTGTATCATTCTGGGTGCACGCCTTGCGTGCACCCACCTTTTGGGTTCCTGCCATCAACAAAGGAAAGCGAAAGAAATGTGTCGTTGCGCAGAGTGCGCACGCTCTGCACTAATTGCGATCTATGCGCTGGCAGCAGATGTTTAATGTGCACAGTTGCAATTTGTTGGGATTTTGCTTCTTTGTAGCTCTCTCTCCCTCTCTTCCTCCATCTCCCGCGAGCTGTGGTGGGTCTTGGCGCTAAACATAGATGCGCGCGCACTGCGATAATTGCGAGCAACGCGCTTGAAGCAGGGGTTTAGTATTCGCATTTTCTTACGTTGGTTGTTTGCTGGCACTGTGCGCCCATCTGTGGTTTCCTGCATTCTGTATCGATCCAGCGGAATATTTTGAGGTGTGTCATCTCGCACCGTCGTGTGCCAGCGCTTTGCTAATTGATAAAAATGCAGCTGAGCGATGTGCCTGCTGCACTTTACTTACTAATGTGAGAAACCACAGGCACGTTTACCCTACAGCTGTCTCCTACCCAGAAAGAATTTTGTTTTCCACAGATGTACACGGGTGATGGTGTTGAATGTGGATGGGTAAGAAGAGGCGTGCGGTAAGCGTGTGCCACTGGGTACTTTTCTGTGCAGCACGTGTCACATGGTACTCTCTGTCCCTTTCTCTTTCTTGCGTACTCTGTCTTTGTTGTTGCAATCTCAATTTTCCTTGCTCTCTCTCTCTTCACCGTTCTTTCTCTGTCTTGCTCCCTTCCTCAAAGCAGGGTTCACCTGTGCGACGTGGTGGATCTTTCTCTCTTTCTTTCTCCCTGTCTCTCACTCTCCTTTTCTCTCGCTCGCACTCTTTTTCTCACTCGCTAACAGGACCTCTAACTCTCTCATTTTCTCCCCCCAACCCCACCCAACACTCTCTCTTTCTCTCTCTGCCATGCGACTGTGATGGACCTCAGCGCCCTGCGCAGATGCGTGTAACGTGTGTTATCCGAGGTCTAAAGTTTGTTGCGACACTACGGTATAACTTGAACATGCGCTTTCTTCAGGGTTCTTCCTCTTTCTCTCTCGCTTTCTTTCAATCTAAGTCACGCTTTTGGTTGTGTGCGTGTGTCTGGGGAGTTCAGTCGTTACTATTCGACACGAGGGTGAGGGAGATTTAAAACGAGGTCTCCATTCGACAGATCGTCTCCAGAGCACGCCGCTTTTGTCACATGTCTCCATCTCTTTTGGTTTCCTCAATGATTTGACAAGATACTTTGTTCTCGGGTCTGATTTTCTTTGACCAGATGTTGGTTTGTTCTTTCTAAGGAGGTAGATCTTGACTCGACTTCTGTTTTTTGGTTTTTGTTGACATGAACCGCCACTGCGTAACGAAGTCCAGAGAGAGATCACAGTCACGATACCGTGACCCATATATTGGGTACAGATTCCTGCCGAAACTTATCGCTCTGGATTTCAGGAAAAGGACCATTGAGAAGACGGAGACTCTCGGAGGAAACCACATTTTCTTTCGAAAGCCTTTGTCACAAACCTTCAGTTTAATCAGGTTAGATTCTTCTGAGTCACCGAGGTTTCCATTTTTTAATGTTATTTCATCGCCACACAACCGTCAATTAGGAATGCACACAGGTGGTGTGGAGGGAAACCCAGAAGCGCTCGGCTCGAAGACACTCCCGCAATGGACCTTGAACTTAAGGGTATACGCACACACATGTAGACAGACAAAAGAGATATAGAACAAAACACACGTCCATAAACATGCAACATAGATTACGTCACGCACCCGGGATACCAATTCGTTTTCTATGTTGACGTATTCATTGATTTTTTCCTTTATGTATTTTCCATGTTCTTTGACACAAGGTCGTTCCGGGACATAAAAACCACCTGAATGACCCAGACAGCGAGTTTCTCAGTACACACTGAGCCTGATGAAGCCTGACAGCGTTGTTTCTATAAACCATTAAAAAACTACCACCCAACCAGCAAGTCTCTAAACTCCCCGTAGAAAATTTGCCCTTGTAGTAAGAGATTTTATGAATCGTTTAAAAAATCATAAAAAAAATCATGAAGATTCTTCATAAAGAAAATCTGAGACAGAGGAAATTAAGATTTTCACAGAAAAAAGTATAAATAATCAGAAAATTGCCCAAACCGCTGCCAGCGGGTTCCTAAGCCCACAGTGACGAAATCGGCCAAATTCCAGACTCAGGCTACAGTTTCTATAAATCATTAAGAAAATGCCCAAATCTCTGTCACCTGCAGTTTCTATCTGCCAGTTTCTATGTCCCGGAACGACCCTGTAAGTACATGGGTGGCGATTTTCTTTGGTTGTTGTTTGAAAGAAATGTTTTTTTCCTCGGAAAGTCTTCTCCACGAACCTCCGATAATTGGGGGGGTACCGAGGACCGGAGGTTCTCGTGAAAAGAGACCTAGAACAATAGTTTCATGCTTCCGATTAGGATTTCGTTTTGCATTCCAATGATCGTTTCGAGTCTCATCTTCCACGGAACGGGCTGTACTAGGACTCTCTCAGCTGCGCGTGAAGCTCTAACAATTTAGTGAGAGCGAATACATAATGATAGCAATTGCAGTCTGTGCGCGTTTGGTGTTGGTTTCAGGATGGTGATCAATGGCCAACTTCAATTCCATTCCCTTGGCGCCTATACCCACACCGCTCAGTTTGCAGGTATTTCTCGATTTCTTTCGAAGCTGAGTGGCCGAGAGAGGACTGTGAGGAGGGTACCAGGACCCCAGTAATCTGGCCAGATTACTTGGTGAATCGTGATAACAAAAAAACTGAGGGGCCATTCGGGGGAAAAAATTGCACGGAATTCAAGAAATAGTTGTAGACTGAACGGTCGGAGTTGTGGGTGCATTGGGACAGTTGACTCAGGGCCCAGATGTGCCCATTCCTGGAATCAAATACAAACGCTCAAAGAATGTCTTTTGTGTCACATCTATTGCGCTCATTGGTGACCGCGTGTGGCCGCGATTGTTATAGCCTCTTGTGCAGTCTCTAATAGGGAGTCCTGGTACCCTCACTGTGATTTCAGTAGTGAGGACAACTTTGGCCCCTCAATTTTTTTGTCAGCACAATCCGACAAGTAATCTGGCCGACACCCGGTACCCTCATAAGACGTGGTTTTCGACACACATGCATCTGGATAATTACGAATTTCCAAAATTTGGTACAAATTTTACCCCTGTAAAAACTATCGCAGAGGGCAAATATTTTGTTTCAAATATAACGCCGGTAACAGGATGAGGGAGGCTGACTAAAAATTCTAAAGAAGAACCTGCCCGGGCTGGATGGCCAAGACGCCTCGCGCTGGTACGGGCAACTTCGCTGGCAGAAATTGACGTTATCAGTGCTCAATTGTGCTCATGCGCCAGGGCAATCTTTCCATCATTGGTACTTTCTTGATCAGATTGCTTTCTCCCCCTGATGATCGTGGATAACAGCCCCAACTTGCACAAGACTGGCTTCTTTCCAGATTGTTACCTCCTTTCAGTAACTGATGGGTCCATTTGGATGCCTTATCGCGCCAGATATTCAAAAATATTCAAGAAACCCAATTTTTAGGTAGTAAAATGGAAGTCCACGTTCATCTGAAAAATAATTTCCCAGGCAAAATTGCAAACCGAAGGATCACGTTGACTACACTCTTTGGGTTGCCTCCCAACAGGATGGATTTTACGAGAGGAAATTTTAAGCCCAAATCTGCAAGCTCGATTCTGCAAGCTCTATCCTGCCAATTTTTCAGTTGTAATTTACTTGTTTTTGTATTCCTAGCTTTCAAGATTTGTTTGTGTTTCTTTTGTCCAAAACTCCCCCCCGGGATTTTTCAAAACAGGGTCGGGCGCGTTTCCTGCAGTGCCAAGCGCGCGGGCTTTTGACGACAATCCATCGGAAAAAAACCCCGAGCGTTGTGTACAAATAAAGCTATCCTTTCCAAAAAATGGAAATTACGAGTTTACTTGGATTACTCAATTTCAACCGACAAAATCGGCAGGATAGAGCTTGCAGAATTGAGCTTGCAGATTTGGGCTTAAATTTCCTCTCGTAAAATCCATCCTGTTACCGGTGTAAGCGACATGTAATTTGAAATTTGGTAAAAACCACGTCTAATCCGCGACAAGTGCTGAAAATGTGATATACTTGGATCCTGTGGTAATCTGGCAGATGTTTCCTCTCAGGAGAGTTACAGACTGTGGCGAGAGGATGAAGCGAACCAAAACTTGGTACCTTGAGACTCAAGTTGAGAGTACCGGGACTCGGCCAGATTACTTGTCGGATCGTGCTGACAAAAAAATTGAGCGGCCAAAGTTTGAACAAAGAACCAAAAAGACAGGACAATCGAGAAATAGATGCACAGTGAGTGGTGGGGGTGTGGGTGCATAGGGAGCGGTCACAAAGGGCGCAAATTGGCACGGTCCTTGAAACCAAATACACACGCTCAAAGAAGATTGCCTTTGCTGTCACATCTATTGTGCTCAGCTTGGGACGTCTTGGGACGCAATTGTTGGGGCTTACCGTGCAGTCTGTAATAGGGTGTCCCGGTACCATTGCGCTCATCAATTTGGTTTTGGGGTTTCTGAAGGTTCCAATCTCTAGGTACCTTGGTCTGAACTTTTCTAAGGTTCAAGGTCCAAGTGTTTGATCGAAAATGTGTGGTGCAATTTTTTTTTTTTTTAGTATGCAGAACATGCGCATTGCGCGCAGAGTGCGCGCTGAGCTAAATGTTGTACGCGCACTAGGGCTCCGGCGTGGCCAGAGAAGATGAGACTCGAAATGGTCATTCGAAAACTGAAAGAAATCCTCGATGGTCATCACAGGTTTCTTTTCATATGGCTCATTTGAAAACAGACCTCAACTTTTACCATCGAGGATTTCGTTTTGTACATATTCCAATGACCATTTCAAGTCCCATTTTCCCAGGAACGAGCTGTAGCAAGACCACAACGGTAGGACCACAGAGCGGTGAAAGTATTATTGTAACTTTAGCAAATACAGACTTTCAGCTGAAATCTTTGTTCCCTTTGACCAAATACAGAAGCTTGTGCGATTGAAGCACTCACCACATGATTTGTGTGCTGTCTGCACTCAGCAGAGGCTGTCCTGCTTACCATTCCCCCCATTACGGCGCATAAAAGAACTGATTTTGTGAAGCATATCAATGTACCCAAATCTTCCTGTACCTGCTATAGCCAAAAGATTTTGGCTATAGGAGCTGTACTTGCTAAAGTTACAATAATACTTCCATAACTCTAACACTTCCATAACTCTATGTCTCTACCGTGAATCAACTTTTGCCTGGGGCCGGCCGGATGCTTAAGGCACTTTGGGACCGCTCTGAGTGGATGATTGAAGTCTAATTCCATTCCCAGAGGTACAAAATTTGTAACTTTGAGGGGAAAAAAGATTCCTGGTGAGAGAATATCCAGAAACGAGGCCAAAATTAAAAATGAATACAAACCTAATAATTACTAACCCTCTCCACCGCTATGAATTTGGTGTGTCCAGAACTTTCAAATTTTCAATAATATTTTACTCAACTTGGCAAATTTCGGGGGGAGGCCAATGTCGAAAAGAATGCAGATCCCGGGAAAAAGAATTGAAACAGTTGGAAATCACGTGGAAACAGTCGGTACCTATTAGAAGCATTTCTAACATCGAGAGAAGAAGAGGATTTGTACGGGCATTGTGCTATCAACAATGCCACAAGAATTCTTTCAAAAGGCTGTACACTCTTAAGGGGTTGCTGATTTTGGTCGAAAAGCTTCATTTTTAAAAGAATTTCGGTCGGAATTTCATAGCTGTGGAGGGGATAAGTGTCTACTCAAAAAATGCCTCCGAAAGGCCCACGAAAGACAGCTGTCAAAATTGATCGAGTTGAGCACAGACAATAACGCGAAATCAGTCCGTGGAGTCGTGATTAAATTTAAGAACAGGTATTGGTCCACGGATGCTCAAGGTGTGGCAATCGTGCTACAAGCGTGCGAGGCGGAGTAATAGACACAGGGAATCACACTCAAGGTGTAGGCGCTCCACTTCATATGGCTGGTGGACCCAATAGGCCCAGGTATTCATTCTAAGTATGAAAGCCGTGGGATAGTTCAGTGCGTGTGCCCACACTGCGTATCTTGACTGCATCTTGACTGTATCTTGACAGCAAACACTTTCTACATACGGATGGCAAGGTTTGGGCTCAGCGGCGCTTGAGGGCGTGCACAACGTCTTACTCCCCAAGTGCTGACCTTGAGAACAATTTTTTCAATGTTGGAGAAAGCCTTCTCGTCATGGCGCAGCTCCGTCCTTTTCTTGAGAACCCTATCTCAATAATTCCTTAAGCGGTTAGAAAGGCTTCCTCCTTCAGAACACCTCCTGTGATAAAAACACGTCCTTTCGGCGAGAACACGTTCCCGCAGGCATCAGTTCTCTTCACAGAACAACTTCTACAAGAGAACAGCTTCTGTGAGTCTCGCGCCGCTGCATCTAAACGCTCACAGTTGGAGAACACATTCTTCAACGCAACATCTTTTTCAGAGAGAACCCTTTCTCCTGTAAAAGGCGTTCTTTTCGTAGAACCCCTTCGCCGCCAGAACAATTTCTCTGACACCCGTGCAACCGTTTCCGGCAACACTCTGTTTCAAAACAGCTTCTCTTTCTGTTTTAGAACAGCTTCTCTGAAAAATTGTGTCACACGCGGTGTTTCAATCAAACCCCCCTGTAAATTGGAAATTTCCATCAAACAGACCACAGACAACCGTGACCATGCACCCAAACACATGGGCATATTTGGTTCAGAGTTTAATTAGCCTAGATTGTGACATAAACGAACAAAAGAAACTCTGTTTGAACATGCTACACACTGTGTTTGGGTCTCACGCACTTTCATATCCCTCATCGTGGGAGTCATAAGAGACCCTATTGGGACACAAGTCTCGGACGCCGAAATTATGAGGAGGCAGCACTTCGCACACTTCTTGGGCTGACACGGATTTATGAGACATATCCTCTGTGTGCACTAAATTGAGAAAGTTCACAAGAGCACACTATTGAGCTTGAAAGTTTCTAGCTTGATCTGCTCTGTGGAAATCTGCTCTTGTTTGTGGTCGGCCCCTGCCTCCTCATCCTCAGAACCCATCTACGACGCAGCTGCGTTTGGTTCAGGGGCTTCCTCATAGCTCCTGTTCAACGCTTGATGATAAATCCAAGATGATATTAAACTAGCTTGGTTGGTCAGAGCGCTGGACTGTCGGTCCCGAGGTCGCAAGTTCGATTTCGGCAAAAACTCCAAACATCGAGAACTCAAATCTACATTTGGGCACATAGAGCTTCCAGCAAAGCTACTAGAGTATTGTTCCCTGTTCCAGAATTTGTTATATGCCCACGCTGGAGGCCTGTCCCTGTTCCAGGAACAGATTAGATACCCAGGATGGCGGATGTTCCAGGTTGGAACAGATGGTACAACCATTTGAATGCAATTATAAGGCCGTGAAATGCTCGTCGAAATGCAAATCGAAATTTTCAATGGTGGTGAGATTTCAGTCAACTAGACAAAATCGAGAAACTCACATTTTGTAAATATCTCGCGGTACAAATTCGAATTGAGATTATGTTTTAATTTGAATTTCTCTGTATCTCGCGGTACAAATTCGAATTGAGTTTTTGCTGAAGTTTGCTTAAGTCTACAAATGACTAAATTCTCACCTCCATCGAGGATTTCGATTTGCATTTCGACGAGCATTTCGAGTCTCAGCTTTTCAGGAACGGTTCGTAACGATTCTCCAGTATTGCTTTAATAAAACAAAGCAACCCTCCGGCCAGTCCTATACCCATTTTCTAAGCACGAACAGGAATTTGGAGAATCCCAGGCCGGAGATTGAAATCCTTGGCATGGGCCCCTATGCCAAGATCCCCGGCCTGGGATTTGAAACACAAATTGAAAAGAAATCTGATGATCTTTCAAAGATTCGTGACATGCGGAAACGAAATAAAACGGGTATGAATTCGACGTATCAACTTTGTACCTTTGATCGGAAAATTGAAACATTAGGTGCACGAACTTGTCCTATTCCGGTCAGGCAACGGTCCGGGACAGTTTCTTGGGTCGCGGGCCTACGCGATTAATAGGGTACTCACTACCCAATCAGGACTAACTAACGCTACTGAACGCAAACCCAACTTTCCTCCCTAGGTTGACACATATTGATTGATTGATGTTGCTTTTATTACTTCGTAACATATAGTCTAGTAGCTTTGCTGGAAGCTCTATGTGCTCGCGATTATAATATACATTTTCCGTACTCTTCCTCCGGGAACCCCAATACTCGAAATGCCAAAAGATAATGAACATTCTTGCAAATCCACAACTGTCCTTGTTTGATCTCGCGATGAGCCGAAATAAGGGACTTATTGAATGGTCCCAATCGCTGCCGTGCGCCATAGTTGATCGAAGGTGGAGGACTGCACGAGACCAGATGGTCCATCTTGCGGACCATGATGACAGAGAGCAAAGAAGCCTGGATTTGGCCCCAGATATGCCCGTGCAGTGCATTTTATTCCATTTCCAACGTCCAGGGAGGGTTAGCGGTTGGCGGTTCTACAAATAAGAAAACAAACAAAGAAACCTTCTCTGACAGTCCATCAGATGAGAAGGATGTGCAGGTAGCACAAAGGGGAAGCACAGTGTTCCTCAATTCTGTCACAGCATAGGACACGCGCTCACAGGCACCAGCGGACGTAGCATGCTACGTCCGCTGGTGCCTGTGAGCGCGTGTCCTATGCTGTGACTCGGCAGAATTGAGGAATACTGTGCTTCCCCTTTGTGCTACCTGCACATCCTCTCATCTGATGGTGTGGCGCAGGGTTTCCTGCAAAGTCAGCGGGCAGTCAAGGGCACAGCAGTGCTGGAGGCAAATTGTCGGATCCATCAGATCAGAACATTTGCACACCGTCAGCAAAAGGGACAGTCTCCCAAGCACGAGGCTCACGGGCAGCAGAGAAGACTGACAACAGCAAGGAGGATGATAATGAAATTCACCGCAGGGGTGTCAAGCAGGTGATAGCCGACTTCGAAACGGTGGGAGAAGCGTATCATCAAGGCTTTATTCATTATCACGCTGCAGAGATAGCACAGCACATGGAGCAGATGTCAATAGGGCCGGATGCAAGTGACTACAGGCCTAGTGATGTGAGGGAGAAGTGTATCGTCAAGGCTTTATTCACCATCACGTCGGAGAGATAGCAGAACACATGGAACAGATGGCAATAGGGCCAGATGCGAGTGACTACGGGCCTAGTGATGATGAAAACCAAAAATCAGTCAGGTCAAACGGCACGGCAATGTGCAATCGCGCAGAGGGCCAGAGCTCTGACGAGAACTATGCGTCAAAGCAGCACAGTGAGTACAGCACTGCTGATGAATGCGGCAGGAGTGAGCGCATTATTGAGACCTGCAGCAGCGGTAGCAGCGGCAAGAGCGCATTCATTCATTCCTGCATCAGCGACAGCAGCGGTAGGAGCGAGTGCAACATTCAGTCCTTCAGCAGAGACGACTGCATGGAATGCAGGTGGTCTTTGTGCGTTAACGTCTAATTTGGATTCAGGGATAACGACAGGACCAAACTGTGACTTTGGTGAAACTGTGCTTCGAGCAGTCGCCACCATGAATGGGCTCTCGAGTCCTGTGACAGCCAGCAGCTTGAGTAAGCCATTGTGGTCAGTTGCAGAATGTGTGATCAAGGGTGGCGCTGTGGATGACAATGCGGATATTTTAGCTGTCTGTGATGGCACGATTTCTCCAGAGGGCCTTCGTGTGTCTACGTCTGTCTTAGAGTCCGGGGTGGTGACGAAGACGAGCTCTAATTGGGAGGGGCTGCGCTTCAGGAAGCCGTCACCGTAAATGGGCTGTCGACCCCAGTGACGGCCAGCAACGTGAGTGCACCATTTTGCTCGGTTGCGGAGGATGTGACATAGGGTGGCCCTGTAGATGACAGTGCAGATAGTCTAGCCCGCTGTGCGATCACGACTCCTGCAGGCCGCCTTCGTGCGTAGACGTCTGATTTGGTTTCAGGTGTGGCAACAGCCGAGCTTTAATTTTGGTGGAAATGCGCTTCAGGAAGCCGCCTTCGTGAATGCACTGTCGATCCCAGTGACAGCCAACAGGTGTGGCAACGGAGCTGGGCTGTGATTTTGGTGGGGCTGCGCTTCAGAAGGTCGTCGCCGTGAGTGGGCTGTCGATCCCAATGACTGTCCACAGTTTGAGTGTCCCATCCTGCTCGTTTGCGGAGGATGTGACAGAGGGTAGCACTGTCAATAAGACGACAAATATCGTAACTTGTTGTGAGAGCACGGCTCCTCTACACAGCCTTTGTGTGTCTGCGTGTGGTTTGGCTGCAGGGGTCAGGACCGAGCCAAGCTTTGATTCAGGTGGGACTTTGCTTGGGAAGGTCGTCGCCGTGAATGGGCTATCAATCCCAGTGACTGCCAGCAGTTTCAAGGCGCTGAGGTGCAGGGTTGCGGATGGTATGACAGAGGGTGGCGCTACGGAGCCGAGCTTTGATGTTGGTGGAACTTCGCTTCAGGAAGTCGTCGCCGTGAACGGCCTGTCGATCCCACTGACGGCCAGCAGCTTGAGTAAGCCGAAGTACTCAGTTGAGGAGGATGTGACAGAGGGTGTCGCTGTAGATGACAGTGCAGATATTCTAGGTCGCTGTGCGAGCACTACTGCTCTGAGCAGGGTTCGTGTATAGACGTTTGGCGTGGTTTCAGGGGTGGTCAGGGGACTGAGAGCTGATTTTTGGTGGGACTGCGCTTCAGGAAGTCGTCACCGTGCATGGGCTGTCGTTCCCAGTGACAGCAACAAGCTTGAGTGCGCCATCGTGCTCGGTTGTGGAGGGTGTGACAGAGGATGGCGCTATAGATGACAATACAGACATTCCATCTGCCCGTGATGGCACGGCTCCTCCAGGCAGACTTCGTGCGCCGACATTTGGGTGGGATTCAGCTGTTGTGAGAGAGCCGAGATTTGATTTCAGTAGGGCTGCGCCTCAGGACTTTGTCGCTGTAGCTGGGCTGTCGATCCAAGTAATGGCCAGCAACTTGAATGCGCTGAATTGGTTACAGAGAGTGTGATCAAGAGTTGCACTGTAGATGACAGTGTGGATATTCTAGCTCGCTGTGCGAGCACGTTTTCAAAAGGTGGCCTTCGTGCGTTAACGTCTGGCTTGGATTCAGGGATGACGACGGGGCCG
>Ga0335398_10008317_pt1 | contig 12344 bp, 8 predicted proteins | sample BON03_FD_205742 | JGI IMG/M metagenome (GOLD analysis project Ga0335398, IMG submission 205742) | Freshwater microbial communities from Lake Bonney liftoff mats and glacier meltwater in Antarctica - BON-03 (spades assembly) (version 2) | ecosystem: Environmental > Aquatic > Freshwater > Ice >...
CCTCCCTGAGAGATCTCAAAGATCCTACCCATCCCAAGCGAGCAGCCATCGTCAAGGAGGTTTTTGACGGATCAAATAACTTTATGAAGTCTGGCTATGAGATGCGAAAGGTCATCAACAAGCTGAATGAAATCGACTTCAACAATTCGGAAGACAAGCACATTTTCGGTAATATCTACGAAAGCATCTTGCAAGAACTTCGAGATGCAGGAAATAAAGGCGAATACTACACTCCAAGAGCAGTCACGCAGCTAATGACGCAATTGACAGATCCCAAACTCGGTGAGAAAATATTGGACCCTGCAGCAGGTACAGGAGGATTTCTAACAGCAGCAATCGATTACGTCATCAATCACCATTCTTTAGACAGCGACCAAAAGAAGTTTTTAAAAAACAGTACCTTCTCAGGAAATGAGATTGTTGCCGGGACAAGGAGGCTGTGCCTGATGAATATGTTCCTTCATAACATTGGAGAAATCGACGGAGAGACCTTTATCTCCCCAAATGATGCCTTGATAGCAGATGAAGGCATTCGGGTTGATTACGTGCTTGCAAATCCCCCATTTGGGAAGAAGAGCAGCATGACAATCACCAATGAGGAAGGCGAACAAGAGAAACAAGACCTGAGCTATAACAGACAGGACTTTTGGGCCTCCACTTCCAATAAGCAATTGAACTTCTTGCAGCATATCCGATCATTGATGAAGATCACTGGTGAGGCTGCTGTTGTATTGCCGGATAATGTGTTGTTTGAAGGTGGAGCAGGTGAAACTGTTCGGAAGGAACTACTCAAAACAACCGAACTGCACACCATTCTAAGACTTCCAACTGGAATATTCTACGCCAATGGAGTCAAAGCGAACGTGTTGTTCTTTGACAACAAGCCAGCATCAAAAGAAGCCTGGACAAAGGATGTTTGGATTTACGATTACCGAACCAACATCCATCACACTTTGAAGAAGGGAACCATGCAATTGGAGGATTTGCGAGACTTTATCACGCTATACAATCCATCAAATCGACACAAGAGATCTGAAACATTCATCGATTCAAATCCTGATGGACGCTGGAGGAAATTCGGTTACGAGGAAATCTTCGCCCGTGACAAAACCAATCTTGATATCTTTTGGCTAAAAGACAAGAGTCTCGCCGACTTGGATAATCTTCCTGATCCTGATGATTTGGCCTTGGAAATCTTGGAAGATGTGGAGGCCGCTTTGGATGGATTTAGAGGGATTGTGGGAATTTTAAATACAAATAACTAATTGCGCATGAATTCATATATATCTAACTACTGGGATTTTACATTAAATAGACTTTCTATATACTTTTTTATATTCCTTTTCCTTTTTTCAATTCTATCTATTGTCTTAGCAAGAAAAGATAAAAAGTGGAAGAGTTTTTCAAGTATTCTTCCTACAATCTGGACTGGAGCTGGCATTATAGGAACATTTGGATCTTTATTATTTGGTTTTTCCAAGATCCAAGGTCTTGCTGAGAATAGCGCTGCTATTAATAATCTACCCATGATCTTATCGAATGCTTTTGTTACTTCCATTTTAGGATTGATTGGAGCATTATTAATCAACATCATTCTTTCTCAAATGGAAGAAACTGTTGGGATAGAGGAGCATTTTGTCGATCCTCCCGAAAAACTTCTCTACGATTTAATGAATAATTCAATTGCATTAAAGAACAATTCTTTCGCACAGAATAATAGCATTATAGATGCTTTAAACAGTCTCAACGGTAATTTAATCAAAATTGATAAGCGTTTAGAAGAGAGTTCTAGTTCGCTGGTGGAAAAGTTTGATGAAACAATGAGGTCAGTATCTCAAAGTGTGAAGCAAAATATAAGTGAGATAAACCAAGATATGTTTAATCAAATCTCAGGAGTTATGACTGAGTTTAAAGGTGTTTCTAATCAAGCTGGGGCTCATTTTAAAGAAGTGAACCAAAACAATGTTTCTATTATAGTTTCAGAGATGAAAACTTTGATGAAAACAATGTCTGAGGAAGTTTCACAGCTTCAATCAAAAATATCCCAAGAAACGGAAGGGTTTACCAAAACTCAGAAAGAGAGTTTGTCAAAGCAACTGGAGAAGAACGAAGAATTTCAACGTGATTCTTTAGTGAAAAGTGAAGCGTTTTTAATTGACCAACTTGCCAAATTTGAAGGGATAACCAAAAGCTTAAATGAATTCTCAAAATCTCAACAAGAAGCTCAGGCTGCAAGCTGGAGCGAAGCAAATACTACCCAGAAGGCTGCAATTGAAAGTTTTTTAAAAGAGATGATAGCAATCAAGCAAGAATCAATTCATTCGTCAGAAAAAGCTAATGAAGCCCTTTCAAGCCTCATTGAGTCGATTGAGTTAAAAACAAAAGAAGTGTTAGAAAATATCCATAAGGATTTTGAGAAAGTAAGTGCTGATCTGCAAAACTGGGCGACTTTGACCCAACAGGGCTTAAATGCAACTGGATCAAGATTAAAAGAGTCTGTGACTGCATTTGATGATCAAAGAGAGAACCATAAGAAAACACTAGAACAAGCAGATTTGCAGCTGGAGACACTATCTGGACTTTTAAAAAATGAAGAATTGCAATCTCAAAGACTTGAGAATTACGAGGACAGAACAGATGAGCTTGCAAATGCAGTCCTTCAGTTGAAGGAATTGGTGCAGTTGGTAAAGGAATTAAAGGAAGTAAATAACAGCGTCAGTGTTTAGGACTAAGAATAATCCAGTAAATGTTTGGATGAGTTTTTCAGACTTGCTGACAGGCGCATTAGTAGTATTTATGTTGATAACTGTTGTCTTGGTAATCAAAACCAGAGCTGAGGTGACTAAGATTGCAGCTGTACAAGAAGAAGTTACACAGACATTTCAAACTAATCTGAAAGGAATAGAAGGCGTCACAATCACGGATGATGGCACTATTAGGTTTTACTCCCAAACCAATAAAAGAGAGGATGAATTATTTGAGAATGGCCAAGCTGAGTTAACTCCAGCATTTGTAACAGGGCTAGCTTTAATTACACCTATTTTCTTAAATGAAATAGAGAAGAAGTTTAAAGAGTTTGAAGAGTTTAAAATCGATATAAAAGAGATAAGAATTGAGGGTCATACTGATTCAAATGGAGATGATGATTTCAATCTCAGATTATCTCAAGAGAGAGCCACCCAAACTTGGTTTGAAATAAGAGATAAAATTTTAAGTAGCAGAAGCCCTGAGTTTCAAAAATACTGTAAGAGTAAAATAGTAACTGTAGGCTTTGGAGAAACAAAATTGCTCGATGGCAATGGCCATTTGATAGAAGATTCCAAAGGAAAAGAGAATGTAATTTTATCACGAAGAGTTGAGTTGAGTGTGCTTTTTAAAGGATTTGGGAAAGAATAAAATAATATGATAGTTAGAGATTTAATGTCTTATATACAGCAGGAAACTAATTCTGATATCGATTATAACAAAGGGATTGAGTTACTGACTCAAGAAGATCGATTGCTTTCAAGTATGTATGTGCGAATTAATAGTTCAGAGGAGTTCAGGCATAAAGTTTTATTGAAATTAGCATCATTTGCAGAGGATTCATTAGATCAAGTTTTTTATGAGTTTCTTCAAAATGCCAAAGATTCTAACTCAACAGGTTTATGGATATTTTTTGATCCCGATCATGGAATTATCTTAATGAATGATGGAGAACCTTTTCATACTAAACCAGGTGTAGATGAAGGTTCTTTACTGAGTTTTTTAGGAAAGGGACTTGGAGTTAAATTTTTAAATTCTTCCAATAGTGGGAGTAAAGGAATGGGCTCCAAGTTGATGTATAATTTATTGGTTCCTTTTAAAAGTAATGTGGATGACTTAAGAGGTAACAATGAAAAACTATCTCATATCCTTGCTGATGAATTGGTCGCCCCTATTTTATTCTCATGGTCGAAAACCAAAATAGATTCATTGAGGAAAATATTAAGCATAAAAGACGTTTCGGAGATTGAATATGCGGATGATGATTCTGTTATTCTCTGTAAACTTTTTTTAAGCTATTTTCCAGCGCTTCCAGGGCAAAGTGTATCATATAAAGGGAAGGGCATTGTTCCTTTCGGCAACGCTGATTTTATTCAATTTCAAAAATGTTTACAAGTTGCACTAGAAGTATTCAAGAGTGATGAGATATTTTTATCACCTGGATCACTGGTATATGTTCCAGCACCAAAATCAACAGTTGAGAAGTTAGCTCAAGAATTCCAAAATATTGAATCAGGTCTAGCGCAATCACTTTCAGTAATAGGGATCGATAGTGGTAAAATTAAATTAAAAAGGATAAATATAAATGGTAAAAAAATAAGTAAGAAAAGTCTTGTTGAAATTCCTGTTTCAGTTCCAGATCATAATAATAAGTTAATTCATGCATCTATAATCTTTGGAAATGAAAGAAATGAAGGACAGAAGGAATTGTCCAATATTTTCACTGATTATTTTCCTGTTTCTAGAGAAATGCATGGTCTAGGTTATCTTATAAAATGCAAAGATTTCGAAGTTGTTGACAATAGGCAGAAAATTAAGGATGAGAAAAACAAACTTGAAGTTTTTGGAAAAAAAGTAATTGAAATTTGGGGCACTTTATTGGAAGAGATACTAGTTCCATTTATTGGGCACCTAGCAATATCAAGTGTTCCTACAGAAGATAAGATACTGGGCTTTCATCGACAGGTTTCGGAATATGCGAAAAGTCGCGTCTTAACCAATTCAACAGATCCAGCTTATTCAAATTCAGAGAATATTTTTTTATTACCGAAAGGCTTTGAGTTTTTGGCCACTAGCTTACTTCTAGCTGAGAAGTATCCATTACATCCGAGTTTATATGAATATTATAATGATGGCTTAGACACCTGGGGCGTTGAGAGCTATTCATTATCAAGACTTTTTCATGAAGCAGGAGTTGAAAAGTCAAGGAAGTTCATAGAAACATCTGACCAGTATGTAAAGTTAATCCAGCAGCTCGAACTCGAAGTTGAAACTGATTATCTATACGAAATCCCTTTCATTCCAACACCTAAGGGGTATCTATCGATCAAAGAATTTTGCGAAAATTCACATACTTTTTTGCTGTTTCCTCAAAATCAATTTGGATCCTTTCGGAAGCAATGTGAAAAGGAAAAGGTGCAAATACAGTTCAGCTCAGGAGTTAATGGATTTTTGGAATTATCTTATTATCCCAATATCAAGTCACTTATCGAATCGAATTGGGATAGGGATAAAATTTTTGAACGAGTATCTGAGTTTTTTGAAAGTGAGGAGATCGAGTTTTCTCAAGATTTAAGAAATCAAATATTTAGTGTGCTTCATTCTTATGACAAGGAAAAGTTCTCCGAATGGATCAAAGATGAGGCTCCATACTTTTCAAATAGAAAGGGAGATGGGAGGTTGTCAATAGGTGAAATAATTGGAGATAGTCTTCAAATTGATTTTTTTAAAGATTGGAAATTATCTCTAGAGCAAGAGTGGAGTTTGCTAAAGTCTTTTCAGGCTGAAGACGAAGATATCTGGGGGATTATAACTACTGACAGAATCTACCTGTTAAACAAAATTAAAAAATTAGGAAACTCAGATTTAGTAAAATCTGTGCTTTCACAAATTTTGGAATCGTTTCAAAGTAGGGTTCATAAACAGAAGGATGATATCTTTTTTACTTCAAAAGATAAACTCGTATTTACTTATGATGAAAAATGGGAGGATTTTGAAAAAACGATTTTCCACAAGGGATTAGAAAAGCTTTCCAAGGAGGAATATCATTTAGTCAGTAACTTGTTTTTAAAGTTTGGTTATTTGATTCCAAGTTATGATTTATTGAGTGTCTATAGATCCAGTGAATTCCAGAAGCTTTTCCAGGTAAAGTCACTGGCGAGCCTAAGCCTAGATTGGATTTCTTTATCAGTCGAAGAAGTAAAACTTTTGAAGATTTTGTCTGATGCCGAAGAATCCAGTTTTTTCAGCGGTTTTAGTTTGAGAGGGAAGAGCGTTAGGAGTCTTGAAGTCAAAAGTAGTAATGGTTCAACTTGCCAGTTTTTTAATTCTCCATCTGAAGTATCCTCATTCCTAAAAGATCAAGAAGGTTATTTCGAGTTACCAGATTCGTTAGAATCGATGTTTACTATAAAAGATGACTTGTTTGATGTAAGTACGGAGTCCTTTAAAAGTAAACTACTTGAGAAATTTGGATCTGAGAGATCGTTTCTAGGTTTATTTCAGGAGGCTAGCGAAAAACTCAAACTAGCTTACATAGATAAAATGGACTTGATTGATATTAAGTCAGATGCTCAGAGTGTTCTTCATGAAGATAGCTTCGAAGTCAGGTTTGTAAGTGCATTTTCTGGCAATGAATCACTACTCGCGGAGATTAAGGAAAAAATTCAAATCGATGGTCAAACAATTAGTCATGATGGCTATAATGATAAAGTAAAGATTAATTCTCACACTTACTTTCTTTCAGAATTATTGGATGATCATGAGGGTGCTTTGGATAGAATGAATAAGGCCACAATATTGTTTTCAGCCCTTGACCCACGCTTGAGAGAGAAGTTTTTGGGATTGGATGATAAACCATTGTCTGATATTAAAGAAGAGCTTCTTGAGGTGGATAAAGGTAAACCCGTCCAAGCTGTTTTTTTGATAGATTATTTGGAACAGGAAGAGGAAGATTCTGAATTCACTTTAAAAGACCTACCTGGTTTTTTAGAGCTTCAAGTAAAAGATTTATTCCAGGAGTTTAAAGAGAGAGATGTGAACTGGAGAGCACATTGGGAAGGAGATTGGTTTGGTTTTGATCCTGATTTTCAAGTTATTCCTGAACAGGAAGATCTGTGGTTGGATTCAGAATTACTTCCTAATGATTTTTCGAACTGGATCAAACTATCAGAAAGCAATAAGAACTATTTAGGTAAAAGGCTTTCAAGTCAACATTCTGTCCTTAATGCTGAAAAAATTCGTTCAGCATTAAGGTTCGGGAAGGTGATAGATGATATTGTTTTAATCAAGAACATGTGGAAACGTTCTTTTGAGTGGATAATTGAAATAGCTGTTGTTTTTCAAGAAAAAGAAGGGGAAAAACTCTGGGGCGTTATAGTTAAGGAGGGCCTATGGGATAAATACTTAATTCCTTATACTCAATGGGGCGAAGTGGATGAAAGAGCAGTTAGGTTAACCAATGATCTTTCATCAATTAAATATTACTTTGAAAGCACATCTCATTTTGAGTTTCTCAAGATGTCTGAATTGTCTCCAGAGACTGTAATAATTTTAAATAGAGGCATTGGTTCAAAAAGGAAAGAGATCGCCAAAAAGCATGGGCTAATTAAACTTAATATTGGTATCAGGCCTGAAGGAGAATTACCAGATAGAGAAGAGTGGGAAGTTAGCTACTACCAGCAGTGGAAAGATAATAAGAAGATCAATCATTACACCTATAGAATTTTTAAGGTCAGTGAAATGATAAAATCTTCGGCAATTATATTCAAAGCTGGAGAGTCATTTATAGAAATAAAATCAGCCAAAGATCAATCGAGCCTAAGAATAGAAGTGAATGGAAGGCATCGAGAATTGTTTATCCGTTTGGAAGAGACTGAGAAACTTACTTTAACATATCTGGGAGAAATTCAAAGTCACATTTTTGAAGGTGAAGGTGAGACACAGGATTTAGTTCGGTTGTTTTCAATTGCAAATGAATTTCATGACAAAGCATTATCAGACCTAAGATCAAAGGGGATTATTGATGAGAATTTGAAGCCTATTGCTTCACCAAATACAAGCAGTGATGATTCAAGTTCGAAAACAAATGGTAATATTTATTTAGAAGGATTCGAGAACCTTAAAGACCCTCAGCTGCTTCTCAATAATTGGGATTTAATAAAGCAACTCATAGATAAATTCGGGAAAGATTTTGGGAAGAAGCTTCAAGAAGCTTTGGAAAATGAAACAGACGATTCCAAGCCGAATAAATTAAGTGGCTTTATTGGTGAGCAACTTGCTAAGGAATGGTTTAAAAGAAACTATGAGAAAGATGCGACATGGCTTGGGGATAGTTATCTAGCGTATGATATCATATTAGGGAAGAATGAGCTCATTGAGATAAAAACGAAGATTAATACTTTATATGATGAATCTGTTGGAGGCTCTGGGACAACAGCTGTGTATCTAAGGCAGAGTCAATTAAACTTCATTGAGGAAACGAAAGATAAGCAATACTACTTGGGTTTGATTTCTCTGGAAGATCTTTGTATAAGAGGGAAATACACTAAATGGTATGAAGCATGGGATAGAGAAGACCCAATCCAAATATCTCTTCAAGAAGATATTAAAGACTTTGCTCAGGTTTTTATGAATGATGAAGAGAAAATGAATTTATTTTCTAATACCATAAGGTTCATCTTTATGAAGAATGGAAAGGATCAAATTTCAAGTATAGATTAGCAATGACTATTTCTCACATTGCAAATTTCTTTCGATCTAGCTAATCTCAAATATGAAAATAAAGAAATATCCTTCGTAGAAAGCTAATTCTGCGCATTCAACACACCATAAGCAGTAAAGTCTTATTGGTACAGTGAGTGAGCAGCAAGGCAGATTGGCAATGAAAACCTGATAGAATCTTAGATCCAAAAAGCTACTCCGAGCAAGGTGTGAAGATGGCTTTGAAAAATCAGGAGTTACTCATGGATTATTGACGAAGAAAATAATGGTTCCTGGGAGAAAATTGAGATTTTCATTAAGTCCGCAAGGCAATAGAGGTGGTTATATCATTACTGAAATACAGACTTTGCCGAGGAACGAATAAAGTGTGATTTTAAAAAACCAAGCCAATGAAATTCTATATGAAGTAAAAAAAGTATTGGATAAAGTCACTTACTGAAGAGCCAGATCAATTTACAGTGGTTTCTTTTATTAAGGAGTTTATTGAAGAATAATTTGAATATCAATATGAATATTCCGCTCGTAAGAAGCGGGAATATTTGGATAATAAAGATCCCTTAAGTTCTAAGTACTTCTTTCAGGTGGTAGAAATTTTTTCAAAGCTTATGAATTAAGATTAGACTTCGTTGAAATCAGGGAATAATTTAAAGCAGGAGAATTCCTGCTAATATACTGACGTGCTGTTTGCTTAGGAGAAGATTTTTGAAAATGAAATGATGTAACACTTATAAAATTAATATTTATGGGGTATTTAATTATTTGGTTAGAGTTTGGCGTTGTTAGTGCTATGATCGCTAGCAGTAAAGGAAATAGCGGTTGCGGATGGGTTTCTATAGGGGATATGCTTGGACCCATCGGATTATTTAATGGTATTTTTTACCTCAGATAATGAGCAGGAAAGAACAAAAGGAAAGGGAATACCAAATATGTCCCTATTGTGCTGAGTATGTCAAGCAAGAAGCAGTTGTTTGTAAGCACTGCGGGATAAGTCTTAGCTCAGGAGATTCAGATTTTGATATTGAACGATATAGAGGGAATTGACCTATGGCAACACTTTTCAAAATATAAACTACAATCTGGCGACTTTGATCCAGCAGATTGATTTGGGATTGATCGGTCTTCCGGATATTCAGTGACCTTTTGAGTGGAATGATAGTAAGGTTAGAGATCTGTTTGATAGCATGTACAAGGGTTATCCGGTAGGGTATTTCCTCTTTTGGGCGAATGCAAACATTGAGGGCACAAAAGGAATCGGTACTATTCAAAAGCAAAAGCATCCTGCATTATTGATTGTGGATGGTCAGCAGCGTTTGACGTCTCTGTATGCAGTTATTAAAGGTCAGGAAGTAATCTGGGAAAACTACGAGAAGGCAAATATCATCATTGCATTTAATCCATTGGAGGAAAAGTTTGAAATCCCGATGCTACTATTCGGAAGAACCCGAGATATTTTCATAACATATCCAAAGTATGGAGACCAGAATCAGATATTTTTGAGATTACCGATGATTTTATTGAGAGACTCGGCTTGGTAAAGGAGTTGGAGAAGGAAGAAATACGAAAGATCAGAAAGTCTTTCAATAATTTGAAGAACCTTGAGAATTATCCATTTTCTGTATTAGAGCTATCCTCTGAGATAGATGAGGAGCAGGTGGCAGACGTGTTTGTGCGTATCAATTCCCAAGACAAAAAACTTAATCAGGCTGATTTTATTCTTACGCTGATGAGTGTGTTTTGGGAGGATGGACGAAAAGATTTGGAGGGATTTTGCAGGCTTTGCAGACTTCCAAGCAAGGAATCCGCCTCACCATTCAATTACTTGATTGATCCGGACCCTGATCAGATGTTGCGAGTTGGAGTTGGGTTGGCATTCCGAAGAGCTCGTCTTCAGTATGTTTACAGTATTTTAAGAGGTAAAGACCTTGATACGGGTGAATTCAGTACAGATCGTAGGACTTTACAATTTGGGAAGCTTCAAGAGGCTCAGACCAAGGTTTTGAATGTGGTCAATTGGCATGAATTCATCAAAGCTATAAAGCAAGCAGGGTTTGCAAGGAAGACTTCTGAAGTACAGGGATTCCATCCTGACATTTTTGCACTACCATAAAGTGCCTCCAGATAACAATGGTTCGGAAAGGGCGGCACGAAATATCAAAGTAAAACAGAAAATCTCAGGACAGTTTAAGTCCACCAGAGGAGCCGACGACTTCTGTGTAATCAGATCCGTTATAGATACACTCATCAAGCGTTCAGAAAACGTCTTGCAGAATCTGACTCATATCGCTAGGTTGGTACCTGAGTAGTTACCACTTTGTTATTACCGAAAGGTTTTGAACCTCATTCTTCCATTTGCCAGCAGCGATTTCAAGTAACAATCTGATGATGATACACTCCTAACCTTGATCCTTAGAACCGGCATTTGTATAGAATAAGTTTTAGTGGGTGAAAGGAATTTAATGAATCGTAAATAAGTAACTATTTCACCTCCGTCACTTTTCCCCCTACTTCAAAAACATCCACTATGCCCAATTTTTTAGAAAGGTAATAGGCCATAAAGTTGAAAGGGATGATGTTATGAAGGATTGAAAAGTTTTCAGGCGCTTTTGGTTCTTCTACAGTAATTACCATTGCCCCTGATTTTTTAATGGTATCATTGAGTTTGACAGCCCTTTCGTAGGTTTCGCCTTTTGCAAGAATATGGATTACAATACTTCCTTTTGCTGTTTCTTTTGGGCCGTGATCATATTGTGCCATTGCCATGCCATGGAAATTCTTCTTGGTGCTTTCACTTAAGATTAGGGCAGCGTTCATTGCAATCCCAATGTTTGGGCCACTGCCCAAAATATAGATACTGTGGATAGGGTTTTGATTCCATTGGTCAAATACCAAATTTGCCATCTCTTCCCCTTTTCTCATGTATTCAGGGAAATTCTCAATCAATAAATCAACAGACTCAGAAGCATCTAATCCAAAGCCTTTGAAAAGTGCGAGCAAGGTATTGACAAAGGTTTTTGAGGATGAATAATGTTCCTCACCAGCCAGCAGTTCAATGGCATCTGCTGAATGGGGAGAGGTGGAAAGGGGACTTTGAAGGTTGTTGGTGATACTGATGTATTTTTCAAAAAGTGTTGCACACCAAAGTGCTTCGGTACTTCGACCCGATTGGGAAAGGATCACAGCATTGGGCAGCTTTTCTTTCTTTTTCAAGTAGTAGAAATACTCCGATGCAATCTCAGGCTGTATATCCATCCCCATATACTTGAAAGCCAATGGGGCAAAATACGAGGAACCCATCCCAAGATAGGGTACTCCAAAAGGCAATTTAATAGTTGGGGAATTTGTCCAAAAAGCCTGTGCCCTTTGGGGTATTTCCATCAATTCCTGAAGCATTTTGTCCATGGTATATTATAAATTATTCTGATTGGTTTTAACTGCGATAACCTCGTTTTCTGTCTCTACTGAGAGGAAAAGAGATCCTAAAATAGCCAGACTGATCCCGATGGTTTCTATCATAGAAAGTCTTTCTCCCAAAAATAAAATCGCCAATGCTATCGTAAAGACCGGCTGAAGCGCGCCGGCAATGGTGGTCACTTTGGATGCTTTTCCTTGGGAACTATACGCCACAAAACTTGCCAATACACCCAAACCATTTAACATTCCTGCCAAAGATCCGACTATCAAGGTTTGATTATTAAAGTCAAAATCAACATAGCCGAAAGCAATGAAAACTACCGAGATCAAAATCGAAGAACCAATAAAGCTCAGGTAAGACCATTCTGCGGAAATATAATTGGTAGCAACTTTCTGAGCGGCGCTAAAAAAACCCCAAAAAAGCAGGGCGATCAACGCAAATATCAACCAAGTATTCAAACCAAGAT
>Ga0335398_10008323_pt1 | contig 12336 bp, 11 predicted proteins | sample BON03_FD_205742 | JGI IMG/M metagenome (GOLD analysis project Ga0335398, IMG submission 205742) | Freshwater microbial communities from Lake Bonney liftoff mats and glacier meltwater in Antarctica - BON-03 (spades assembly) (version 2) | ecosystem: Environmental > Aquatic > Freshwater > Ice >...
TGATGGATACACAAACAAATCATTGCAAATTATTCAGGAAATGATCGGCTTTCAAAAGAAATGGCAAATTCAAAGGGGGAAAATCTTGCACCTTGTTGATAATGGAAAGGTACATGCTGGCGTTGTCTTTTGAACGTGTCAGAGCATCATACCTGGTGTGAGAGAGAGAGTGAGTGAGTGAGTGAGTGAGTGAGTGAGTGAGTGAGAACTTGAGAGTGAGAGAGTCTGTGTGCGTATTGCAACGTGTATTCCTATAAATCTACTCACGCACACGCACACACATGCGCACACACGCACACGAACACACGAGGAAAACTCCTGCGAGCGAGGGCGCAAGAGAGACACGGACACACGGCAACACACTGAACACAAATGCATACCCAAGGTCGCAGACCTCCACAACCGCACCATACTCCTCCAATTTCTCGCGGGTGCCCCCGCGGACAATATGAATCCCATACAGGTCGTTTTTGCGTGCGACAAACGGCAGAAAGTTGAGCGGCACGTGAAAGGCACACGAAAAGAGATCCTTGGCCTCGTTGGGCGAGGGCAGTGCTTTCGCAATGCAGTGCGCAATCACGACGAGGTTCAAATTTCCGCCGATATCGTCTTCCTCTGATGACATCTTGGCGGATGTGCCCAAATGGGCAGTTAGGGATGGCACCTGTAGCACGTTGGTGTGGGGTTGCATGAGTGCCTTGTCGGTCGTTCATAATGTGCATTATGTCGTTCATAAGGTATTCAAGCAAAAGACGCCTTTCATGCACTACTTTCAGAAGGCAGTCTTTGAATCAAAGAGTAGGTATAGTCATTCACTCCGTATGCGTAAAGTGATTGACTTGATACTCTACACAGCTGAGTTGATATACTACACAGCAAGCCTCCAGTAATACCCCGGTTTCATACCCCACCCAATTACCCCTTGTTTCACCTTTCAAGGATTTTCCACGGTGGACTGTACCCCTTGGACTATCATAATGATCCCCCAGAATTCAAAGTTGAAATAGGCTTTTTACCTTACAATACACCAATGCTAATCTGCAAACTCTGCTGGTGGAGTCGGAATACACACAATGAGCAGCATATGCCTGTGATGTGACATGTGTTGTGGTGTGTTGTGATGTGTTGCGGTGTGTAGCAGGGTCATGGTGTGTTGCGGTGTGTAGCAGTGTCGCTTGTTTCCGAACATGCAGATGTGTGTTGCTGTGTGATGCAATGTGTTGCAGGTTGTTGCAGGGTGTAGCAGTGTCGCATCTGCTTGTGACGTGAGATGCATGCTCACATCACGGGCACGTGTTTGCACACAAATGCACTCGCATTTGCGCTGGAGGAGAATTGTTGATTAATGTGAGAATTGTTGATTAATGTCAAGGGAGAGTTACCGACTGCGTTGTTGCCCCATTCTCCAATTTGTCCAAAAACCTGTGGAATCACACAATATTTACACGATATATACTCGTTAGCGCGCTGTACATTCAATTTTTTTGATTTGCATACGTTCGTGTGCAAATAAAAAAAAACAAAAAACAAAAGCCGTAAGAGAACAAAAACAAACAATATAGCACACGCATTTATGTTTCAAGCTTTTTCGTCGGCCAAAACGAGTCCCCCCAAAATCAGACGAAACACAACAAAATGTCGTGAGATATCTAAGCCAAATTTCAGTGACAAACAAAGTGAACTGAAATTTCACGGCTACGCCACTATTCAAACATGCAGTACCAATGGATTGCCTCAGTAGGCAAGGGCGAGCGAATGAGATCGACGAGCCACCTCAAAAGCTCCTCACGGTATGCTAGCATTTTATAGTTGGCGCGACGCAACACACTGGTGCTTTTACCCTCCTCTTGCCTTGCCCAGTCCTTCCTTTCTTTCGGAGATAAACCAGACCAGCTGGTCTCGAGCTCCTCCTCGGAAAGTGTGCGGCCAGCTGAAAAAGACTTATTGAATTTGACGTCATCGTCATCGTCGGGCATGTCTTGTTGATTGCTGCCTTCTTGCACTTCTGCACAATATAGCGCAAACCCCAATTCGGGCGAAAAGGCTTGCAAGCTGCGCAGCAAAATCTTCTTGTGGAAAATATAGGCGACAGGCAGGCCCTCCGAGTCGGAATATGCGATTTTCAGTCGACGCACGTCAATCTGCCAATTGCACAGGATTTCAGTTTGCAGTTTTGTCCACTGAAACAACACAGACTCAAACAGAACACAACAGGTACGCGCTTCGAATTTTCGCATACCAGCACAAAACACACGGGAATGTGCTGCGCGTGCGCATATCGTGTGGGAACGTGCATTTTTCGTGAAAACATATATTTGTGTTTTCAGAGGAACTGGGTTTTTTTGGGCATGAGAACGTTGTATTTTTGCTTGTTCATGTGGAAACGTGTAATTATTTTTGTACCTCCATCAAACATGGAAACATGCCCGCGCATGCACATAACACATGGAAACGAGTATTGTTTGTTTTGATGTGAATTTTTGTTTTACCATGGGAACTTGTATTGTTTTACCTGCACAAAATACATAGGAACGTGCTGCGCGAGAGCGGAAGTGACGGCAAACCCGGAAAAGACCGGGGAACCCCAGCCCCATTGCGATGGAAAAAGAGCTTCATGCTCCGCGTCACATTCAGTGTATAGCGGCAGATCCAACTCGTCATCTTCGTATATGATAGTCTTGCTGCTGCTCGTGCCCAACGACTTTTCTTTGTGTGAATCGTCTACGACTTGATCGTCTTCGTCGCTGTCCTCGGCGGCCTCTTTTCGAATTCGAGACCTTTTGGCTGCAACGCCAGCATCTTTGGCGTGGTCGTCATCATCATTTTCATGGTCAGAGTCTTCGAATGGCTTCACCTGTGTGTGTGTGTGTGTGTGTGTGTGTGCGTGTGTGTGTGTGTGTGTGTGTGTGAATTGCGAGATCCTGTCGTTAGCACACAATCAAGTACAAAGCACATACCCATTCCGAATCGTTCTTGAAGCGTTTCCTCTCAGCCATGCTGTTGAGAATCGCCAGAGATGCGCAGTTGAATTTATGTTGGGTGATGTGTTCGTGTGCTGCAATGAGACGATTATCAACATCGGAGATCGTCCGCCGATCGTCGTCATCGGGAATTGAATTGGAATTGGAATTCAAATGATCTACACCACCATTGGGTTCATCGAAAATGTTGTAGCTTTCTGCATCATAATCCATCACAGAAGCTGAGGCTTCGCCATCCGAATCCTGTCCTTGATTTTGATCTCCACTACTCTCCTCTCCTGTCTTCTCAGGCCGCAACTTTTCAGTGCGCACCTTTTCAGTGCGCAGCTTCAGAATGGATTCAGCATTACGCCTCACAAGCTGAAGCGTGAATGTGAGTTGTGATCGGGGAACCCAATCTCTTACGCCTACGAGTAGGCCGAGCTGCCGACCCATTTGAATGGCCCAGCCTTCGGTCGACTTCACCGGCACGGTCAAACTCTTCTCCAAATCTCCCATGTTCAATGCAGACAAGACGGTGGCACTCGCGCGTTTGCCCCTTGTGTCAGATCGAATCCTATCAAGACAGTCCAAGATGTGAATCACAATAAGCGATTCGTTTTTGAGATAGATCTGGTAGTCGTCTTCCACGCTCTTCGATTTTTTGGCACCTTGTTCAAATGTATTCAGGGGCAGACTTGACCTCCTCAGCTTCTTGAGTATTTTCGAAATATCCAAGTCCGAAGGAAAACCATGAGCACTCTTCGGATTGAACGCAAGCGCCACAATGCCCTTAAAAATGTTGAGAACCTGATTACATGTGTGAAAGAGACAACGAGAGAAAGAGGGGGAAATAGTGGACAGGTGAGAGTGATGTGTAAATCAATTAGTGGCATTGCACATTACTGTATTACCTTTTGAAGGCACACACTGCGTGCATGAGCACACTCAATAAATAGCACACATACCCTGTCATCAAAGTCAAGTGCTGCAAGTCGCGCAGTATCGAGTACGCTCCACAGAAGATACGGTGGATTATCGAGCGATTCTTGAGAGCCCGCACCAACAAGAAGAACCCACGAGCCCTCAACGCTCTTTCGGAGATAAAAACCATTTCCCATGAGCGTGCTGCCAGTTGGCAACTGATTCAGATGGTCCCAAGTTGCACCGTTGTTTGAAAAGATGGCTTCAATTTTGGAGTGAGAGATTCCGTGTGATTTTTCGATGGAATCCCGATTGCGTCCAAGACTCTTTTGCTGCCAGACTGGAATCGAGCAGCTGTCTCCAGGAGAGCGGAGAACGGGATGGAGCCCGGGTACGATGCGCACGACTCCGTATCCTCCACCACCAAGAGTGTCAATCTGCACAAAATACAGCCGCTTCAACAACCGCACCAACAAAATCCAACATAAATGTAGGTTACAATTATTTGTATGTGCTCTTATGAACCATACATATGCGGCATGTATAAACGTATGCAGCACCTGAACCAAGTCCCTCGCCGAAATAGTTCGCGCCCGCACCGTTGATGCTGCTGATAGTTGTCGCAAGTGCCGAACGTTGCTCATCGATGAGGATGAATCATCCTTGGCTGCAGCGCTGAAAAAGTCACTTTGCTCATCGACAAGCGACGCAGAGTCAACGGATTTGTCTTCAGGACCTGGCCCTTGGCCTGCAGCATGGTCAAAGTCCGCCACCCGACGGAGCTTATGTGTAACCGTTGAGGAAGCAGTGGTCTTGACCTTTTCTTCGATATCAATATGGGGGCATGCAATCTGTGGCATAGGCTCGTTGAACGCATAGATGGGGCCGACAGATAAAAAGTCAGTCTGTTTTCGCAGCAAAGCGAGCGGTACGTTCGCCGGATCTCTCACGTAGCCAACTCGCTTGATAGGCCCGAGGATTTCAATCAATTTTGTCGCCTCGCACAGCCCACTCGGAGTCCACACGTTGTTCGACATGTAGTTCATCTCGGCAACAATGGACGAGCCCAGGGTGAGGTTTTTTTCCCGCCACATTTGCAGCATGCACCTCACTTCGGCTCCTTCATTGGCCGGCGTGACGCCCAGCAGCATATACAGCGCATCTGCTACGCACACCTGATAGCCAAACACAGCCTCTCAGAGATTGCTGTGTTCAAGTTGCAGTACATGCCTGCAACAATTCACATGAAAATGAACGGCAGATGCTCGAGAAGTGCTCGAAGTGATGCTGAAACTGATGGCAGACGCATAATTATGTGCATAGATGTATGAAAAACGAAAGACGTCACGGACCACTGCATCTCATTGGATCCCCGATTATGTTACACAATCGGAGAAATCGATCCTGCAAGAGACTTCGATTAACGATGCATGTGCAACTTTACTCTTAGCGGGCGCAAGCACGTAGAAACAAATAATGTTTAAAGTTGAAGACATAGACAAACAACCTGCAATGCAACGTTCGATGCTTTCAGTCCTGTGGTCATACCATCCATGGCACATTTTACAAATTCTCCAGAACCGGATGAACGCAACTGTCCGAAAAAATCCTGCTCGATACAAACATGGGGAAAATATGTACCAGCGCCAGATTACAAAAAAAAGTCAGGTTACATCATCCGGTATATATTCCATCTATGGAGTCGTTTGCAGCAAAATCGTTATCGATTTTCATTCTATTTCCTGCGTGACTTGTTGCAGCCATGCATACAGTGACTTGCAGCTAAATATAGAGAAAGATGCAGCCCTGTAGACGGGGCAATACACCCCGCACAGGTGCAGTGTCTAATTGCAGATAAGGTATTACATCAGATGCAAGATCCATCTTCACAGAGTGCAGAGACCATCAGAGTCACGAAGGAACAAAATTGCTCTTACAACAATGGGAAGAATGTCATCGACGATATTGGCACATGCTCGTGACATGCTGGCCTCTTTTGCGATTTGTGCCTCGTTTCCGGCATTGCGAGGTCCTTGAGACAGTTGCGACGCAACCTCAGCAAACTTGTTCCCAAGTGACACAGCATCCGTTGCTGAAACCACAGGAATAAGTTACTTTGATGCATCAGCATCCACAACAAAACATTCAACAAGACTGGAGTGAAATACAACGAAAATAGAAGCAAATCATCATCAGTAAATTTCATGCAAGGATTCAAGTTCAAGTTATTAAAAAGTAAAAAGTACTCACCACGACTGAATTTGCCTGACGAACCAGCCAAATTAGCGAGGGCCTGAAGTTTGCCACCGTCTGCACCTTGTCCAAAGGCCATCGTATTTACCTTGATCCCGGAGAATTTGGCAACAATCTGTGTCATCTCGGCCTCACCTCCACCACCACTTCCATCACTCATGAATAACATTGCCGCTGGCAGCGTTTCTTCCTGGCTTTCAAGCAGTTGTAGCGACGTCTTGAGGGCCGCCCCAAAGTCAGTGCCCCCGCCAACGAATTTAAGCAATTGATGGACATTTGCAACACAATCCGCAAGAGGCATCCTTTGCGCAACAATGCGTGCTACATTATTGAAAATGACAATAGAGACCAGATCTTGCGTGCCGAGACCCTGTCGCACTGCTAGATACTGTTTAACAGCTGCGACCAGAGAGGTCCAATGCGAGTCCATGCTGCCGCTGTCGTCCAACACCAAAATAACGTGATAATTATGGTGTCCACCTTTCACTAGTGTAAGGCCAGCATGTGCTCTTGCAAGCTTGTCTGCAATGTCTTTGAACAATTCAGCGACAATCTGCGCGGGCTTTTTGAGCAGCCCACGGCTGCCGTCTTGGTTGTTTTTCTTGGCAGCGAATTCGTAGAACTCTTGAGGTGCGTTGGGCGTGCATGAATACTGTATAGTTAGCATGGCGAGCCACTGAATAGTGACCGCAATAGACTCCTCTGAAGACTGGAACAAAGGAACATCCTTTCCACTGCAGAAACGCACATCGACATAGACCGGAAGCGACTGGTATACCAGCATTTGAGCAAAGTTGTCCTTTTCCCAGACTGCGCGCAATTCAATCCGTTGTTTCGCTAACTTCTCCTTGTCCCTAGTCGATGAACACATTTGTTTCAAATGTTCCATTGTGAACCCGGCTGACTCGAACCATGTCAATGTTGTTAGAAAGAGCTGCGCCTGAAGATTGCAAGTTTCCCTCGGATCCACTTTGCATTCAGCTAGTGAGATGTTCACCAGGATATTGAGATTGTGTTTGATAATTGATGCGCTCACCCCGCTATCCGTCCACGGGAAAAAAATACGAATTTTGTCTTTGTCGTCTTTGAACACGATCTGTCTATCGCCCATGCACAGTTTGATAAGATGATCAATGCATTCCACTGGCAGGTGTCTGGTGTGTGTTCGAAAGGCGTAGACGGGATAGGTAGTAGAGTCTTGCTGGGCCAGTACAAACGTCTTTGAAGTGATCTGGTCACCCCCAACCATGGACGCCTTTAGAGTGTTCAATATGCTCGCAGGTAATGTATGAGGTGCTGTCGCAAATCGAGCCAGGATGCTCATTCCCTTGGCCACTGTCTTCTGATTTGGTTTGACCCGTGACGTGACGTTTTTGAACAATTCCCACGAGCCTGTGCCTGCCTTGGGCAACAGTTTTAACGGAATTGACGCCCCAGGTTGCGCCCACCAGGTAAAATAGAGCAAGGCTAGAAGCGCATCATTGTTCTCAATATCTTCGCGCTGCATAAGTTGCTCGAACACCGCGTTACGCGACAGCGCACCTGCAAGCAATTGTTCGTGTCGATCCAGGTCTACTAGCAAGAACCGTTCATTCTGCTTACACATGTCTATGTACATGTTGCACAGCGTTGCAGACGACTCGAATGGGAGGGCAAATGCGTTGCACTTCTCGCTTGTGTGTTCCTGGACTTGATCAAAGAAATCCTGCTTTCTTGCTGCACTCCCTGGCGAGTGCATTGCACGAAACAAAGAGAGCCAAAGCCGCGGAAGATTGTCGAATTTCGGTTCTGGCAGCTCAGCTTCGTCGTCAGATTTTGCCAACATCTCCAACACATCTATAGCCATCTCTGGTCGATTCCGGCACAAGGGTTCGAGTATTGCATCCAGAAAGTGCCGTTTTTCCTCTTCACCAATCTGCGCATTGACACACGGCATCAAGATTCCAATGCGGGCTTTTGCAAGGTCTGCTGGGGGATTGGCCGATTTGAGAAGCGTCACAACTGCCTCGGGTGTGATGCGCGACGCAAAAAATTGCATCTGCTCCTTCATGGTATCAGCATCAGCATCTTTGGAATCCTTGACCCATTGAAGGATGGCACCAAGCCGATCCCGGATGAGGCTCCCGCTTTTGCCTGCCTGAAAAAGAACACCACAACCTTCAGTATCTACGCAGGCGAATTCTGTCTTTCAGACCAACAGACAGATATGGGGTGGCTTCGGTTATTAGGATCGATAGAATTATAAGTTTCTTTTGCAAAAGAGACCTTTAAAAGAGACTATATTCTGCACAAGAGACCTATAATTTAATCGATCCTACTAACCGTAGCCACCCCATAGCGAGAAACAAAGACAGATCATATGATGTTGCACCATTATTGCGTTGAGAGTCACGGTACTCGTCATAGCGTTCATAAATGCATTTCCGAGAAACACACTTGAGTCCTCCAAGATGTGCAAAATAGCCTCACGCCGATCGTCAGACAGCAAGTATTCTCGTACTGCATGCTGACTAGTAAGAGTATTTTCAGTGTCGAGCTGCGTGCAAGGATTGTGTAGGAGAGGTGGGAGGGGGGTTCAGATGCACACGCAGGAGTCAGTGGAAGCCCTGCATCTGATTTGCATGAATTACATGCACGCAGCAGCATGTATACCGATATCATGACTCGTGCAAGCCTGCTCAAAAGATCTGCTCCCTGCTCTCCTTTTGGTTGAATCATGATCCCGTGGTCCAACAACAAACTCTGCTCTTCCCCGAAAACGCTGTCATCGACCCGTTTCACACTACCTCCCGCCGTGAGAAGAAGCCACCAGATTGCCGCAGTGCGCGTCCGAAGATCCTGAAACTCGCTGCACTCGGCCTGCGGTAAAAATCTGTGTGGGGTGCGAGATAGGAAGATGAATCAAATCAATGTAGATAAGGAGATCAATGGAATACAGTGGCAATTCGTGCGCCAATGCTGCTGCGGGGACAAATCATCTGTGATGCAGTGCCAGAAATAGACTCAATGTAATGAAAAATGCGAAATATCTTCCAGTTTGTACTGAGTTCTCTCACCTCAGCAGATCTTCGCATCCTTCAAAATCTTGACTCACAGCTTTGATGGCGTCCTTGCTGAGGCTCAGATTAGATATGTGGCTGGGCTTCATCGACAGTAGCACTGACATGCGACACGGCGAATTGACCAAAATATGCTCGAGAACATCATCTGTAAGCTCTGCACCAGACTGCCACCTTTGGTACATGTCCTGCCAGTGCAGTTCACTACCCGCGAGCGCACGGTGCTCGATAATCTCCTGCATTTGCGTTACAACATCTCCTTTCCCCGGATCAACATACTGCGGTACCGGCAGATCGACAGGTATGGTCATGTTGGAAGCATTGACCTTGATTTCACTCAACGAGCACACCATGATTGGACCAGGGCTACTGGCATGGTGAATGTTGGACAGCTCGGTAAAGCAGGCTCCTAGAGGCCAGCCAAATGGCATATTGCTGTGTACATTGGACTCAAAACGCTGGTCTGAAATGGTCTGATGAAAGAGGAAAAACATGTACGCCTCTATGCGATGAATCTGGCTTAAAAATCTCACCTTTGGCTGTCGGCAGAAATCACTGAAAGAGACTGCAGCATCCAAGGGGCAGCTTGGCCCTTTGCGAAATCTCAAATACCGATTCACATGTATGGCCAGCACCACGGCAAGACAGCAACTAGATTTGTAATCGGAATCAACCTTCGCCAAGGCCAGCACCATATCAGAACGTAATCCAGAATCACCATTCAGGCAATCGAAACTCGCCATGAAATCCAGAACGTTTACATCTCGCGTCTCAAGAAACTGATGCACATTTGACCGATGATCCTCCGTGACAACTGATTCGGGCGAAAGAAGAAGCTGCAATCCAACAAAGGCCAGCAAACTCGGGTCGGAAGTGATGTCACAATCCTTTCCCCCAATACCCCCGAGCAGTTTCTGCGTGAGCGTCGGAACTCGAATCCAAGTGGGGGGCGCCCTTGCATCTTTGAACACTCGGAAACGAGAAATACTGCTGGTTGCTTCACTAACAAGGAGAATGAGCTTCGTGCCCCTCGCTGCACATCTCGACACGAGCACCTCAAGACGCGCATGACCCAGGAAGGATGCTCGAGATAGTACAACGATTTCCCTCGTCAGTGCAGGCTTCGACTTTGCATCGCTCTCAGCAGAGGGCTTCAGCAGAGAGTACGAAAGGGACGCGGTTGTCGTTTTGCTCTCCACAAAATCTCTGAGCCCGTCGAACTTCAATCTGTCTCCAGCATCAACCACTCTGACATTCACCGGTGGCTCCATGTCTGTTGCCAGAAAGTCTTGAAGCGACCTAGCCGTTGCTTTGTCATCGCTAGTGATGAGGATGCGCACGAATGCAGACTCACTCTCTTGATTTTCAGCTTCCAACCACTTTTTCAAGTTGAGCTGCCAATGCAATGCTTCCACAACATCTTGTTCTGGGCCATCCACCTCCCAAAAAACGCCGGGGGTTGAAAGGAGCTCAGGATGGGCGCGCAATCGGGTCATTGTGTGTATAACTACGCAGCCCACAGCACTCTTGATGGAGTAAGGGACTGGTCTCAGCTTCCCTGTTTAAGCCTCACACGGTCATTGGCCAAACACATTCTCAGGTCTCCATATTTCTTTATGAGTGCAAACACAACAACACACACACGAACGCATGCACGAACAATATACTGCGGGACATGTAAAGGCATCAGGACCTGATAGCGCTTCGCATATAGAAGTAGGCTTGTAGATGATCTCACTAATAGAAGGCATTAGCTCCAACAAGTCGACAATCGAGCTAGAGTAGCGGAATATCTGTTTACGGGTATAGTAAAATTCATCAAGCGGACAACAAAGGTAAGAATTAGAGTATGACATACACACCGCAAAGTGTATTGTTTAAAATCATCTTGAGTACGAAGCATTTCAAATTACCAGTTTGATGGCAGGCACGGGAACTTCCACAATCCTCTTCATCTGGTCTGCAGAAATCCTTCCGGTGATGTAGACAAAGACGAACGTGAGAGACGTGGGAGAGGCTTGTTTCAACCTCTTGTATGTGCTTTCAAAGTTGGTTTCCTCCACAAAAATCTCTTCTTGCGCAAAATCTGCGCACAAAACCACACACGACATTTGTGAAAACGGCAGAATTCAACTCTATTATGAAGGCATAACGAGACGAGTAGACTGAACTCACGTGTTTTGGTCGATATAAGGTCTGGAAGCTGCGATAAGTGCGCCTCCGTTGCAAGTGCGACGCGTTTTCCAACAATGCACAGTTGGCTTGCATTGGTCGGGGGCGCATGATTCGCCATATCTTGCAAAGGGGGTACTTGCGAAGAACGACGCGGTGTCTCCGCAATGGGAGCGTTCAAAAACCTCTGCTGTTTTCTCCCATCTTTAGATTCATCCGCACGATGTGATGTGATGAGGCTGAGAATGATATCTCTTGCTTCCTGCTCGGAACGCGAAAGGTGCGCAAAATTGCCTCCAGAAGAACACAACTTTTCTTGCCAGTATTCCGCTATGATCTGAGCAAAAAACGGATTGACCGTTTCGAGGAGTTCGATGTTTGTGTAGTACAAGAGTAAAGGATTCTCTTTGAGATTCTGCTGAACAATCTTCTTGTACTTCGAGTCCTCCAGGTTTGTCTTGTCAATCAGCACAAGGCTAATAACTTCAGCGATGATCTCGGCGGATTCTGAAAAACCGTACCCCCGCTCCATGTCGCGGCTCAGGTTGCCAAGATTCTTTTCGTATTCAACCATCGAAGGAGGAAGCAAGACTGTCAGGCGGCGAAAGGGACGCTTAAGCCATTTCCCGTCGTCGCTGGTAGACTATCACAGATCATAGAGTCAGATACACACACAAAGGAGCAAACTTCTTCAATTGATTCTCATGTTTTGAAAAAATCATAGAGCCAGATACACACACAAAGGAGCAAGGTTCTTCAATTAATTCTCATTTTTGTAATGGACACCTCGGTTCATTTTTTGCAGGCACCATATTGGGGCAGCAACACGTGACATGTGAACATATTGCGAGGGATGACAATGCACGGACTCTCACCACCGACGCTGTTGGTTCGACTGCCAGAGGTTGATAGCGCATGCCTTCCGTTCTCACGGAACCAACCCTCTCAATATCAATAAGGAATCTACC
>Ga0335398_10008328_pt1 | contig 12326 bp, 8 predicted proteins | sample BON03_FD_205742 | JGI IMG/M metagenome (GOLD analysis project Ga0335398, IMG submission 205742) | Freshwater microbial communities from Lake Bonney liftoff mats and glacier meltwater in Antarctica - BON-03 (spades assembly) (version 2) | ecosystem: Environmental > Aquatic > Freshwater > Ice >...
GGACAAGGGAATGATCGTAAATCATACCCCTTGGAAAGACACGATAAAGCAAGCTGGGATTAATTCATTTGGCTTTGGTGGTACCAATGCGCACATGGTGGTCCAAAATTATTTAGCTAAAAAAAGTGACGCTGATCAGCCCAATAAGTTGATAGCCTTGCAATCGATGGCCGTTATTGGGATGGATGCTCATTTTGGAACTTGCGAAAATCTGGACGCTTTCTACCATACCATTTATAATGGAGATCAACTTTTCACCCCTCTTCCAAAAAATCGCTGGAAAGGAATGGAAGCCAATACATCTGTGCTGAAAAAGTATGGCTTTGAACATGGGACTCCACCGAAGGGCGCTTACATCGAGGAGTTCGAAATTGATTTATTACGCTATAAAATACAGCCGAAAGAGGCCGAACGTTTGCATCCTCAGCAAGCTTTATTGCTGAAAGTGGCCGACAATGCCATCAAAGATGCAGGCTTGAAAGAGCATCAAAATGTTGCTGTATTGGTGGCTATGGAAACAGAATTAGCGATTCATCAGTGTCTGGCCCGATGGGATGTAGAATGGCAGGTAAAGGAGGCTTTGGGAAATGCCGGTCTTGAGTTGACCGAAGAAGAATTAGCGGAACTTATTCAATTGACTAAGAAAGCTATTTATCATCGGGAAGGTAAGCCTGCGCCAAGTGAATTCACCAGTTTTATCGGGAATCTAATGGCAAGCAGGATCAGCGCACTATGGGATTTTTCGGGTGCTGCATTTACCGTTTCTTGTGGTGAAAACTCCGTGTTCAAAGCACTGGAGATTGCACAGAATATGTTGTCACTGGGAGAAGTAGATGCCGTAGTGATAGGTGCCGTAGATTTCTCCGCTGGTCTTGAAAACGTATTGTTGAGACAAAAGGAACATGCCACGAACACCAATTCAAAACCATCATTTTCATTTAATGCGGACAATGAAGGCTGGATGATCGGGGAAGGTGCCGGTGCGATCGTGTTAAAGAAAAATACGCTCGGAGCGCAAGAAAAAGTCTATGCCATAATCGACGAGATCGGAACCGCCAATACTCAAAAATCATTCGATTACCTGGAATTGGCTGCGACAGGAATCTCCGCTCAAGATCGATCCGAGCAGGAGCAGTTATTTCAAAACACGTCCAACAGACCCATTGCATTAGGCTCGGTCAAAGCCAATATCGGGAATACTTTTGCGGCCTCAGGAATGGCCGGTTTGATAAAAACAGCACTGTGTATGTATCATCGGTTTATCCCCGGAATACCTAATTGGACGGCTCCTCAAAACGATGATTTCCAAAAGACCGCTTATTATTTTCCTACCGAATCCCGACCGTGGATTTTGGCTGATGGACTGACCAAAAGAACGGCCGCTGTAAATGGCGTAGCTGGTATTCAAATTCAATTAAGCAGTTCGGATTCTAAGAAAATCGATACTACTTCATTTTTACGAAATCAAACGCCTACCTTATTTATTCTGGAAGGCAAGGATAGTGAAGCACTTTCAGAAGAGCTTGAGGTATTAAAATCAAACCTGCTAACTGATCAAGAGCTGAGTTCAATAGCAAAGCAGTTGCACAGTAAATATTCTAAACAAAAATCCCGGTATTCCATCGTACTGATGGCGAAAAGTAAAAGCGCTTTAGGCAAGGAGATTCAATTTTTTCAAAATCAACTGGCGCTGTCCTTCCAAAGAAATCAAGCGCTGAAAACTCCAATGGGAAGCTACTTTACACCTAGCCCATTGGGACACGAAGGTAAAGTAGCTTTTGTATATCCAGGTTCTGCCACTGCTTACACCGGTTTGGGAAAAGACAGCTTTCAGCTTTTCCCTGAATTACTGACTCGGTATGAAAATCTGGTAGAGAATCTTGATCAGTTGATTAATGGGCATTACTTATATCCAAAGCTAAAAAGCGCAGACGAAGCCAAGCCCGATATTTACACCAACTCCATAGCGATGATGTCCTCGGGTGTATTTTACTCGACCATCTTCACGGAGATCTTACGAGACCAATTCAAATTGACGCCGGACATTGCATTTGGGTATAGCATGGGAGAATGCAGCAGCATGTGGTATGCTTTGGGAGTCTGGCATCCTCGTGGTGCCGAGAAGTTTCGGAAGTCCCCGATTTTTAAAAATCGATTTGCCGGCGACCTGGAATTACTCGCAGAACACTGGGGCGTCAGTACTGAAACCGCCAAAGCGAAATGGATAAGTATAGTCTTGCTGGCACCGCAGCAGAAAGTGGAGGCATTGATAGCAGGAAAAGAAAAGGTCTTTTTGACTTTCATCAATACCGATAAGGAAGTTATTATTTCAGGGGATAAAGAAACCTGTTTGCAAATCGCTGCTGAACTCGACTGTCATTCCATTCCGATTCCGTTTCAAAACGTAATTCATCATGATTTTTGTACTCGTGAAAAAGAAGGTCTGCAGGACATGCACCACTTTGAGATCGCTGATCGTCCTCAGATAGATTTTTACTCAAGTATCACCCAAGGCAAGATCAATGTAAACAGTCAGGAAATTGCTGAAAACTCAGTAGCTGTTTGCGCGCAACAAGTCAATTTTCCAAAAACCATCCAAACGGTTTACGATGCCGGGTCACGTATTTTCATTGAAGTCGGCGCCAATGCCACCTGCACCAACTGGATTCAAAGCAACCTGAAAGGCAAAGCTCATCATGCGGTAGCGATGGATCAAAAAGGGAAATCGGATAGTAGTAATTTAGTTAATTTATTGGCCCAATTGATCAGTCACGGCGTCCAATTAGATCTGTCTATACTATTTCCAAAGGCGGAGGAAGCTGCAGCGCAACGCCAATTCATGAAGAAAATAATTCCCGGAGGAACGCCACTGGATCAATTATTTGAAGATGAAAATGTAGTAGCGCATTTCAGCAACATAAGAAATACCGGAAAGCAAAAACGGACCACCAAAAAAACATTGGTCTTGGCTGGTCATGAATCTGATGAGGTTAATTTATCAGCTGATATTATTGCGCCCGGAACTTATGATAACCAATCATTCAAAACAAATTTTAGCAAAGTCGAAAGAAGAATTGCACCTATGAATACATCTACTTTAAAAAACGAAGAAACTATCGTAATTTCTAAAAATGCAATAGGAGAGAACGGGCTGCGTCTCCAGAACTTTGAAGCCGGCGAACAATTTGAAGGCAAGGAAATTGTCTTTTCTCAACAAGATTTAGAAGAATTTTCTACCGGCAAAATTGCAAATGTCTTTGGTCCGGAATATGCAATTATCGATACCTATCGACGTCGTGTAATGTTGCCGATGTATCCCTATTTGCTGGTCAGTCGAGTGACCAAGATGAATGCAAAACTTGGGGTATATCAACCCTCGACTATGACCACCGAGTATGATATTCCATACAATGCCTGGTACACCACTGATCAGCAGATTCCTTCTGCCGTTTGTGTGGAGTCCGGTCAATGTGATTTGCTTCTGATTTCTTACTTAGGAATTGATCTGCAAAACAAAGGCAATTTGGTCTATCGATTGTTGGATTGTACGCTGACATTCATGGACGATCTGCCTTATGAAGGACAAACCTTGCGGTATGATATATCGATCGATTCGTTTGTCCGTAACGGAGACAATTTGATATTTTTCTTCAGTTATTTATGCTACGTAGAAGATCGTGTTGTTCTTAAAATGGATGGCGGATGTGCAGGATTTTTTGCGGATCACCAATTGCTGGATGGTGCCGGAGTTGTCTATGCCAAAAGCGAAATTGAAGCTAGAAAAAATGCGGAACGGAAGTATTTTACGCCTTTACTAAACACGCAAAAGAGCTCATTTTCAAAGCAAGATCTGCAACATCTAATCGATGGAGATGTTGAAAAATGCTTTGAGGATATCTCTTATTTTGCAAATGGTCGTAATCCATCGCTTCGCATTCCACCGGAAAAGATCCTTATGCTTGATCGCATTATTTCAGTTGATCTGACCGGCGGCGCTTATGGCTTGGGCTCCATTGTGGCTGAAAAAGATTTGCATCCTGATGACTGGTATTTCCCCTGTCACTTCAGAGATGACGAGGTATTGGCGGGATCGCTGCAAGCAGAAGGCGGCGGAAATCTGCTACGCTTTTTCATGTTGATGTTAGGCTTGCAACGGATGACCAAAGACGCACGCTTTCAACCTATTTTTGGTTTGGGACAACGGGTACGTTGCCGTAAACAAGTGACTCCTACTGCGGATACCACACTTATTTACAAACTCGAAATCAAAGAAATCGGTCTTTTTCCTGACCCCTATGTGATCGGTGATTTAGAGATTATTTCAGATGGCGTCATCACGGTTCACTTCGAAAACCTCGGTTTGGCTTTGCGTGAAAAGTCAAATCCAAAGTACCTTGATCCGACTGAAGGCGTGAAAATCGCTCCGCGCTCTAAAGGTGCGTTGATGAATGAAAAGGACATCACCACCTTCGCATTGGGAGATATGACCGAATGCTTTGGTCCTGACTTTGCGATCTATAAGGGTCGTAAAATGTCTCGTCAGCCCAATTCTGATTTGCAATTGATTTCCAGAATTTTGAGTGTGGATGGCAGCAAAGGAGATTTCTCCAAAGACGTTCCGATCATTGCCGAATACGATGTGCCCGAGGATGCATGGTATTACTTACAAAACTCCAACGTGACGATGCCCTATTCCATGTTGATGGAGATTGCATTGCAGCCTTGTGGATTATTGGGCGCCTATATGGGTAGCACCTTACAATTTCCGGAAAAGGATTTATATCTCCGAAATTTGGATGGAGACGGGGAAACATTCGCGCTTCCGATGGGAACAGATTTTAGAGGCAAGACCATTACCAATAAGTCCGTTCTGGTTTCCTCTGTTGCCTACGGTGAGACGATTTTGCAGCGCTATACCTTTGAACTATCGATTGATGGACACCTTTTTTATAAAGGAAATTCCTCCTTCGGATTTTTCACGGCGAAAGCATTGGCAGCCCAAAACGGCTTGGATAAAGGAGGGGAAATTCCCGCCTGGTATATCACCGAGCAATTGCAAGCGACTGATTACATGCGAATCAAGTTGGACTCGCTTTACGGAAGGGTGAAGTTGTATAAAGCACCGGAAGCGAAACCACATTACCGCTTGGCAGGCGATCAACTGAATCTGCTGCATGAGTTGATCATCGCAAAAGACAAAGGCCAATTTGGCAAGGGATATATTCATGCAACCAAATTTGTCAAAACCTATGACTGGTTTTTCACCTGTCATTTCTACCAGGATCCAGTAATGCCTGGCTCACTTGGTGTAGAATCGATCTTACAGGCGATGCAGGTATTTGCCTTGCAACAAGATCTAGGGGCAGCGTTCAAATCACCAAAATTCGCTCAGGTTCCCAATCATAAAACGGTCTGGAAGTATCGCGGTCAAATCCTGCTTGCGGTAAAAGAAATGCATTTGGAAGTACACATTAAAACGATCGAAAAGCGAGGTGCACAATTGGTCATTGTTGCCGATGCGTTTTTGTGGAATGATAAAATGAGAATCTATCAAGTCACCGATATCGCATTGGGAATTGAGGAAAGTTTAGAAATAGGTAATAGTTACAATTAAGAAGTATGCATATGAATTTCAGCGGAACACCACAGCAATTATTCTGGCAAGGTTCTCCCCGAGACATTGTTTTCGATGTAGCGGGTATCAGGGCAAAATTAGCGCAGACGGATAAGCCCTGCTACGTCATGAAGGATTTCAATGGCCGGATAGGAGTGGGCAATAGCGGAACTTTGGTATCGGAAGGAAGGGGATTGCAAGTATTGGCGATGGTGAGTCCGATGACTGCCGGGCAATTGGGAGACCCGACTTTTCGCTCAGATTATAAGCTAAAGTATGCCTACAAAACAGGAGCGATGGCGAACGGGATCGCTTCTGCGGATTTAGTCATTGCTATTGGAAAAGCAAATTTATTAGCCTCTTATGGAGCGGCAGGTCAAGTTCCTGAAACAATCATCGAATCGCTCACCAAGATTCAAGCGAATTTGCCGTATCAGACCTATGCCGTCAATTTGATCCATTCCCCATCCGAACAGGCATTGGAAGCGGCAGCGGTGCAATTATTTTTGGACAAAGGCGTAAAGGTGGTGGAAGCATCTGCATTCTTGGCATTGACAGAAAACATTGTTTACTATCGGGTGGCAGGCCTTAGCCGAGATGCAGAAAACAACATCGTAATTGGAAACAAAGTCATTGCTAAAATCTCCCGAAAGGAAATAGCGATTCCATTTATGCAAGCGCCTCCTGAGTCATTTGTGCAATCCTTATTGGGCAAAGGCAAAATCACTCCGCTACAAGCTGAGTTGGCAAAACAGGTTTCGATGGCGGATGATATTACGGTTGAAGCAGATTCGGGTGGGCATACCGATAATCGACCTTTAGTTGCCGTACTGCCGATCATTATGCAATTGAGAGATGAAATGCAAAAGCAAACTACTTTTGCAAATCACATACGAGTCGGTGCAGCAGGGGGAATCTCCACACCTGCATCTGCATTGGCGGCCTTTATGATGGGTGCCGCTTATGTGGTCACAGGAAGTGTGAATCAGGCTTGTGTAGAGGCAGGCACCTCCGAGCACGTCCGGAAGTTGCTGCAAGTGGTAGAGTCAACGGATGTGATGGGCGCTCCTGCGTCAGACATGTTTGAGATGGGCGTCGATCTGCAAGTATTGAAGCGGGGAACACTATTCGGCCCAAGAGCCAAAAAATTATATCAGTATTACAAGACCTATGAATCCATTGATGAGATCCCGGCAGCGGAAAGACAAGCCCTAGAAGAAAAAGTGTTCAGAAAACCATTGGAGGAAATCTGGCAATCCTGTATTGAATTTTTCCAACAACGGGATCCGGAGCAAATCGAACGAGCCAAAGATAATCCGCGCCGGAAGATGGCCTTGATTTTCAGATGGTACCTTGGCTTATCCTCCAATTGGGCAAATGCAGGAACCCCAGATCGAGTTCTGGATTTTCAGATTTGGTGTGGACCAGCGATGGGCGCATTCAATGATTGGGTGAAAGGCACCTATTTAGAGCACTACGAAAACAGAAAAGTGGCAGATGTAGCCCTGCAAATCATGGAAGGCGCTGCATATCTATACCGCATTCAAAGTCTAAAAATGCAAGGCGTAAATTTTTCAAAGGAACTGGAAAAAGTGGGATTGCTCGAAGATTCGCCTGTTGAAAATAGCGTGTTGGTAGGGTAGGGTGGTGAATTCGGTGTGGGTTGTGTTGTGGGTGTAACTTCGCTGTACATGGCTAGTAGCTTGCAATTTATAAAATTACTTTCGAGCCTGCCTAATCGCTGCACGATAAGCAGGCTCATACACCTTAATATTCTTTAAGCAACTGGCTAGCTATTAGTTGTATATGTTGTTGTCGGTTTTATTTTCTCAGGCTGAATTTCCACTATGACACCGTTTTTCGATACAATTAATGGACTTTTCTTATATTTTTTAAACTCTACTAATTTTTGATAAGACTTTTCCAAACCTCGAAGGATTTTTTGTGTTTGTTCGTCTAGTTGATTTTTATTGCTCATCATATTTTGTTTTTAGTTCGCTCCAAATTTGGTCTATATAAATTATCACTTCTGATTTAGTTTTCTGTGCGATCAGTTTATATGGCTCGCCTGAATTTTCAATAAACATCCATTCGTCCACAATTGAACTGTAAATATTGAAAAAATTGTTAAGTCCGTTTTCATATCTTCTGCGAATAACGTCTTCGGGAATATCATGTCCTCCTTCTTTGACCCTAGTTTCAACCCTTTTGACAGCCAAATCCTGTGAACTGAGGTAAAAGAATATCAGAGTAACCGAATATCCATTTGCTTGTGCATCTGCAACAAAATTTTTATAACTTTTGGTTGCTAATGTGGTCTCAAAAGCAAAATCTTGTTCTTTCGTTATCAATGATTTAATTCGCTGTAACATTAGTCTTCCAGCTTGAATTCCAGCTTTTTCTGGTCGAAAAGGGGACAATCCTTTTGCAATTTCATCGGCGTTCACAAATTCATCGCAATCCAGTATTTCTGGAAGTATTGTATATGACGCGGTAGTTTTTCCTGCTCCGTTACAGCCTGCTATGACATATAATTTTTTCATTCAAATAATTTACGTCTAGATACAACTTAATTTTATCTGTTCTTGGTTTGCTCGTCTCATTGGTTTTTTTTGATAAATTCAATTAAAAAAGAGGAAAGCAAACCCAATAAAAAAGGTACTGTCCAATTAATTATATCCATAAGATTTTTGGTTTCACTTATTATATCACAGCATAGATTTAAATTCATTAGTGGTAATTGCAGCTAAGGCTAGTATGTTAAAAACAGTCAATTACGAAGCACGAAAATTCGGTTAAATACGAGCCAAAAGACTTGAAATTAGCACTATTTGTTCTATTTTTTATTCAGATTTCTATGTACGTTTATTTTTCAGGTTCTGTTTGTGGCGGTGGCAGAAGACATACACCATTGCAGATTTTGGCTTGTAGTGTTGGCTGTTGCCAATTACAACTATTTATGGCTTTATGCCTTGGCTATTCTTGAGAGATCTTATATTATTTCTAATCCTAATTCTTTTAAAAACTCATTGTGTTTATCTGTATTGGTTTTAATAGTCTCGTTGATGTTTGTCAGTTTTGTGTTAACCTCTTTTAGGTCGATTTGAATTTCATCTTCTGAGGTACTTACATACCGTGAAATATTAAGATTGTAACCGTTCTTTTCAATTTCTTCCATTGAAACTTTCCGAGAATACCGCTCTATCTCTTTTCGAAATTGGTAAGTTTCGACAATGTTATCAATATGGTTTTCAGCTAATGTATTTTGTCTTTTTCCCTTGTCAAATTGCTCACTTGCATTGATGAACAAAACATTATCTTCTTTCTTACATTTTTTCAAAACCAATATGCAAACAGGAATACCAGTTGAATAAAACAGGTTAGCAGGCAGACCGATTACCGTGTCAATATGATTGTCTTTTAGCAATTTGGTTCTGATGCGTTCTTCTGCACCGCCCCGGAATAAAACTCCGTGTGGTAAGATGATTGCCATAGTCCCTTCTTTGCCTAAAAAGTGGAAACCATGCAACAAAAAAGCGAAGTCGGCTGCCGATTTGGGAGCCAAACCATAACTCTTGAAACGAAAATCTTCTGCACTAGTATCGTTGGGATCCCAATTTAAACTAAAAGGAGGATTGCAAACCACAGCATCAAATTCCAACTTTTTTGTGGGATTCATTTCGTTGAATAAATGCCATTGGTTGAGCAAAGTATCCCCGTGAAAGATCTCAAACTCGGTGTCTTTCATACCATGCAAGAGCATATTCATGCGTGCAAGATTATAGGTGGTGATATTTAATTCCTGACCATATATTTTACCGGTACTGCCACCATTCTTTTTTATCCTGGTTCTTACATTTAACAGCAATGATCCAGAGCCACAGGTAATATCCAGTACTTTCTCCAGTTTGTTCTTTAGTCCTGTAGTTGGGTCTTGACTGTCTAAAGTGACAATCATAGAAAGGATGGTAGACATCTGTTGCGGCGTGTAAAATTCACCGGCTTTTTTGCCCGAACCTGCGGCAAACTGACCAATCAAATACTCGTAGGCATCACCAAGTGTATCCGAGTCTGTGGAGAAATCTGCAATGCCTTCTGCTATTTTTTGGATGATGGTACAAAGCTTTTTATTCCGATCGGTATTGGTTTTGCCTAATTTTTCAGAATTCAAATTAATCTCAGAAAACAAACCTTGAAAAGCACTTTCAAAGGATTCGTTTTCTATGTAGCGGAAACCTGCTTCAAGCGTAACCAACAGCTCTCCATTTTGGGTACGCGCCATTTCGCTGATATTGCTCCAGAGGTGTTGCGGTTGTATTACATAATGCACCTTTCTGCGCATTTGCTTTTCAAAGTCGGAGATATCTGTTTCATTTTGAGCGTACCACACACTTAAAGCGATTTGACCTTCATTTCCTGCTAGTTGAGGATAGTCTGAACCCAATTCCTTTTTGGTAGCTTCTTCATAATTAGAAGACAAATACCGTAGAAAAAGAAAAGAAAGCATGTAATCACGGAAATCATCGGCATTCATTGCTCCCCTTAAATCATTTGCAATTCCCCAAAGTGTACTGCCTAGCTGTTGTTGGTTTTTTTGTGTCATATTTTATTCAATTACGAATTTTAAATTACGAATTACGGCTTTTGATGGTGGTTTGGATTTTCCCAATAATTTTGCAAATTTCTTCGGCATCATTTAACAAACTTCCTGCTTGTTCTTCAGAAAGGTAGTCAGTGGCTTGTAAAAGTTTTAGCCAGTAAACAGACTCTCTTGCTTCTTTGTAAGCAATACTTATTTTGAATAGAAAATCTTTATCAGATTGTGCACCAATAGATTCTTCAATGTTAGCTCCAACCGAAGTTCCGCTGCGCAAAAGTTGCTTGGATAGAACAAACTCTTTCTTTTCAGTAGTTAAGAACTTATATAAATTCACAATCCTAATCGCAAAAGCAAATGACTTTTTTTGTATAATATTATCTTGTTTCATTTCGTAATTTTTAATTCGTAATTGATTTATCAGTCTTCATCTCGTAATTCGTAATTGTTAATTCGTAATTGATTTATCAGTCTTCATCTCGTAATTCGTAATTGTTAATTCGTAATTGTTAATTCGTAATTGATTAATATCGTAATTTATTTTAGCAATTTTCTGTTTTCTACTTCTTGTAACACTTTCATTTGCTGAATAGCAATTTGATTTAGTTTTATCAGTCTTTCTCGTTGTGTCATTTTTTCTTGAATAAATACGGCATTTAAACTTTCCATATTGGCAAGACAAATCAGTTGGTTAATGTTGGCGTAATCTCTCCTATTGCCTTTAAGATCAGGATTTTCTTCTCGCCATTGTTTGGCAGTAATACCAAACAGAGCCATATTCAAAACATCCGCTTCTGAAGCATAAATAATGGATATTTGGGTAGCTGTTAATTCATTAGGAATTAAATTTTGCTTGATGGCATCTGTGTGGATATAATAATTAAGTTTCGTCAATTCACGTTTGGCAGACCAACCTAATTGTTTTTGCTCTTCTTCTTTGAGGCGTTGAAATTCTTTTATTAAATACAATTCAAATTCTACGGAAACCCAACTGGCAAATTTGAATGCAATATCTCTTTGTGCATAAGAGCCACCTCCTGCACCATTCTTGGTGATAATTCCAATAGCTCCAGTAAGTTCTGCCCATCGTGTAGGACTCATTGTAAACGCATTACTTCCTGCTTCTTTAAAAAGGGGGTCGAATTCGACCCCTTTAAAAAATGGATTATTAAGACGCTCCCACAGCCCTAAATATTCTAAGGTATTTTTTAGACGCATCCAATTTTTTACTACATCTTTTGGCTCAATTGCATTTTTTTGTTTGGCAATATCTGTAATGCTTATAAAATCTTCGCCATTAACCTTTAGTGTGCGTATGGAAACTTCTTTAACTATAATTTGCTTTGTTTTCTTCATACTGGTATTTAATTACGAATTTTAAATTACGAATTACGGCTTTTTATGGTGATTTGTATTTTGCCGATTATTTTGCAGAGTTCTTCTGCATCCTTTAACAGGCTATCTGCTTGTTCTTGTGATAGATAATCTGTGGCTTTTAATAATTTCAACCAGTATGGTGTTTATTCAATTACGAATTTTAAATTACGAATTACGGGTTTTGATGGTGATTTGTATTTTGCCGATTATTTTGCATAGTTCTTCTGCATCTTTTAACAGGCTATCTGCTTGTTCTTGTGATAGATAATCTGTGGCTTTTAATAATTTCAACCAGTACATAGATTCTCTGGCTTCTTTGTAAGCAATACTGATTTTTGAAATAAAATCTTTTTCAGATTGCCCACCAATGGACTCTTCAATCATTTACGAATTTTAAATTACGAATTACGGGTTTTTATAGTGATTTGTATTTTGCCGATTATTTTGCAGAGTTCTTCTGCATCTTTTAACAGGCTATCTGCTTGTTCTTCAGAAAGGTAGTCAGTGGCTTGTAAAAGTTTTAGCCAGTAAACAGACTCTCTGGCTTCTTTGTAAGCAATACTTATTTTGGATAGAAAATCTTTATCAGATTGCCCACCAATGGACTCTTCAATCATTTACGAATTTTAAATTACGAATTACGGGTTTTTATAGTGATTTGTATTTTGCCGATTATTTTGCAGAGTTCTTCTGCATCATTTAAGAGACTTTCAGCTTGTTCTTTTGATAGATAATCTG